>Ga0157367_1000226_pt1 | contig 29281 bp, 22 predicted proteins | sample AttbisABBM2_FD_113142 | JGI IMG/M metagenome (GOLD analysis project Ga0157367, IMG submission 113142) | Fungus gardens microbial communities from leaf cutter ant in Botucatu, State of São Paulo, Brazil - Atta bisphaerica ABBM2 | ecosystem: Host-associated > Fungi > Mycelium > Unclassified ... | reverse complement strand
CTATGAATGCACCAGTAAATGTTCAGCAAGAACTTATGCCAGTGCCAGCGTCTATGCGTGAAATAGATCGCAAACGCTATTTATGGATGATTAGTCCAGCATTACCTGTAATTGGTTTAGGTATTTTAGCTGGTTACCACTTTGGTCCACGCCCATTAAAGAAAGTATTTGCTCTAGGTGGACCACTTTTATTACATGTTGTGATTCCTGCAATTGATACACTTATTGGTAAAGATGCACGTAATCCAACTGATGAAGAAATTAAACTTCTTGAGAAAGACCCGTATTATTCACGACTGGTAAAGAGTTTTATTCCATTACAATATGCGGCAAATGTTTATGCATGTTATTTAACTAGCCGTAAAACTACTTCATTTATTGATAAAATTTTGCTTGGAATTTCCATGGGGGCAATTAATGGTATTGCAATTAATACAGCCCATGAATTAAGCCATAAACATGATCGTATAGATCATATTTTATCTCATCTTGCTTTAGTACCTACTGGTTACAATCATTTCCGTATTGAGCATCCATACGGACATCATAAACGTGCAGCGACACCTGAAGACCCAGCTTCTTCTCGTATGGGTGAAACATTCTATGAGTTCTGGCCACGTACAGTTGTTGGATCTTTCAAGTCAGCAATTGAAATTGAAAAAAATCGTTTAAAGCGTAAAGGCAAAGAATTCTGGTCACTTGATAATGAGTTGTTACAAGGCTGGGGTATGACCGCTGCTTTTCATGCGTCTATGGTAGGCATTTTTGGTAAAGGCACGATTCCTTATCTAGCGACGCAAGCATTTTACGGTATTAGTCTTTTTGAGATTATTAACTATATTGAGCATTATGGTTTGCTACGCCAGAAAAAGGAAAATGGCCAATATGAGCGTACAATGCCAGAGCATAGCTGGAATAATAACAACGTAGTGACAAACTTGTTCTTATATCAGCTGCAACGCCACTCAGACCATCATGCTTATCCGACTCGTCCATTCCAAGCACTTCGTCATTTCGATGAAGCTCCTGAGTTACCAAGTGGTTATGCAAGTATGTTATTACCAGCGTTGATTCCTTCATTGTGGTTTAAAATGATGGACAAGCGTGTATTTGATCACTACAAAGGTGATTTAAATAAAGCAAATATTTCACCAAAACGTCGTGCAAAAATCTTTAAAAAATTTGGTGTAGTCGATAAGTCATTAGAAGTTACACAAGCTAACTAAATAAAAATATATTCCTGAAATACCAAACCCTCTAATCATGTGATTAGAGGGTTTTTATTTTGCAGATAATTCATAGTACTAAGAAACAAGGGAGTTTAAACCCCCTTGCAATATTCTTATTTTAACTCACTTGAAGATTTGCCAAGCTCGCGTCGAGCAATAATAAGTTGTTGAATTTGTTGAGTTCCTTCAAAAATATCAAGAATTTTTGAATCGCGCGCCCATTTTTCAAGTAATTCATCTTCGTTATAACCCACACTTGCTGCCAACTCGACACATTTTAAAGTGATCTCATTACCTACACGGCCAGCTTTTGCTTTGGCAATTGAAGCTTCTTTAGAGTTTGGTTTTTTGTTATCTGCCATCCATGTTGCTTTTAGCATAAGTAAACGAGCTGCTTCCCAGTCGGCTTCCATACGGTAGATTTGCGCGGCAAGATTGGAAGTTTGCAAGTATGGCGTTGAGTAATCTGGGTCTAACTGGTCTTTAAAAATTTCCTTAATACGTTCTAAAGAAGCCTTTGCACAACCAATCGCCATAGCGGCGACCAGTGGACGAGTATTATCAAAAGTCTCCATGACACCAGCGAAACCTTTAGCAACGTCGACTTCGGCATTACCTAAAAGATTTTCTGCGGGTATACGGCAGTCCGTAAAGCTAATAACTGCTGTATCAGAAGCTTTAATTCCTAATTTATGTTCAAGGCGCTCAACCTTCATTCCGGGAGTACCTTTAGGCACAACAAATGACTTAATTGCAGCACGACCTAGTTTACGATCAAGTGTAGCCCATACTACGACCGAGTCTGCTCGTTCCCCAGAGGTGACGAAAATCTTTTCACCATTTAAGATGTAGTCATTACCATCTTTGGTTGCGGTTGTACGGATAGCAGCAGAGTCAGAACCACAGCCTGGTTCAGTAATGGCCATAGCAGCCCATGTACCTTTAAAGCGTTCTAGCTGCTCATCGTTTGCAACAGCAGCAATTGCTGAATTTCCTAGTCCTTGACGTGGCATACTGAGTAATAGTCCAGTATCGCCATAACACATTTCAATGATTCCTAGCGCTGTTGACATGTTGGTGCCGTTACGGATGCCCTCATTATATGTTTCACCACGTTTACTCGCACCTGCAGCACCGGCATTAATTCCTTCACCGCCTTCATTCATACCGTCAATAAGCGAAGCAAGCATATCGAGTTCTTTGGGATATGCATGTTCTGCTTTATCGTATTTACGGGAAATAGGGCGTAATACATTGATCGCAACATCATGTGCCTGATCAATCATCATTTTGAATTTTTTTGGATTTTGTAAATTCATGAAAATATCCTCTGATTGATCTTAAGCATGTAAGCCAGAATGTAAAATTGCAGTGGCCCGTAAATCACGATACCAACGTTCAACAGGATGTTCTTTTGTGAAACCATGGCCTCCAAGAATTTGTACCCCATCTGTGCCTATTTTCATTGATTTTTCTGCACATAGAATACGAGCTAGATAGGCTTCACGGTGGAAGGGCTTGCCTGCTTCAGCAAGACTTGCTGCATTTAAGACCAACATGCGCATAGCATCAATTTCAATTGCCATATCAGCAATCATAAATGCGACACTTTGACGATGGGAAATAGGTTCTCCGAAAGCAGTTCTTTCATTGGCATATTTAATACAATAGGCTTTTACAGCTTCACAGGTTCCTACAGCCATTGCACACCACATGAGATTACCTAAATCCAAAAAAGCAGTGTAGTCAAAATCTGTTGCACCTAAACGTAAAGCGGGGGTGTGATTAAAGCGAAGAGTCGCTGTTTCTGTTGCTTTAAGACCCATAGCTGGAGTGTTTTTAATCGAAATAGTGTCACCGCACTGTACGACAAATAGATCTGGTTTACCGTTAAAGTCTGCACTTACTAAAAATACATCAGCTAAATCACCTAAAATGACTAAGGTTTTTTCACCGTCTATAAAAATTTGATCATTTTCAAAAGAAGCTTTTGTTTTTAAAGTGTAAGGGTTGAATGCTGGAGTTGCTTCTTGAACTGCAAAAGTGGCGGTAATATCTGAGTCTTCTGCAAAACATGGCAAATACATTGACTGAACTTCAGTAGAGCCCCAACGTGTAATCGCATTAATAACGCTAAACGTACTGAGCAATCCTGCTGTAAGACTAAAATCACCTTCAGCCAATTTTTCAGCGATGAGTAAGTTACTTACAATATTTTGCTCGGCTGCTACACCACCCAATGCTTCTGGTAATGCGTAGTAATTAAGTCCTAAATCTTCTAGATACTGCCAAAGGTTCTCTGGAAACTGGGCAGTTTGATCAGCTTCATGCGCCAAGCTTAATAAAACTTCTTGAGCAAACTGAGACATTGCTTCAGAAGTCATTTGCTGTTCTTCGGTTAGGCTTAAATCAAACAGGTTTTTCTTCTGCTGAGGTAAACGTTGTTGAGGAATCTGTTTAGGTTTAAATGCTTTTTGGGTCTGACTCAATGCTCTAAAGCCAGCTTTGGAACCTTGGTATAGGGACTTTTCAACAAATTTACGTAGCTTGAGCTGATCAAGTACATCGCTTCCAGCTAATTTTGTGATTAGTGATAAACCCAACCCCTGAGCTTTATTAATCATACTTGTCATGATTATGGTGTCCTAACACGTTGTTATTGTTTTATGCTGACATGCCATATAGGAAAAAACTATGTCGTTGCTGACATTAAAAAAATGAGGGGATAAATGGTAAAAGGAAAAATAAATTTTCTTATCTTTTTGATTTTATATATTAAAAATAATTTTTTGGAATAACTATTTGGGAGGTATTGGCTAGAATGACATGAAAAGCATTCTAGCCAATAAATAGATTAAGCAAAGTTACGAATCATGCGTCGTACATTTGTTTTTGCATCGATAACTGTCATAAACGTGTATGCTCCAATAAATTTACGGCTAATAAACATAAATTCTTTAGGAGGAACCGAGAAATAACGTGATGCCATTGATTTACTTGCTTGTTGCATCACACGGCTATGTAACTGACTTTTCTTCCAGTCATAACGTTCGTGTTCATCCATAAGGCCAGCTGGCATATCTGGATTGTTTGCAGGAGTACTAAATGCTTCTGTCGCAAGTAAAAAGACGTCTGCCATACCAGGTTTAATACTTTCAGGCATTTCATCGAAAAATTCATAGCCAGTCATAGCTTGTACCATTGCATGTTTATCGTGTTGATAACCAGCTTGGATTAGATTACGTGCGACTGAGAGTAGGTGTTCATCGAACTGACGGATCGCGCCGAAATCGAGTAATACAATTTTATCTTGAATATCTTGACCATTACCTAAACGAACGAGGTAATTACCGAAGTTAGGATCAGTCTGCATTTCACCCCATTCAAAAATCTCACGAACAGCTATTTCAAGAGAAGCTTCACCGAGTTGATTACGACGTTCTTGAGGAAGCGAGAGCATTACTGGGCTATTAATTGGCACACCGCGTTCAAAGGTCATGCATAGTACTTGATTGGTGCAATATTCATCTACAATTGTAGGAACAATATAACGCTCATCATCTTTTAAGCGTTCACCAAAGCGGCGAGTGGTTGCTGCTTCAACATCATAGTCAACTTCACGATGCATCATTTCACGTACTTCATCAAACCACTGATCAAATTCACGGGTTTGTGGGACCATACGTGTAAGTTTAAGCATGTTTTTAAACAAACTCATATCAGAGTCAATGGCATTGGCAACGCCTGGATATTGAATTTTTAAAACTAATTCCAAACCATCTGATTTACGCGTTGCTCTGTGTACTTGTGCTAACGAAGCCGTACCAATCGGTTCATGATCAATCGTTAAATCATTTAATTTGGAACCAAGTTGTTCTTGTAGGTGCGGTTTAATCGCAGGCCAATCTAAAGCGACCGTTTGGTTGTTTAAAGTATTTAATGCTTGTGTAATTTCTTCAGGTAAAAAATGTTCACCATAAAGTGCCATCATTTGGCCAATCTTAACAATAGAACCCTTAAGTTTACCAATTTCAGAAACCAGATAATTCGCTTGTTCACTCATCGCTTTTTTGCGTTTTTTTTCTTTTTCTTCCTCATTGGAAAATAAAGAAGAAGCGCTTGCAGTTGCCCAACGTGTTCCTGCAAGTAAAGAAGCTTTCGCGATTGATAAGCGTCGATCCATGGAAGAAGTTTTTAAACTCTTAAGCTTATCGTTCTGATTTGACATGAAAATAGAATCCTATGCGCATCATGCAGCAAAACGCTGGTGATCTAAAATTGTAATGAATATTACATGTTTTGAACGTATTAAAATAGTTCTATAAGACTGAATGGTGAGTCTAAGGTCTCATTTTGAATCCTAATTTTCATAAAATAGCCTAAGTAGGGTAGTGAAGACTAAAAAACAAACCATTTAGAAAAATAAACTATATTAAAACACCGTGTTAGATGCTAATCACTAGATTACATTTTGTACTGAATTTTCAATTCAGCCTTTTGCATTAAGTGCATACGATTAGCTTGAATATGTTGAATGACCATTTGCTTGACGGAATCGTGCATAAAACCCAATGCATGAGCCTTTACAATGATGATACTCGGTAAAGTATAGAAAAAGTACTTCACATCATCAAAACTCGCATTATTAAAAATGCCTTGCTCGATTAAGGTCTGCTGTAAAAATTGCTTTTCATTTAATACATGATCTGAAGCTTCATCCCAAAAACGGTGACGCATTGCCATCAGATTATTGTGTTTGTAACTCATAAATTTGCCAGTTCAGACTTTAAATCTTGAATAAATATATTGGAGTCATCTACTCAATATCAAGTTCAGATTGTTTTTTGTTCGGTTTCTAATTGATTTTTCATGTAAATGATGTAAATAGCCTAAGCAAATTTTAAACTTTTCTTTAAAATAAATATAATCAATATCATTTCATTAAAATTTAAACTCATATGACTCCTGCATGTAGATTGTTAAAAAGTAATAAAATTGAATTCTCCATTCATGAATATGAACATGATGCGAATGCTAAAAGTTTTGGTTTAGAAGCCGCAGAAAAATTAAATCTCGCCGTAAATGAAGTTTTTAAAACACTTCTTGTCACTGATGAAAAAAATTACTTCGTTGCGATCATACCTGTTAATCATCAGCTCAACTTAAAAAAGGTTGCGACGGCGGTTGGCTGTAAAAAATTGCAGATGGCAAATCCGAAAGATGCAGAGCGTTTGACAGGGTACTTAGTAGGTGGAATTAGCCCTTTGGGTCAAAAGAAACGTTTAAAGACTGTGATTGATGAATCTGCGCAAGAGCTCAACAAAATTTATGTTAGCGGGGGGAAAAGAGGATTAGATATTGGTTTAAATCCTAAAGACTTAGCACAAATATTAAATGCTCAATTTGTTGATGTACTGGATTGATTAAAAGAAGTGTATTTTAAATTTGACACATCAAATGAAAATGATTATCATTATTAAATAGATGGTGTTTAATTCTACCAGAAATTATGATAATGAAAAATAACTCTATTTTCTGGTATGTGTGAGTACCTGCAAGACATTATAACAAAATGCAGGTTCGACTAGCGGTAAATGGACCTAAGAAAAATAAATATGATCAGCGCAATAAAAAGAACAAGCAAAACTAGCAAGCGAGGATGGCTTGCTAGTTTTGTATTTAAGTTTAGTTTCATAATTATTCATATTATTCAACCTTTAAAGCTTTTTAAGAAGTTGTAGTAACAGATTACTTATATTTTTGATTAAATAATAACCACTAATGTTTCATTTATTATCAACCCGTCTTTTTAGGCAGTTTTTTGTATACCCTGAATAAAACATGATCAAAAAAAGAGGTAAATACGTGCTTATTTTTCATGGAAAACCTGTTCACGGAGCTATCTTTGACATGGATGGGACAATGTTTGATACTGAGCGATTACGGTTTCAAACATTGCAACAGGCATCTAAAGAACTCATTGGGCAGGAGTTTTCACACGAATATTTAATGCAATGTTTGGGTCTTAGTGCGACAACAGCGGAACAGCTTGCTCAACGTTTATATGGCGTAGATGTTCCCTATAAAGAAATTAGAAAAAAAGCCGATGAAATGGAACTGGAATATATCCGTAAACACGGCGTTCCTATCAAAAAAGGTTTAGTTCAAGTTCTTGAGCGTTTAAGAAAATCAGGATTAAGAATGGCTGTAGCCACTTCAAGTCGTCGAGCGATTGCTGAAGAATATTTAATTAACGCAAACGTATATAAGTTCTTTGATGTGATTACTTGTGGTGATGAAGTACAACAAGGAAAGCCACATCCAGAAATTTTTCTAAAAGCTGCTAGCCAACTTCATTTAGATGCAAACCAATGTTTAATGTTTGAAGATTCTGAAAATGGCCTAAGTTCAGCTCATACATCAAAAGGTCTAACAATTCTCTTAAAAGATATTAAAGAGCCAAATGATGAGATGCTCGAAAAAGCAGATTTTTATTATGATCAAATATATGACTTTTTAACTGATCTTGATCAGTTTATTCCGGTTATGGATATGCCAGAAATATCTGAATCATTTCCGCAAAGTTTGAATCAACTAACGGTTGGAATACATGGTTTTGGAGCTGTTGGGGGAGGTTATATAGCTCAAATTTTATCTCATTGGGATGGTTACACAAGACCAAGACGTATTATTGGATCTACTCGAAATAGTCTTTTTCGTGAAGCTGTAAATGCCTTTGGCACATATAGCATTCGCTATGGACAGTCTTCTTATGATGAACGTATTGAGAATATGACGATTGTTGATTCTGATAATGAGCAACAAATGTTGGAGATGTATACACATTCGAGTTTGATTGCGCTGTGCTTACCTGAACAAGCTATCGAAGCTGAATCAAAAATGATTGCAAAAGGGCTATATGCACGTTTTAACTCGGCACTTGAAACATGTATCGAACCGCTAACTTTTTTAATTATTTTAAATAAAGTCGGGGCAAAGTATTTGGTGATGAAGCATCTCAAAGAAGCTCTATTAGAATTGACGAATGATGAGGACGTGACTGAGCATATTTTAAAAGAGCATTACTTTTGTGACACCGTCGTAAACCGTATGGTTTCAAAGCTATCTAATCAGAATTTATATCGCCAACTTCGTATTAAGCATAATTTTCTTGAACAGCATTTGGAAGATGTGGAGCAAGAAGAACAAATCGAAATTGAAGACTGCAATAAATTGACTCAGGATCAGCAAAATCAAGCATCTTTGTATGTTGACAACATGCGCCGCAATTTCCAGCCTGGGCATATATTACAAAGTATGGATTTAATCTTATTCCATAGTGAAACTGATATGCCAATTTATGTAGAAAAAGGTAGCCCTTTACTTGAAAAGTTGCGTCAGGTTGTATTGGTTGACCAGATTACTGATATTCAACTCATTAAAAATCGATTATGGAACGGCGTACATGCAATGCTTGCTTGGTATGCATCATTAATGGGTTATGAGTCTATTGGTGTTGCTATGGGAGACCATTCAGTTAAAGCATTTGCAGAAAAATTAGTTACCGAGATAAAGCAGGGCCTTGCAATTGTTTTACCTCACTACGCAAAAGATTTGGATCGAATGGCACAAAGTTTTCTAGACTCATGTGAATATGCATTTAAAGATCCTTGCCAACGTGTAGCAAGAGATCCGTTACGTAAACTGAATCATAATGAACGGGTAATGGCATCAATAGAGGTAAATATAGATCATGATTTACCTTATAAAAACTTATTAAAAGGTGCTGCGTTGGGTTATGCGTATGCAATTCAGTTTTCAGAAATTGAAGAGGCGGATGCGATTAAACATTTGCAACAGCAAATTCATCAATTGAATATGAATACGCCCCAAAAAAGCCAACTTGAAGTTGAGTTAACGCAATTAATTCAATATTTGTTTTCTGAACAAGATAAACAGCCATTGAACATAAATATTACCAATGCCAAAACTACCGGTACTCAATATGCTTGAACTGGTTTAGTGAATTAATGCTCTACAATTAAAGCGCAAACATGTTTTAATGCAAAAGTTTAGTTATTTTTGAATTAAAGCTGTGTTGCTAAAACCCTCGACGTTCTTAGTGCCAACAACTATACGGGATTACCCAGAATGGCACTATGGGCGTCAAAATTATGCGTTATGGTATCTAGAGATTAATGATCCAAAATTAGTTCATTATCTAGATATGTTACGTGTACATTTTTCAGATTTTTTATTAGAACCTAATAACCGTCAATATCATATCACTTTGTTTATATGTGGATTTTTAACTCATGAAATTAAATTTCATAGTGATGACTTTAGTTTTAATGAGTTTGAGTTGCAGAAACGAATTTTAATAAAAGAAAATTTTGCGCCTTTTCAATTAAAAATTGGTTCAATTGATAGTTTTAGTAGTGCTTTATTTGTAGAAATCCAAGATAACAAAAATATCTTATCTCTCATACGTCAAAAATTAGGTACAGTTTCTAATGAAATTGCTGCTTTAGATTATTGTCCCCACATTACCTTAGGATTGTATAAAAAATCTTATAGTAGTGATTTGATTTTACAAAAAATTTCTGAATTATCTGTACAATATCAACATGCTGAATTTGAACTTAAAGTTGAGCATCTAACGTTTGGTTATTATGACGCTCAAGCTTTACAAGGTAAGCTGTATTCGTATCGACATTTGTTTTTAGGTGATTCATGTTGCAACTGATTTTGGGCGGTGCTCGCTCTGGCAAAAGTCGACTCGCTGAACAAACGGCAATATCTACACAATTACCTGTGACTTATGTCGCGACCGCGCAAGCGCTTGATCCAGAAATGCAAAGCCGAATCGCTCATCATCAAAATCAGCGTCCTGCACATTGGTCTTTGATCGAAGAACCATTATCTTTGGCAAAAGCACTTCAGAAAATTGACCAGCCTAATCAAATTATATTGGTGGATTGCTTAACGCTTTGGTTAACCAATTTGTTACTGTTAGAAGATCAGAGCGTTCAAAAACTTGAGTGTGAGCAACTCTTAAAAGTTTTGCCTACGCTTGAGTCAGAAATTATTTTGGTAAGTAATGAAACGGGACTTGGGGTTGTACCACTTGGCGAAATTAGTCGCCGTTTTGTAGATGAAGCAGGCAGACTACATCAAGCTTTAGGACAAATTGCAGATAAGGTTGTGTTTTGTGTAGCTGGTTTTCCAATGATTTTAAAAGGTGAGAAATAAAATGAACTGGTGGTTAAAGTCTGTACAGCAACCTAATTTAGATACAAAACAACAAGCTGAGCAACATCAACTCCAACTTACAAAGCCTACAGGTGCATTAGGTGATTTAGAGCAGATTGCAATTACACTTGCCAGTTTACAGTCAAATGCCCATCCTGAGATTAACCACCCATGGATTACTATTTTTGCGGGCGACCATGGCGTAGTTGAAGAAAATATCTCTGCATATCCTCAAGCCGTTACTCGCCAAATGCTACAAAACTTCACAACAGGCGGCGCAGCAATTAGTGTTATTGCCAAATATCATCAAGCTCATTTGCAAGTGATTGACTGTGGCACAGTGGGCGAAGCATATGAATATGCAGGTGTTGAACGTCATTGTATTCGTGCTGGCACAGCAAATTTTGCCAAACAGACTGCCATGAGTGCTGAAGAATGTCGGGCTGCCTTAGAGTTAGGGAAAAAAAGTGTAGATACTGCTAAAGCGAACGGTGCAGATATTTATATTGCGGGAGAGATGGGAATTGGAAACACTTGTTCTGCTTCTGCCTTAGCTTGTCTTTTATTAAATGATACTGCTGAGCAACTGACTGGAGTGGGGACGGGAATTGGCGCCGATCAGTTAAGACATAAAATTGAGGTGATTGAAAAGGCAATTGAGCTTCACCATAAACATGTTACGGGTGATACGTTCAAAACATTATGTGCTGTAGGTGGTTTGGAAATTGCGGCAATTGTAGGTGCTTATATTCGATGTGCGCAAGTAGGCTTACCTGTGATAGTCGATGGTTTTATTAGTTCAGTAGCTGCTTTATGTGCAGTCCGAATGAATCCTGAAGTACGTGAATGGATGTTATTTGGCCATCAGTCGGCAGAGTATGGTCACCGTCGTATTTTACAAGAACTTAATGCTGACCCGATTTTAAAAATGAACTTGCGTTTGGGGGAAGGTAGCGGTGCTGGTACTGCTTTAGCATTAGTTAAAATGGCATGTGTATTACATAACCAAATGGCTACTTTTGCTCAGGCTGCTGTAAGCGGAGATAAAATTGGGTAATTTTAGGATCGATTTGCTCAGACACGGTGAAAGTCAATATAGTCATACTTTACGTGGGCATTTAGATGATGAGTTAACAGCAAAAGGTTGGCAGCAAATGCAGTCAACCGTTGAGCAAGTCACAAACCAGACATGGGATGTCATTGTAAGTTCATCATTAAAAAGGTGTTCTTGTTTTGCCGAACAACTTGCCAAAACAACTGAGCTACCTTTGCTTTTAAATGATGGCTTAAAAGAAATGTATTTTGGTGAGTGGGAAGGTATTTCAACTCAACAAATTTATGAAACCTCACCAGAGTTACTGGCAAACTTCTGGCAAAAACCGACTCAATATTGTCCACCTAGAGCAGAAACATTGATGCAATTTCAAACCAGAGTTTTGAAGGGGGTTCAGGATTTGCTTGTACATATGCAAAAGCAGAACTGGCAGCATGCATTAGTTGTTACCCATGGTGGGGTGATTAAGTTATTGGCTTGTTTAGCCGAGCAACACCCTTTAGATGACTTATTGAAAGTGCCAGCAGAGCTTGGGAAGTTGTATTCTTTGGATTTTTCTCAAACAGATGGTCAATTAATTTTTATGTTGAGATAGCAGTTTTATATTTCTATACACTTGTAAGTTATTATTTTTATAAAGATATTTGAACTTGTGTAATCGTACTGTCACCGCAAAAAATTAAGATATTAATATTTCTTAGTAATAAATTATCTGACTTATGAATATTTTATTTAAAACGGCATTGCTTGCCACATCGATATTGCTTGTAGCTTGTAATAATAATGATGATCAAGATACACAAACAACATCGCCAACAAATTCATCAAAATATTATCAAACAAAAACACCTTACCAACCGCAACAAAATCTAAAAAACTACGAACAAGCTCCGAATGGGTTTCAGCCAGTTTTTACTGAGTTAGTTGCACGTCATGGTTCAAGAGGTCTATCAAGTATTAAGTATGATTTAGCACTTTATAATTTATGGAAGCAGGCAAAAGCAGAAAATGCTTTAACGCCGTTAGGTGAGCAATTAGGTGCTGATTTAGAAGCCATGATGAAAGCCAATATATTATTAGGCTATGGTATGGAAGGCATACGCCAATATGGTTATGGTAATGAAACGATGACTGGTATTTTAGAACATCGTGGCATTGCAGACCGATTATTGCAGCGTTTACCAACACTTTTAAATCCGCAAGCATCTGTATTGGTACAAAGTTCTGGTGTAGATCGTGCGGTGGATAGCGCCAAATTTTTTACTGCTGAATTGATTAAACAACAGCCTCAGCTTAAAGATAAAATTGTTCCGGTGTCTTATACCAGTTTATCGAGTACAAGTGTTCCTAGTGTTGTAGATGGTGGAGTAGATCGTTTTAAACTTTATTTTCATAGTTTGAATGCGGCTGAGGACTTAACTCAACCACTCAGTGCTAGCCAACAGAAAATTTATGACGCAAGTCAGGCCTATCAAGATTTTGAAGCAAACAATAAAGATTTAGCTCAAAAACTAAATGAGTTATCAAAAAATACTCAGGCTGAAAAAATTGCCCAGACTGTACTTACCCCAATTTTTAAAGCAGACTTTCTTAAAAAACTCGGTACAGCAGGTTATAGCTTTAGCAATACGGGATCATTTACAGTCACCTCACCAAAAGGTGAGCAAATTACAGAAAAAGGTAAGGGTAAAAATACGATTGCTAGTGCCGTGGATGCCGCTGCATATGTTTATGAGCTTTATTCAATTTCTGGTGGTATGAAAGATGAATTAAAAGATATTAATTTTGATAAATATATGCCTCTTGAGGCAGCAAAATTTTATGCTGAGTTTAATGATGCCAATGATTTTTATGAAAAAGGCCCAAGTTTCACAGAGTCAAATCAAGTTACAAGTGAAATTGCACAAGGACTCAAACAAGATTTATTCCAACAAGTTGATGCCGTAGTAAATAAAGCTCAACCTTACAAAGCGGTTTTACGTTTTGCACATGCAGAAATTATTATTCCTCTAGCCACCAGCTTAGATTTACATAATATGATGCAACCTTTACCCTTGCGTCAGACTTATAATTATTCAACAAGCACATGGCGTGGTGAAGTAGTTTCACCTATGGCAGCAAATGTTCAATGGGATATTTATCAAAACAACCAAGGCTATACGCTGGTTAAAATGCTTTATAACGAAAAAGAGACTTTATTTAAGTCAGCATGCGACTATGCCCGTTACACACCAAGCAGTTTTTACTACGACTACATTAAATTGAAGCAATGTTATCAAATGCAATAGCTTTTCACTTTTTGAAGTGTTTCATGGGAATAGGGATTGCTATTCCCATTTTTATTTCTTCATAATTCAAGCTATTTAAATTATAGATCAGTTAGAGACTTGGATATGACACCTTTTTGGATTGCATTGCAATTTTTAACTGTTCTACCTATTGAGTTAAAGACTATACCGACGGCGCAACAAAATGGTCGGGCTATTTTGTTTTATCCTCTGGTTGGACTGATTATTGGTGGTATTCTTTTTCTTAGTGCATGTCTTTTTGCCAAATTACCTGTTCTTTTACTTGCAATCATTATCACGGCTTTATGGGTTTGGCTGACAGGAGGTTTGCATTTAGATGGGCTAGCCGATACTGCAGATGCATGGGTAGGTGGTTTTGGTGACAAACTGCGTACTTTACAAATTATGAAGGATCCAAGTTGTGGCCCAATTGGAGTACTCAGCTTAGTTATTATTTGTTTGCTCAAGTTCGCACAGGTTTATGTGCTGATTGAACAACACCAAATGTTATTTTTAATATGTGTTCCCATCCTTGGGCGAGTGGTACCATCTATTTTGTTTTTAACTACACCTTATGTCCGTGAAAAAGGTTTGGGACGTTCTTTGACCGATCATTTACCTAAAACTGCCTCATGGATAGTAGCTACGTTAGTTCTGCTGTTGCCTTTATATTGGGAATGGCAGGGACTTATTGCTATCATTGGTTTTTTAATCAGTCTTGTTTATCTAAGACATTTATTTATAAAAAGAATAGGTGGTATTACAGGTGATACCGTCGGTGCTGCGATTGAACTTAGTGAAACCGTGCTGCTTTTTACTTTTGTGGTGAGTTATTTTTATTTACTTTAATGTTGAATTTGGTGCAAACAAAATAAAAAAGCCCTCATTTTTGAGGACTTAATTTTTTAATCTTAAACAGATGAATTAACGATTTGGTAAAACATCTTTTAAAGCTTCATGCATTTCAAGCAATGTTTTTTCAGTAGTTTCCCAATCGATACAGCCATCGGTTACTGATTTACCATACTCAAGATCACAAAGGTTTTCAGGAATATCTTGGCGACCACCTTTTAAATGACTTTCAACCATAATACCTACGATTGACTTATTACCATCTAAAATTTGTTCAGTAATATTTTTAAGAACAAGTGGTTGTAAGTACGGGTCTTTATTTGAGTTGGCATGACTCGCATCAATCATGATTTTGTTGCTTACTTTAGCTTTTGCTAAAGCATTTTCTGCTTCTGCAACAGAACCAGCATCATAGTTTGGTTTACCATTACCACCACGTAATACAACGTGTGCATAAGGGTTACCATTTGTGTTAATAATCGAAACTTGACCGTCTTCATTCAAGCCTAAGAAACTATGACCATATTTAACAGACTGCATGGCATTAGTTGCAACCGTTAAACCGCCATCTGTACCATTTTTAAAGCCTACTGGTGATGAAAGACCAGAAGACATTTCACGGTGAGTTTGGCTCTCGGTTGTACGTGCGCCAATAGCAGACCATGAAATTAAGTCTTGGTAGTATTGTGGAGAGTTCGGGTCAAGTGCTTCAGTTGCACAAGGTAACCCTTTTTCATTTAATTCAAGTAAAAGCTTACGACCAATACGTAAACCTTTTTCGATGTTAAATGAGTCATTCATATCCGGATCATTAATTAAGCCTTTCCAGCCAATTGTTGTACGTGGTTTTTCAAAATAAACACGCATAACCAGATATAAAGTATCTTTCACTTTTTCACTGAGTACTTTTAAGCGATCAGCGTATTCGTGAGCAGCTTTAGTGTCGTGAATAGAGCAAGGACCAATAACGACAAACACACGTTTATCTGAACCATCTAAAATATTACGAATAGTTTCGCGGCCTTTTAGAACAGTTTGCGAAGCGATGTCAGACAGAGGAAGTTCTGACTTAAGCTCAGCTGGTGTTACAAGAGTTTGAATGCTTTTAATATTAACGTCGTCGATATCTGGCTTGGAAACGGAATTTGAATGTGTAGTCATTGCTGTCACTGGTTCGATCATACTAGAGGTTGTTTTGTGTACTGAATATACCATGAAATAATTATGAAAATCCTACATCTCATGGTATTTCAGTTTGGAAAAATCCTATTGATTTTACTATCTTTGTGTCGAATTGCTTGTTTTTTCAGCAATCACGGTTTGTTCTTGTACCACAGGCGCCTTCGGTTTGGCTTTGACTGGATGAACGATAAAATTAACACCCAAAGCAAATAGGGTAATACCTAAAATTTTACGGATGAGACGTTCAGGCATACGAGAACTAATTAATGTTCCAATAATAATTGCCGGGATTGAACCTACTAATAACCATGTAAGCAACATAAAGTCGACATTACCCGCACTCATATGTCCAAGCCCAGCGACTAGAGTTAGTAATACGGCATGTACTACATCAGAGCCAATAATTCGAATCATAGGTAGGTTAGGAAACATAATCACGAGTGCCATAATTCCAAAGGCACCGGCCCCTACAGATGAAAGTGTTACGAATACACCTAAGATGATGCCCATAATCACAATATAAGTACGCTTATTTTGAACCGCTAATTGCTCATTTTCAGTATGAGTAGTTTCTTTATTTCTAAATTTATTAAAGAACTTCTCAATACGTGAACGAAAAATGATAGAAACACCAGTCAAAGTTAGCATAAAGCCTAATACCATTGTTAATACGGCTTTATAGTGTGTTGATTGACTTAAATAATGCTCTAATACCCATGCAGTACCGAAAGATGCAGGAATACTACCTACTGCTAGCCATAAAACAATAGGCCAGACAATATTTAATTTTTTCGCGTGAACCATTGATCCACAAAATTTTGAGATTGCGGCATAAAGTAAATCGGTGCCAATTGCGATATGAGGTTCGATTCTAAAAAGACCAATCAAAATGGGTGTCATTAATGATCCACCCCCAACTCCTGTAATACCTACACAGAAGCCAACTAACATACCCGCTAAGATAAATTCAAAAGCACCAGACATCTTTATCGCCACTTATCACGAAACGGAGATATCTTATTCCTTTTAGAGATAAACTTTTGTCATGAATAATGATTTACTTATGCAAAAAAAAGCTAAGCAATGCAAATATTGCTTAGCTTGTTTTATTTTTAAGCATTATTCTTAATAAAGAGATCATTTTGATGATTTTAGTGGATTAATCAAAAGGATAAGAATAAAAGTTAAAGGTGCTGCAATGATCCACCAGCTGACAAAGCCAACTGAAAAACCAAATTTTTGGATAAGAATACATACACATAAAGCAAATAAGACAAAGGCACATGCTCTAAACAAAAGATAATATTTTTGGCTGACTGATTTGAAATAGCCTGTTGATTTGGGCGCACGATATTTTTCACTCGATATGTATAGGAAATACATACCAAGTAACGTCAAGAAAATGGCAATGAACATCATGAGTTCACCTCAATCTTTAATTTATTTAGCTTTTTTTGAATTTTTTCTACAGCTTTATGTTGAATCGGTTTAATTTTATAAAATATAAAAATGGCTAATGCTGCAAATAACCCAAAAAATACATCTACACGTGCAAACTCCCAATAGCCACTTAAGTTATGAACATACTGATTTTTCATTAAATAACTTATATTTAATATAGGGAGAACAAGACACAGCATAATAAAAATGCCTAGTTGAGTACGCCATAAATATTGTTTTTTAGTGATCAGAGCGATAATAAAGCTCATAAACCAGACGAAGAAGAAGCTATAAATTTCATAATTGATTGTAGTCGCCGTGACGGTAAATAAACGATTTACATATAAATAGGCAAGTGTTGCACAAGGCAAACCTACAAATGTCGCAATATTTAAACGGTCAACTAAATAATGGCCAAAATGAAAATGTGTGTTTTTATTTTGTATTTGGCGCTTCAAACTCCAAAGTAATAATCCCGAAGCAATCATTACACAGCCTAAAAGCCCAGAGAAAAATAAGCCTAGGCGAAGTAAGGGTTGAGCAAATGTTGCCATATGTAGACCATATACACCTGCATAAAGCGTAGCAATAGAACTATGATTACGCGTATCGCCTAAAACCTTACCAGTAGACGCATCTAGGGTCATCTGTGCCTGATTGCGGGTAATTGAGTGGTCTTCTTGCTGAATAAACGTAATTTGAGCTTGATTCGTATTTGGATTTTTAACACTAATGGTCGATAAAGTTTGATTGCCCCAACGCTGTTCAAGTTGAGCTAATAATTTTTCAATGGGTAAATTTTGCGAAGCGTGTAATTTTGTGCTTTCTGAGACTGCTTTTGTACGTATCTCAGTAAAATATTGATAGGGATTCTCTGGATAGAGTTTTTGCATTCCCCACGGCAAATATAAATAGAAGAAAATTGCCAAACCGGTAAAAGTAATCGTTAAGAAAAAGGGGAGTGCAATAACGGAAGAAACATTATGAAAATCTAGCCATGAGCGCTGAGACTTAAAAGTGCGTAACGTAAAAAAGTCGGTAAAGATTTTTTTATGGGTAATAATGCCTGAGACTAAAGCAATCAACATGATAAAGGCTGCCAACGATACAACTAATCGCCCAATTAAAATTGGAACACCAAAAAGCTGGTAGTGGAAGCGATAAAAGAAGTCACCACCTTCAGTTGCTGAAAGTTTTAGTTCTTGGCCTGTGTTTGCATCGAGTGTCGCATTTCCATAACTGCCATCGGCTTTTTCCCAATACAGAGTGTTGACGGGACTATCTGCTGTGGCAACATTTAAATACCAAGATTTAGCATCGGAAGCGTTTTTTTGTAGGTACTGATAAGCGGTTTTAATTGCTAGGTCTTGCTTTATTTCATATTGTGCAAGTGGCGGCTGCATCCATAAACTAATTTCATGGCGGTAATACGACAAACTTCCCATTAAAAAAATAGCAAATATGAGCCAACCAAAAATTAAGCCAGTCCATGAATGAAGCCATGCCATCGATTGGCGTATACCTTTATGCATAACCTACCATCCGTGTCATAAAAAAGAAAAGAGCACATAGCGCGATTGATAGTCCAGTCAGTTTCAATAAAGATTGAATACAAAAGCCTAAAATCACGAAAAACACATAAAACAAAATAGAGATAAACGCTGCCAAAAAAATCGATTCAGGTTTATCTAAGGTCAAATGAAAAACACCTGTAAGTCCAAGACTTAAATACGCCATACAGGCATAACCCATACCGAAAACGATTAAGAGTCGATAGATAACTTTTATGCGATATGACATAGGGAGATTTAAAGCTTTGGACATTTTTACAGGCACATAAACGAAGATAAAAGAAGAGCCAACGCCTAAATTAGCGTTGGCTAGGGTATTAATATTTAAACTTTACAGCAACTGTATAGTTGGCCGAGGGCCCATAAAAGCCTTGGCCATTAGGGAAACTGTATAAATACTTCTTGTCGAAAATGTTATTCCCGTTTGCTTGAAGTGTAATATGATTATTCACTTCGTAGCTTGCCATTAAATTGACTAAGGCATAAGCATCTTGTTTGATGGTGCTATTTGCAGTTGAGTCATATAGCTTTATTCCATCTTGCCATTGTAAGCCAGCACCAACTTTCAGCTTAGGTAAAACTGTTGGCGTATAAGTAGTCAGCAAGTTAAGGGTTTGGCTCGGATTATACGTTCTCGCTTCGCCGCCATTTTTAAGATCTTTAATACTAAATTGAGCATAGCCAAAAGCAAGATTGACGTTATCAGTAATTTGACCTGATAAACCAACTTCTATGCCTTGTGATTCTAAATCACTGGTTGGTACTTTTCGGTTAAGTGGGTTTCCATCTGAGTTCCGTAGAGGGTAATTATTTTGCTCAGTTTTAAATACCGAAAAAGTGCCTGTTAAACGATCATTTAGCCATGAGCTTTTTATTCCCATTTCATAGCTTTTACCCTCAACCGGTTTTAAAGCCTGATTGGTATCTTGGTCAATACCAGTTTGTGGACGGAAAATTGAGGTATAACTCATATAGCCTGTATATTCAGGCGTAAAGTTATAGGTTAGGCCTGCATAAGGTGAAACTTTACTTTCACTATATGCCATTGGTGAACCATAGCTTTCGCCTTTACTTTCGGCTCTTACGTAGTTTGCACCAAGTAAAAGTTTTAAATCTTCATTGAGATGTAAGCGTGTAGCAGCGTAGATTGAATCTATATTTTGCGTATAGTTTGCAGCTTCTGTGAAATCTGACCACGTGATAGATTGAGGTGTCCAACTTGCCCAATTTGTAGTGGTTGAGTTGATCACATTACTGTCGTTAATTGTTCCGGTAGATTGTTTATCGTGCTGACGACTACGGACATAGTTATAACCCAAAGTTGCTTCATGTTCTCGATTAAAAAGTTTGTAAGTTCCTTCAATATTAAAATCAATTGCGTGCTGTTCTTGATGTTCCTGACCACCCCATGGTGTTAAAGATACGCCTGAACCATCAGCTTTGGGATAGCCATAATAGTAAAGGAGACGACTATCATGTTTGTTATTAAGATAGTTATAAGTCAGCTTAGCTGTCCATTGATCATTAATTTTTTGTTTTAATTCAGCAAAGGCATTTTGTGTTTCACTATCCCAATGTGCCCAGTCAGGGTTTGGGTTATATGAGCGATCATAAGAAATTTGTTTGCCATTGGCATCAAGCAAGGGTAGAGCACCCCAGTTGTTTGCATTAGGTTTATTTTTTTCTTGGCTGTAACCTACGGTAAGTAACGTGGTATCTGTTAAATCTGCTTCAATAACGCCAGCAAATCCATTTTTTTCTGAAGAATATCGGTCAAGATAAGAATCACCAGTTTGCTCGTAGCCCATAATACGGCCACGTACTTTTCCACTCGGTAAAATTGAGCCAGATACATCTGCTTCATAACGCTGAGTATCCCAAGACCCATAACTTACACCGCCGCTCGCTTGAAACTCTTGAGTTGGTCGCTTTCGAATATTGTTGATAGTTGCACTTGGGTCACCAAATGCATTAGTTAAAGAGTCGGCACCTTTTACAACTTCTACACGGTCATAAAAATAAGTATCGGGATTCGTGTTGTTATAGTTATAACCTGAAAGGGGAAAACCCACGCCGTCAGTTAAAATATTTGAAATCTCAAAACCACGAGCCATGTAAGTAGTGCGTTCAGTTTCTTGATTGGTCACTGTTACGCCTGGGGTGTTTTTTAAAACATCACGGGTGCTGGTAAGGCCAAAGTCTTCAATTTGCTGACGAGTAACCACATTAATGGTTTGAGGCGTTTCTTTCGCTTCTATATTAAGCTTGGTTGCGCTACTTGAGTTTTTAACAGTATATGCTTTGGTCTGTTCAGAATTCTGCTCGACGTTTGTCGCTTTAACTTGAATAGTCTGCAAAGATTGTACATCTGTGTCTTGAGCATAAGTGAGATTTGCATAGCAAATCGCGCAGGCGATAACAGAGAGCTTAAATGGTCGAGGTGGGATAATCATAATGTTAAATATAATGTAAATAATTCTCATTTATTCTATTGTTTGTAAATGTAAGCTACAATTCAAATAACATTGTTAATTTAGATTAAAAAATAGTGAATGAATGTAATTTTAGATTAGGGTAGGTCGTGGTCTGTTGTAGTGAGTATGCATATAGCAAGTTCAAGATTGATAAGCCACTATGCTAGAATGCATTATTTCAAATTTTTAGGTAAATTGCCTTGTTAAACCGAAAACTTAAAATAGGCATTGTGGTTGGAGAAGTTTCTGGAGATACGCTCGGCGTAAAACTCATGCGCAGTTTTCGTGAACAGGGAATCGATGCCGAATTTGAGGGAATAGGTGGGCCTCAAATGATTGCTGAAGGCTTTAACAGTTATTACCCGATGGAAACTCTTTCTGTGATGGGGATTGTTGAAGTATTAAAAGATCTAAAAAAACTATTTGCTGTACGAGATGGCCTAATTAATCAATGGACTCAACATCCAGTTGATATTTTTATCGGTATTGATGCACCAGATTTTAACCTTCGACTTTCTAAAAGTATTAAAGAAAAAAATCTCCCTATAAAAACAGTTCAATATGTAAGTCCATCCGTTTGGGCATGGCGTCAAGGACGTGTTCATGGCATTAAACAAAGTATAGACTTAGTGCTGTGCTTATTTCCTTTTGAAAAAGTTTTTTATGAACGATATGAAGTTCCAGCAGCATTTGTAGGACATCCATTAGCTAAACAATTACCCCTTCAAAATCCGATTCAAATTGCCAAACAGCAATTGGGTCTTAATGAAAATCAAAAACATATTGCTTTGTTACCAGGTAGTCGAAAAGGTGAGGTAGAGCGACTTTTGCCTATGTTGCTTGAAACAGCCAATATCCTGCATAAGAAATATCCAGACATTCAATTTTTAATTCCCGCAATTAATGATGCTCGTAAGCAACAGATTGAACAAGGTATTGAACAATTAGCGCCTAATTTGAAAACTGTAATTCATATTTTAGAAAATACAGATAGTGAGTCTAAAGTTGGCCGTATGGTTATGAACGCGAGTGATATTATCGCGTTAGCTTCTGGAACCGCGACATTAGAAGCCATGCTTATGCATAGACCCATGGTCACTTTCTATAAATTGCATTGGTTAACTTATTTTATTGCTAAGCTTTTGGTGAAAATTCCTTATTATTCTTTGCCGAACATTATTGCAGGTAAGAAAGTTATTGAAGAGCTGATTCAAACAGATGCGACACCAGAAAATTTAGCAGCTGAAATAGAGAAACTGATGAATGTGGAAACTGCTCAAATTCAAGTGATGCAACATTTAACTATGCATAAACAGCTTATCTCTGGAAATACAGAAGATCCAGTTCAAGCAATTTTACAATGCTTAAATCGCTAATTTTTAAGATTTGATTGGCTAATTGCTTTTAAGCCAGCTAGTGAAAATTTTTTAAAATGTTCAACTAAATCATGTAAAGGCATCTGAGCAATATTCTTAAGGGGCTCAGGTGCTTGAGCATTTGGCCCTGCTATAATGAGCATCATGCAAGGTGTCATAACACTTAAAATACACGGTAAAACAGCTGGATCATTTTCATCTAGGCCAGCTACTTGGCTAATTAGCTTCCGAATAATAAAAAATTTTCTCATGCCTGTATATTCAATAAAATTTAATAAATGTTCAGAAGGAGAAAACAGTTCACGAATAAAGACTTTGCCATGCCAGACATCTTTTTCAGTTAATTTATGCAGTAATGTCTCAAGTAATAAACTTAATTTATCTTCGGAAGAGTAAGTACTTTCAACCAGTTCTAGTAGGTATTTTTCATCCAGATAATGAGTGTGCGCTTCTATTAATACAGCTTGATACAACCCCTCACGTCCATCAAAGTGATAATTAATAGCGGCTAAATCGACATTTGCAGCGTTGGCAATTGTTTTGTTCGCTGTTTTTGCAAAACCATATTGAGCGATTAAAGGTCCTGCTGCCTCAATAATTTTAGACTTGGTTAAGTCACCATCACTTCGTCTAGATCTGGACATATTTAACCCTAAATTTAATTCACCATAAAAGTATATCTTTTATTCAAAGATTGGAGTAATTTAAATTTAAATTGAATTTAAACTAATAAAAATTTGAATTTAATAAGAAGGCCAATAAGATGAATAAAAAAGTGATTGCCATCGTCTTAGTTGTTATAGCTGCGATTGTCATCAGCTTTTGGGCATGGAAATATACTAATAAAAAACAATTAGATAATAATTTAACTTTATATGGGAATGTGGATATTCGCCAAGTTTCACTTGCATTTGAACAATCTGGGCGTATTCAAAAACTCTTAGTTCAAGAAGGTGACAAGGTTAAAGAGGGGCAATTATTAGCCACCCTTAATACCAATGCATTACAAATTCAAGCAAAGCAAGCTCAAGCACAACTTAAAGCCCAACAAGAGGCAATTGTTAAACAAGAGGTGGGGGCTCGTCCTGAAGAAATTAACCAAGCAAAAGCCCAACTCGCCTCTACTCAAGCTGACTTAGATAAAGCCAATAAAAATTTACAACGCTTACAGATCTTGGTAAGCAGTACTGATGGCCGTGCTATAAGCCAACAAGAGTTAGATTATGCCAAGAGTAATCAACATAGTGCCGAAGCAGCAGTTCGTGAAAGACAAGCCAATTTAGAGTTAATCATTAAAGGTGCCAGAAAAGAAGATCGTGAAGCGACTAAAGCACAATATGATGTGACGAAGGCTAATTTAGATTTAATTAACTATAACCTTACCCAAGCTGAACTAAAGTCTCCTGTAAATGCAGTGGTACGGGCACGGTTACAAGAAGTGGGCGATATGACAACTGCGCAAAAGGCCGTTTATACGTTGGCTTTGACTGACCCTAAATGGGTTCGGGTATATGTAAATGAACAAGATTTAAGTTCAATTAAGATGGGAGCTAAGGCTCAAGTTATTCGTGACTCTGATCCGAACCAACCCATCAATGGAAAAATTGGTTATATATCTTCAGTTGCTGAATTCACTCCTAAAACAGTGCAGACTGAAGAAATTAGAACAACATTGGTTTATGAAGTCCGAGTATATGTAAACGATCCAAATGATCAATTAAAAATGGGGCAGCCAGTGACGGTCAAAGTTCCACTTACTTCAGGTGAGAATGCCCATGACAGATGAAAAGACCGTAGTTAACGCGCATAATTTAGCCACGACTTTTAAGGCTGAAAATAAAAAGGCAGCAGAAGTTATTGCAATTAGTAATTTGAATATACAGATCAATAAAGGAGAACTTACTGCTTTAGTCGGTCCAGACGGTGCGGGAAAAACAACTTTATTACGATTAATTGCAGGGTTATATAAACCGACATCTGGTTCTCTTCATGTACTTGGGTTTGATATTGAAAAACATCCACAAGCTGTGCAAGACCGTATTAGTTATATGCCACAACGTTTTGGACTATATGAAGATTTAAGTGTACAAGAGAATTTAGAGTTATATGCTGACTTACACGGCGTTTCAAAGGATGTTCGTGATCAAAGGTTTAAACGGTTATTAGAAATAACGGACCTTACTCAATTCACTGAGCGTCTAGCAGGTCAACTTTCTGGCGGAATGAAACAGAAACTAGGACTAGCATGTACTTTGGTTCGTTCTCCAGAGCTACTTTTACTTGATGAGCCTAGTGTTGGAGTGGACCCTTTATCAAGACGAGATTTATGGATCATTATTGAACAACTTGTACAAGATGAAAACTTAACTGTAATTATAAGTACTGCTTATATGGATGAAGCAGAAAAGTGTACCCAAGTATATATCATGCATGAAGGAAAAATTTTAAAACAAGGCTCACCTGAACAATTAAAAGAAATAGCAAGTGGACAAACATGGAATATAAAACCTGCAGAGCAAATTAAAGCTCGGATCTTACAAGCTCAACTACTTGATAACCATATACAGATTATTGATGCTGTACCAAAAGGTGAACAAGTAAACTTTATTAGTCGTCAAAAAAAGCTCTCAGCAGATATTTTACCTGAAGGGCTAAAAGCCAATGCACGACCACCAGAGCTCGAAGATACGTTTATGATGTTGTTACAGCAAAATCAAAAAGAACGGAACCAAATTTCCAGTTCTGAACGGGCTTTTAAATTAGAACAAAATGATAAGTTGGAATCTGATCATCCCATCATTGTAGTTAAAGATTTAGTTAGAACTTTTGGAAACTTTACGGCTGTTGCCAATACTTCATTTGATGTGCAGCGCGGTGAAATTTTTGGATTACTGGGGCCCAATGGGGCCGGTAAAACCACTACATTTCGGATGTTATGTGGGTTATTACCAGCAAGTAGTGGATATCTAGAAGTTGCTGGTAAAAACTTGCGGACAGCTCGTGCTGAGGCAAGAGCCAAAGTAGGTTATGTCGCTCAAAAATTTGCACTGTATAGCAATTTAACAGTCTTGGAAAACTTGAAGTTTTTTGGAGGAGCTTATGGGTTATCAGGCAAAAAACTAACACAGCAAATTGATAAAGCATTACAGCAATACGATTTAAAGCCACATAGTAAAAGTGGTGATTTACCCGGTGGCTATAAACAACGGTTATCTATGGCTGCTGCATTGCTACATGAGCCAGAAATTTTGTTTTTAGATGAACCCACGAGCGGTATTGACCCGCTTGCACGGCGTTCATTTTGGTACGCGATTGGTGAGCTCGCAAATCAGGGGATTACCATCATTATTACCACGCATTTTATGGAAGAAGCGGAGTACTGTGACCGCATTGCCATACAGGATGCTGGAAAGTTATTAGCCTTAGGTTCACCACAACAAGTACGCAAATTAGCAAGTAAAGATAAATATATTGGTGACATGAATGAGGCTTTTATTGCAATTGTGGAGCAAGCACGTGCATTAAGGCATGCTGTTTAGGAGGTCTACAATGAGCTTTGGATTTTGGAATCGATTGACGGCATTAGTTCGTAAAGAAACGAAGCAGCTCATTCGTGATAAAAGCAGCCTCGGGATTGGACTCATTTTGCCTGTTATTTTAATTTTACTGTTTGGTTATGGGCTGTCATTTGACTTAAATCAGGCACGTGTTGGTGTGGTAGTTGATCAACCTTCACCACAGATCAATCAGGTTTTAACGGATTTAAGTGGCTCGCGCTATTTAACGAGTCAAGAGTTCCATAATTTTCCTGAAGCAGAGCACGCTATTCGAGATGGAAAAATTGATGCGATTTTGCACTTCCCATCAGATTTTGTGAGTCAGGCACAACAAGGTAACGCAAAGGTTCAACTGTTATTAAATGGTAGATCAACCACTATAGCAACAGCTTTAGAGGGATATGTCGCAGGTGCTTTGGCAACCGAACCGTCTATACAGATGGATCGTAGTCCAATAGTAGCAACTTCAAGCGCCGTTAATATTGAACAACGGATATGGTTTAACGAATCAGGCAACAGCACGTGGTTTTTAGTACCGGGTTTAATGGTACTCATTCTAACTTTAATCGGTGCATTTTTAACAGGGTTACTTATTGCCCGTGAAAGGGAACGCGGAACACTAGAAGCTTTATTCGTTACACCTGTAAGGCCCTTTGAAATTGTACTAGCCAAGCTTATTCCCTATGTTGTGGTTGGTATGATCGATATTGTGATTTGTCTTATTGCTGCGTATTTTATTTTTGAAGTGCCTATGCGCGGTTCATTATTCTCAATTTTATCGGCTTCATTTTTATATTTAATTGTCTCGTTATTACTTGGTCTAACTATATCAGGCTTTGCTCAAAGTCAGTTTCAGGCAAGTCAAATTGCTTTATTGGCGAGTTTTATGCCTGCACTCATGCTTTCAGGATTTGTTTTTGATACCCGCAACTTACCTTTGGTCGTGCAAATTATTAGCCAACTACTTCCCGCTACGCATTTTATGATTTTAATTAAAACCCTCTTTATGGGAGGAGATGATTGGACGTTATGGCTTAAAGAGTGCAGTATTTTATTGGTATATATCGTTGTTTTGATATGTGCTGTGAACTTTTCACTAAGAAAACGGTTGAGATAAAGAGATGTGGCAGCAACTAATCACTTGGCTGAAACATTTAAGTTTTTTGGTCAAAAAGGAATTCTTAACCATTTTTAGTGATCCTGCAAATAGAGTTATTTTATTTGTACCCGCCCTAATGCAGGCGCTTTTGTTTGGTTATGCTGCCACTTATGATGTTAACCGTGTGGATTATGCGATTTTAGATCAGAGTAATGGGCAGGTCTCACATGAGCTAATCTCAAAATTGGATGGTTCCGGTATTTTTAAGCGTGTCGCAACACTTCAATCTACTGATCAAATCAAACAAGTCATTGATAACCGTCAGGCATTGATTGTGATAACGATTCCTTCTGACTTTGAGAGTAAATTAAATAATAATCAAAGCTCTCCTGTACAGGTCATTGTTGATGGACGGAACTCATCAACTGCTGCTGTGGCAGGTTCATATCTAAATAAAATAATTGCTCAGTTTAATCAGCAAAAATTTAATTCAGGCTTACCAATTAGTCTTGAAACAAGAACATGGTATAACCCAAATCAAGAGTCTCGCTGGAGCTTAATGCCATCATTAATTGCGGCATTAAGTATGATGCAGACATTACTTTTATCTGCATTATCAGTCGCACGTGAACGTGAGCAAGGTACATTTGATCAGTTATTAGTTACACCGTATACGCCACTACAAATTATGATTGGTAAGGCCTTGCCACCCATTTTTGTCGGGTTGATGCAATCAACCATTATTTTATTGATCATTTTATTCTGGTTTAACATTCCCATGAATGGCTCTATCGGGCTGCTTTATTTTGGTTTATTGAGTTTTAACGTAGCTGTAGTTGGGGTGGGCTTATCAATTTCGGCATTATCTTTAAATATGCAACAAGCCATGCTTTTTACGTTTTTGCTCATTATGCCTTTGATGTTACTCTCTGGTTTACTTACACCTATAGAAAATATGCCTAAAGTACTTCAAATAGCGACTTACGCAAACCCATTAAGGTTCGGAATTAATTTGGTACAACGGGTTTATTTGGAGGGGGCAAGTTTTGCACAAGTAAAATTTAACTTTATTCCCATGATCATATTGGGAATAGTGACTTTGCCTTTAGCGGCTTGGTTATTTAGAAACAGATTATCCTAAGCATATTGATTAAAAAGCCCCATTTTAGGGGCTTTTTAAATTTACTTATGCACGTACAATTAGCTCATATCCGGTATATTTACGGATGTTGATAACACCAATATCAAAAATTAAATATTGACCTTTAATACCTTGTAATACACCACGAATTGTTGGTGTTTTATCCAGATTTAAAGACTTAATTTTTTCAGGATATTGTTCAACAGGGTAAACGAACTCACGCGGTAACTCATTTTCGAGCAATTCAACTGTTTCATTAAATTCTAGATTTTTACTAAATTCTTCACGAATAGTTTGAATTTTAGGTGCAAATTCTTCAATTAATTGGTCACGTTGCTCAACAAGATTTAAAGGTTCAGCTTCACCCTTAAGTAACTTACGCCAATCAGTTTTGTCAGCGATTAAAGAACCAAACATTGTTTCAAGTTGACCAGATAGACGACGTGATCCTACTTTCATAATAGGTAAAGCTTGAGTCGCACCTTGATCTAACCAACGGCCAGGCATATGGCTAACACGAGTAATACCTACTTTTAATGCGCTTGAATTTGCCAAATAAACAATATGTGGTTGAAAACATACATTATGAGCAAAGTCATCTTCACGACATGTACCTAAATGGTAGTGGCATGTCTCTGGTTTCATTATGCACAAGTCACATTCCGCTTTAGTTTTAAAACATTTAAAGCAGTGGCCTTGAGAATAAGATTTCGGTGTTTTAGTGCCACAAGACGTACAATAAATATTACCTGTCCATTCGATTTCT
>Ga0157367_1000225_pt1 | contig 29357 bp, 24 predicted proteins | sample AttbisABBM2_FD_113142 | JGI IMG/M metagenome (GOLD analysis project Ga0157367, IMG submission 113142) | Fungus gardens microbial communities from leaf cutter ant in Botucatu, State of São Paulo, Brazil - Atta bisphaerica ABBM2 | ecosystem: Host-associated > Fungi > Mycelium > Unclassified ... | reverse complement strand
ACAACACGAAGAGTCCATGAGGTATAGTACACGACGATTCAACGAAGAAAACATGAGGACTAAGCTAGGATGTCATGCCTACCACATGAGGCGCTGACTGAGACTACTTCGGCACAGCCGATCATCGTCGTCATACCCTTTGCCTATGTCCATGCATACCTGAGGAGGCATCGATCGTAACACTCATCACTTTGCTATTCTCCAATTTTATGGCCTCATTTTGCCATCCTAACCACATTTATCTCTAGAGGTTGATGTTACAGCTCCATTAATATGAACAGGAGAGTGTATGTCACATTATGAGTCACATGAGACTTAGAGTAGTAATCAACTCCTTAGTCTTAGTCTAGTCACTAATGAACTTCACTTTTCCAAATACTGGTTTTTGGGAGTTTCATAACAGCTCTCCACCAACAAACACAAACCTCTATTGGTAAGTAGTCATCAGTTGTCCACACTACACCATGCTGCTGTAATGCATTTGTTTCTTCCAACAATGTGCTGCTTACCAGCCTCATACTGTCTCGTCCTATCAAGAGTTTGTTCAAGGTTGTCATTTTGATGTATTTCTGAGTTACTATGAGTCTTGGGGTATATGCCAGCAGAATGTACTGTCATATGTTATGTTATACTTGACTCTGTTGACACACTCACTTGAGACTGATGCTGAATTATGGTGGGCACACCAAATGCAGCGATCTGGGTTTGTTTGTTTCATGCAACACTTGATTGAACACGGCTGGCGATTTATTTGGGAACATTTCGTGTTGGATGGAGTGCTGTTGGTCAAGGATTACATAAGAGATCGAGATAACTTCGGTTCACGGCAAGAAGCCGAGAACTATAATAGTCACGGAGATTCATTGTCAGGTAATTGTCAAGTGATCCGGCAAGGACTACGGTATAGACTTGTTACTTTCAAAAAGAAATTGACCTACACATCAAACATCGATGCAAGTACTCGATTGAAGTGATGCCGATATCGGTTTCTCTGTGCCAGTGGTCAAATTCCCTTGACATGGCCAGATTCCCAAGACAGCTGCTTCGATGATCTGTGTCACAGCCTTGTTCTTGTCTGCGTGGCAACTCCCTTCCTACTCACTCCATACAGAATCCGAAGTCATGAAACAACCAAGTGAACCTTTTTCGGTACACGCCATTCGAGTTGTCGGTGAGTCCTACTTGGTCGACCCAATCCATCAGTAGGCTTATATGATTGCCACTAATTTCAGGATTCATCGGACAGCTCGATAATGGATTTTCTCGACCACTCGTCGTCAGGTACTCTGACAATACCAATCATCCCTTTGAAGAGAAGCTCGACAACAAGATCCGAGGAGCACAACATTTGAAGCTGACCCAAAGTAGATGGTAAGTTGAGTTTTTGGTGCTTAAGCAATTGTTCATATTCATGAGGTGTAGCACTCTCATCCAAGGAGGTGTCCTGAGTATTGAAATACACAAAAAACATTTTTGGAGAAGGAGAATGATCGGGTTCGAGGATGATCTCATGGGTAAAGTTAACATCAAGTTTGACGATCTATGGCAACATCTGGCATCCCAGACACAAACAGAAATAAAATGTGAGCGAATCTCTGAGTTGATCACTCCCAATTTACACAGAGCACCTCAGCGAACTTCAAAGTGGAATTTGATAATCTGATTCAAGGATTACAGCTGTGGGTTGTCATTGAGGTACGCCATGTCGATTGCAGCCATGTCGATCCCCTGCTCAAGTCCAATTGTAGGTGTACAGCCTTGATATGAACACCGTGGATGAACGAATCAAACACGCGATGGAGGAATTGAACAAGTTCAGGCCTGTTTTGAGTCGTCTCGGTCCCGTATGTAATGTTGCTGGAATGTCTATCGACTTAGGGAAGGTCATCAGCGGGGTAATTGATCGTTGACTAGAATGTACGCGTGTTATCTGACTCGGAACAGCTGAATCCTGTCGCACAAGCCGTGGTTGCCTGCATCGACTTTGTTTATCAAGTTGGCCATTTTTCCTCTTTCGACATGAATAATATGACTGATCGATTTTCCAGCGTTTTGAGGGGCAAGAAGAATCCCATGGAGTAATGCAGAGCCTTACAGAGAGCATGAGGGTCTTGGTGGGCCAGCTTAACAGGCTCAAGGGAATTCCAATATCGGACGAACTGAGCGATACTATGAGAGAGTTTCCTGTACTGACGGAAGAAGTGGTGAATTTTATTCAGAAATGGCTAGAAAGTTGCATGTGTACGTATCTATTCGTCTGGGATGGATTGGTAACTGATACTGAATAATTGGCCGCAGTAAAGCATATCTTTGATGACTCTCAGAAAGAGAGAGCAATTAAATTACGGGGTAAACTAGATGCCTTCAAGGACAGATTCGACCGAGATCTTATTATAGAGATTCAAGTCAAAGCCGCCGGCGAGAAGAAGCTGGACGATCTGCTGCATTCTGTTGCAAATCCCTCTCTACGCAATCCATGTATGGAAGGCACTCGCAATGATATCCTGGACAAGATTGAAAGCGAGCTGAAGAAGGTCGATGGCTGCAATGTGATTTGGATAAGAGGATCGCCTGGTGTTGGGAAATCTGCCCTGGCTGCTAGCATTGCCATCCGACTACAGAAGCAGAATCGACAAGTAATATGCTTCCGGTTCGATCGCACAGAATCCTCCGCCATCACTGCAGATGCCCTGTGGCGTGTTGTCGCTCGTGATCTCGCCCACCTATATCCCTCTGTATGCCGACACATTCTTGAAGACAATCAAAAGCCTATCTCATCTGACATTGATCGCACCTTCGAATGGCTCATCGAGAGGCCATTATCCACACTGGGTGATGTTCCGCGTGAGGAACTTCCGGTGATTGTGATCGATGCATTAGACGAGTGTGGTGGGCTCAGGCATGACCCCTCTGGGCGGAGGGATTACGAAGCCCTTTTACGTACGCTCAGGCATTGGGTTGAGGTCACCGATTCGAACAAGTTGAAGCTGGTCATTACTAGTCGGCCTGATGAGAATATCGACCGAATTCTTCCAGAATCTATCAGTACTCGTGTCAATATTCCCTCTGGGGCTGATGTCAAGCCGGGCGACAGTGCATCTAATGACATCCATGCATTCCTCAAGTCGCGACTCGACACCATGGGCATGGAAGAGGCATGGGTCAAGGAGGCTCTTGATTATCTGGTTCCTCATGCTGCTGGTATGTTTATCTGGGCAACAACTGTTGCCGACTTTCTTCAAGAAAATTCCGCGCGACGCTTGGATATTCTTAAAACAAGGAGCCAAGATGATGGCGCAGAGGGGTTCGAATCCTTGTATTCCTTGTACTTCACGGTTGTCAGCACATCATTCGGAAGCGTTCTAAAGCAAGAGACCGAGGGGATCACCTGTGTTATGGGCGCAATGATTTTTGCCAAGCAACCACTCAACGACGATGCACTAATGATGTTCCCCGGAGTCGAGAGTTGGAACACGTTGCAATTTATCCGAAAAGGTCTTGCGTCCGTGATTGAATCTGGCCCTATTCTCCGTTTCCATCATCGTTCATTTGAAGATTATCTTCTCTCTCCCCTATTTCAGCGGGAACTACCCAAGCTTTCTGCTGTCCAGAATCGAAATCTTCATGAACGTCAACTTGCCGTGTTGTGTTTGAACGCCATGGTGTCATCCAAGCTCCACTTCAATATGTGTCGCTTGGACTCTTCGAGCATAAGAAACGTTGATATTCCCCCTGCTGTCAAATCCACGATTTCTTTTCAGGTTTCATATTCATGTCAATTTTGGGCAGATCACCTTGTTCACACTCCGTCTGAGGACCTGTTGATGGAAGCAGTCAAGTTTGTGATGTACGAGAAGTTGTTATTCTGGATGGAGGTGATGAGCATATTGGGAAAGGCGCATGAGATGTTTGGGATCCTGACACAGGTTTTAGCATGGCCTGGCCTAAAGGTGTGTCCCCAAATTGTTTATTGCAATCTGTGTCTGATGCTGGGTGGCCAGACACTCGACTCTGACGATGAACTGACATCATTTATTCGAGATGCTCTTCGATTCATTTCGGCATTCATTGTTCCTATCTCTGAAAGTGCTCCTCACATATATCTGTCCGCTCTTCCATTTTCCCCTGAGCGCTCTCTTGTTGCCGACAAGTTCTATTCAAGGTTTCCCAATACACTCAAGGTCACTCAAGGCAGACCAGTTCAATGGTCGATGACCATTTTCACTGCAGAACACCACAATAATCCTGTGAAATTCATTGTCTTCTCGCCAGATGGAAAGACCTTCGTTTCCATATCAATAGGAGCTATATATATCTGTGACTCGGAAACAGGTCATAGCATCTCAGGCCCATTTGAATCGGAAGACACGTATTCATATTCTTATCAGCCTGATGCCTGTTTTAGCCCTGATGGGAGGCATGTTTTGGTCCAGTACGTGGAAGGTGCAGTGGTCTGGGACATTGAGAGGGGTAAGAAGCAGTTCGAAATCAGGGGCTACGATTCTGTCTATATTCATTACGGTCGTTATCGCGGAAGAATTGCCTCCATCCATCAGGATTGGACAGGGGTCCGGGTTAAGCTGTGGGATGCTGGCAATGGTGTATTAATGTCTAACAAGTTGTTCAAGGTGACTGATGCCGGTATCACTCGATTGTCTCCCGATGGGCGGTTTCTGGCCATAGGAAGGAAATCTGGGAATGTCATTGAATTATTGAATGTGGAAGATGGCAAGATTGTTCGACGATTCCCATATCCTTCCGGCAATCTCTCATCACTCCGCTTTTCTCCAACCAGTGACTCTTTGGTGGCCTCATTTAGATTTCTTAACCGCATTTGTCTTTGGAGATTGGACACACAAGAGATGGCATCCGTCAGCGTTTATGTCGGAGATATTCCTCCAGCTGTTATACATTTACCCTCCACTGATCACCTATTCATCTCGCGAGATGACGCAGTGGAGATATGGGACGTCTCAATGACCGGCTCCAACATGATCTCCAAAATCGAGTCTCCCATGACTCCAGAAAGAACCTGTATTTGTCCATCACGCGATAGCCACAGGCTTTTGGTGGGAAGCGAGGATGGAAGTTTGAGTATGTGGAGCCTAAATGCGGAGGATTTGGCGATAGATCGGCCTGTCGCTGCGAACACTCAAGATGATACCAGAGTTATTTCATTATCATGCTCTGGAAAGATAGCGGTTACAATATCGCAATCTGGCCGTGTTGAATTCAGAGATACAACTACTTGGGAGGTTATAGGGCGTACGGATATTGAGTACGAATATCACATGAATATCGCATTCTCTCCAGATGACAATCGAGTGGCCTTTTGGTCTGATTCTGTCATCACCATATGCGATATAATCCACCTGGAGAAGAATCGCCTCTCATTGAAGAATCGCCTCTCATTCAAGCTCCTGCAATCTACTAGGCATATTGCTTTCCAGACATGTAATGACCTGGTTATGTGCGCCAAGCTCGATAATTCGGATGGAATACTCCAGGTTTGGCATCTGACAGGCTTTGAATTTACATTTTCTTTAGACATCGAGATCCCAAAACACTCGAGAATATGCCTGGCACCTGATGGCTTGACCGTTGTCATTGTCAGTCGTGACACCGTCTCATGTTATTCATGGAATCACGACACTGCCCAGTTTGACCCTTTCCACTTTACCGATGAAGCGCATCTTGCCGGGTTTGTCTATGCGTACTCACCCGATGGGGAACTCTTTGCATGTCAGTCTCGCAAGGATTATAACATCAGAGTCTGGGACGCGCGAACTGGTCGACTCTGTAGCGAGCCCTTTACGTCTGATGGTGTGGATACAGTGGCACTCTCACCTGTCCTGAATGATCAATCATTGAGTGACCGAATCATCGCTCTTGTCCACAGCAACACAATAAGAGTCTACGACGTCCACACCGGCAATCTGTATGCCCGGTTATACGCTCCAGAAAATACAATCAGTTTTACTCGCATGTCGTTTATACAAGATGGAACAAAATTAGCGCTGTATTCATTTAAAGCAATGGGAATCTGGGATCTCAGAGCTGAGTACTCACATGCTATCCATAGATATGAGCTTATCCTGCGAGACATAAAGGATGGATGGATGATGGATCAGGACAATGCGCCGTTGTTTTGGATCCCATCCGAGCACAGGGAATCTCTGTGGGTACCACTACCCAGAGTGGTAATTAAGATGCTCCGAGAGATGGCAACGGGTCTGGACCTCTCTTGCTCCATGCTTGGCAGTGAGTGGACGGAATGTATCGACACAGGGTGGTTGAAAGCACTTGAGGAAAAGGAGGTGACAAGAAAGCTGCTGGAGTAAGAGGGCAGGATACAGATGGAAACTAGTTTTGACAGACGTATCCAATTTTCCATGTATCATTCATGTTCGCTTCCATGACCGATGTATGTGGGCTCAAGTAATCCACTGATCAGAACTACGTGGCATATTCCTAAGCAAGACACCGATGACAGTCATTACAAGCCTTCGGTGAATATCAGATGTGTGCTGGTGTCCTCGTGAAATGGAAAACCTTCCCGAAATGAGAGATGAAGGATTTTGTGGCCTCGGACGGGCGATGACAGCCTTGGAGAGTGCAAAGAGCGCAGCCTTTTGGACTCATCTTCAGGTTGATAGAGGGTTCCAGCAATGCTGACGTTGGCTTTGCTCGTAATCAACCCAGTGCTTGTATTGACACTCATCGCCACGCACGGTCGAGAGGGTAGTGATAGTGATACGAGGATGCGAGGAACTGGGATGTTTTTGAATGAACTTTGTTAAGATCGACGCAGAGCTCTGCTTACCAACATTGACATATAGGGACTGGAACAAAGCCAGAGCTGCACGATTACAGAAGTTGGTCGGAGATGCGAGATGCAATTCGTGATGCAGTTGCGGTGTAGGATGAGACAGAAAAGATATTCACATCAGAATTCATATCAGATCCTACAATATAACTGGTTATCCAAATCCTCGCAAGGGTAACAATAGAACTGTATGATGGAGAGAGAGGTAGACGAAGAGTACCCCGAGGTGCCTAGGACTGTCAGCAAGTCCAATTTCGCGTCTGGGTCACAATCCAAAACAGGAGATCGACACATGGCGTACCGATAAACCCCAGCTATGATCCTTGAATCAAATCATTAAATTCCACCTTGAACTTCGCTGAGGTGCTCTGAGTAAATTGGGAGTAATTGACGCAGAGGTTCACTCACATTCGGCTTCTATCCATGTTTTGGAAGCCAGATGCCATTGATCATCATGCTAGTTTTACACATAGATCGCCCCTTGGAGTAACCCCGACCCTTGCGACTTTCCGCCGCCGAGAGTGTTTTCTGTATATCTGAAAGGTCACTTCCTTGGATGAGAGCGCTACACCACATGAATACGTAGAGCTACTTATGTTCAACTTACCATCCACTCTGGGTCGGCGTCAAGGCTCGGTTACTAATTTCCAATCAACATTCTCAAGGGGACTATCGACCTTGTCAGAGTACCTGACGACGAGTGGTCAAGAAAATCCATCATTGAGTTGTCTGGTGAATTCTGAAATTAATTGCAATCATATAAGCGTATTGATGGATTGAGCCGACCTAATAGCACTCACCGACAACTGGAATGATTTGTACCGAAAGGGGTTCATCTGGTTGTTCCATGACTTTGACTTTTGTGTAGAATGAGTAGGAAGAGATGCTATCAACAAGGCCGTGACACGGGTACAGAAAATCGGTCTCGGGATCACTTAAGTTGTCCTGATAACCAGGGTCCAAACTTTAAAAGAGAAATTACAATTGACTTTACACATCAAACAGACCTTGAATGCGCATTTTCTTTAGACTTGAAGATTCCAAGATTTAACTCCTGATGGCTTGACTGTTGTCATTATCCGTCGTGACACTGTCTTATGTTATTCATGGAATTACAACACTACCCAGTTTGATCCTTTCCACTTTACTGATGAAATAAATCTTGTCTGCTATTGACATGTGTACTCACCTGACGGGGAACTCCTTGCATGTCATTCTCCCAAAGATTCCAACATCAGAGTCTGGGACATGTGAACTGGTTGACTCTGTGGCAAGCTCATGCCAATACTTGGCACAGTGGATACAATGACACTCTCACCTGCTCTGAATGATCAATCCCTTGGTGAATGAATTATTGCTATTAGCTATGTTGGAAGGAAGAGAATGCACAGTAGCATAGTGCAGCATGGACAACTGACAACCACTTACCAATAGTAAGTTCTTGTCAGAGTTTAAGGTGGTGAACTTAATTATTTTATTTATTTTCCATTTTCATTTTCATTTTATTTTCAGACTTATGGTTAGGAGTTAATATGATATCACACATTTGTCACATGTCACACAGAAAGATATAGAAGGTTCTAGAACAATAATATCATCCTACATGTTGTGACAACCACTAGACACAAAGTCTAATAGCAGTACAAGCAGTAAATCTCATAGAAGGGATATCTAGTGGGGAACACAAGTTGTGTATTCACAAGAGAACTCGACAGGGAACCACAACAGTATTCTACCAACTATTTATATAAAGTCCTCATGGTCCATGCTACAACTTCTCTATGCCTACCCTAATGTCTCTGCTCTGTCCTCATGTCCATTACTCATCTACCATGCATCTTTCTCAAGGCCAACATGCCATATACATGTGCCCTGATGTCATACTCTTTAATCTCCATCATACATGCATGCACCATGTGTACACCATGAGGAAGCCATATTGTTAACATGTTCCTTGATGTCACTCCATCTCTAGACTCTTCCCAATCCTTCTAGACCCTAAGTCTTTCCAGACCACTCTAGACTATTCTAGGCCCTATGACATAATGTCATGTGACTTCCAGTCACATGCTCTCTCTCTCTCTCATCATAGACTAATAATAATACTACTATCTATATCTTATCTCTGTTCTTACCAAAGTTTGTCCACACTTTATCGTCTTATAACACTACATGTTGATAACATGTAATACATATGGCCTTTAGGGTAGGCTAAGATTGGTATAGTATGGTGTTAGAGTTGTGAAGCTTGGACTTAAGTTTTTTCTAACATCTCTTTCTTTTTCTTTTCTTTTTCCTTTCTTTTCTTTTACTCTTATTTTCTGAACTTAGGGTTAGGGCTTAATGTGACATGCTGTCACATGTCACAGTCACAAGTCATGTGGTAGTAAAGGAAGAACATACAAGGTTCTGGAAGGATAATGTCATATAACATGCTTAATACATGTTGACCTTAAGATAAACACATGGTTATTTAGGATAGGCTAAAGTGGTAGAGCATGAACCATGGGCTTTTAGTATATATATATAAGGTAGACAATCTTGTACAGAGTTCTCTATTGAGTTCTCTTGTGTGAACCCTAATACAAGGTCTGATTTATTGACCAACTCTTGAGTCATAACACATAGACCAGTAGTGTTGGAATTGTGAATGTTAGGCTCTATTTATTTTCATTTTTATTTTCTTTGATTTCATTTTGGATTAGGGTTTAGCAGGATAGTCACATGTCACTGTCACACATCAGTCATAGATCACATGATCACAAGTCATAATGGAAAATGGTAGAAGGTTCTGGAAGAAATTATGTCATATAATATATGTAACATATGCTAACCTTAAGGTAGATATATGGTTATTTAGAGTAGACTAAAGTAGTATAGCATGGACTATTATTCTAGAGTATATAAGATAGACAATTCTATACAAAGTTCTTTATCAAGTTCTCTTGTATAAACTCTATACAAGATTCCTTCTTTTGACTAACCCTAAGGTCTTAAGTTTGTAACAAGATTCCTCTTTTGACTTATCACTGAGACTTAAGTTGTAATATTAGAACTCAATTTCTTTTTCTGAGACTATCCAACACTGGGTTTTCTCACACTTACTCTCTATTCATTCTTGACCAAGGGCAACACTGTTCAAAGTCAAGAAGACAAGACTAGACTCTAGGCCTAAAAGGTTGGTAGCAACTACCAGAAGGTTACTGTGAACAGTTAAGACTAAGTACAGGCCTCTTTCTAGATGTACTCATTATTAAATTGTGCAGTATCTAGTAGAAATACTTGTATCATTCACATAGAAGCTCTATACTGCAGTATCTACTTGTAATCTGTATATGCAAGAGAATAGCAGGTATTTCTAAGACTCTGTCTAAAGTAGAACATCTTTCTTAAGACAAAATTATTTACAAATCTCTTAGAGCAGTAGTTAGTAGCTGAGATAGTTAGTAGATAGTGTGAGATGAGACTTAAAGAGAGCCCACTAGCACTTACAGAGATTAAGTCCAACTTGGAATATGAATTAGAAAAGGAGACTAACACTGGCTCCATCTTATCTCCTTATATATTATCATCTTCTACTCCACCACCACAATTATCATTATTTACATTAATCAACTTACCACCTTACTATTACAACATGAGTCATCATACCTCAATCAGTCTGGAGCAGATGGTCTGATAGCAACAAGAGCAGATAACTATCTTACAGACACTAATAGCTCAAGCAGGACTAGAAGAAGAAGGAGAGTTAGCAGTTTCCTAACCCAATACTGAGTTAAATGTAGATGTGGCCAAGCCACTAAAATTCAGTGGAGAAGCAGGAAAAGTATCAGGATTCTTAACAGTATACAGATTGTTCATCAGAATGAAAATGAGGAATCATTCAGTAGAGGAGTAGGTATAGTGGGTTTTATCATATATGCAGGGAGAATCAGCAGATATATGAAAATAAAATGTTATAGAGGATTTGGAGAGTAGGAGTCTGAGTTATGTAACAGTAGGGGAATTTTTATCAGATTTAAAAGAAGAATTCAGTAGAAGAGATAATGAGATGATGAAGGTGGTGGAGTTGAAGAAGATAAAATAAGAAGAAAGAATGATGGAGGAATTTGTCTAGGAGTTCAGAAGAACAGCCAGAGAAAGTGGGTATAAAGGAAGGCCATTAATTGAAGAGTTTAAAAGAAGAATAAATTAAACAATAAGGAGAAAGCTCATAGAGGCAGAACAGTAGTACAAGAGAGTAGTAAATCTGGATAGACATTGGAGAGAAAGTAGAAGAGAGAAGAAGAGGTTAAGGGAGAGAAGAGAGATAAGAGCTATAGCTCAAAGGGTGAACACACCAGTAACTGTTGGAGGAGCACAAGAGCAATGATTGCCTTAGCCTTAGGTTTGGCCCAGAAAGTAGGAGTTTCAACAGTAGATACTAGCAGTGCTTACTCTGATAGAGGAAGTTGAGAGAATGAATGCAGTTGTGGTGAACCCAAATCAACAGGCAGTGTTTGTACTTAGATGAGACCTATATATCATGGATGTAGATTGTAGTAGAAACTGTTATAGTTGTGAGAGATTTAGACATATTGTAAGAAATTGTGGGATGAGAGAGAAGAGTGAATTATGAAAACAATTTGAACAATCATAATTTAAATGGGGAGGAGAGTCTTGTAGTTCTTGACTAGGCTCTAGTAATAATAGGTTTGCAATACTCAGTAGAGTAATGGATAATACATTTTGCTACAATCTGAATAATAGGGATATGTTGAAAGAAGTTACTGTGAAAATTGGACTAGAGAGAATTGATATTCAAGAAGGTGTGACAGTAGAGGCATTGCTGGATAGTAGGGTGATAGGATTGGTCATGAGCTTGCTAGAAAGCAGGGATTCAAACTGAAAAAGATAGAAAGACTTATATATATCAGAAACATGAATAGTTCCTTCAACAAGGAGAGGTATATTGATCATATGATAGAAGTCAATATTCATTATCAAGGATACAGGGAGAGAATGAAGATTAATGTGATTGGAGGTTAGAAGTGGAGTATAATTTTGGAAATGCCATAGCTAGCTCACTATAATCTTGAAATTGATTGGAGAACAGGAGAGGTGAAGATGACAAAATGTCTAGAGGAGTGTGGTAAGCAGTAGAGATCAAAGCAGGGAAAGTTAGGGGAGCAAAAACAGAAGGAAGAAGAGAAAAGGGAAGAGAAGGGAAAGAAATAACAAGAGGATAAGCAGAAGAAGGAGAAATAAAAGAAGAAAATACCAAAAATAATGAAAGTGAAGAAGGTAGTAGAAGAATGGGAGATTTGGAATAAAGAAGAAAAAGCAGCAAAGTCTGAAGAAGAGGCCAAGAAATTAGGTCCTCAAAGAAGTGAATTGATGTTTTTGAAGAGAAAGTGAGTCAAAGAATACCAACAAAAAAAGTATAGAATCATGCAATAGAAGTAAAGGAAGTGTTTGTGCTGAGAAAGAGGAAGGTGTATCTATTGTCAAGAGAAGAGAGAGAAGATGTGCATAAGTTTATTAAAGAACAACAACTAAGAAAAGAGTATATCAGATCCCTAAAATTATTTTAAACAGTACTAGTGTTTTTTGTAGAGAAGAAGGATGGAAAGAAGCAAATAGTATAGGACTATTTACTAAATTAGATTTATGAATAGAAGAAGAGAAGGTAAAAGGTATATTGGAATAGCTGACTCCAAAAGAAGTTAAAGACATACAGAAGTTCTTGGGATTAGCCAATTATTATTGGCAGTTCATTAAGGATTTCACAGTGATAGCCAGACCATTACATAACTTGGTGAAAAAGAATCAGAAGTGGGACTGGACAGAGAGGCAAGAGAAGACATTTAAAGAGTTGAAGAAGGGATTCATAAAAGAACTAGTGTTAGCAGCACTAGACTTAGACAAAAAAATGAGGATGGAAGTTAATGTGTTAGAATATAAAATGGGAGGGGTTTTATTTATAGAGTGTGAAGATGGGAAGTGGAGACCAGTAATTTTTCTCTCAAAATCTCTAAATGAGACAGAGAGAAACTAGAAGATTTATGATAAAAAGATGTTAGTAGTAATAAGAGGTTTAGAAAACTAGAGGCATTTATTAGAAGCTGTAAAGTTCAAGTTTGAGGTCTGAACAGACCATAAAAACTTAGAATATTTTATGAAAGCACAGAAATTGGACAGAAGACAAGCTTGTTATGTATTATATCTGTTAAGATCTAATTTCACTTTGAAATATGTACCAGGAACAAAAATAGGAAAAGCAGATAGACTTAGTAGAAGACCAGACTGGAAAGTAGGTATAGAAAAGGACAACAAAAATCAGATATTAATTAAAGAACAATAGATTTGTAGTTTAACTAAAGTAGTAATAGAAGGACCAAAGATAGATATATTAGAAAAAGTGTTGAGAGGAGAAGAATGGCAGATAGAGGGAGATTTAGGGTTGAAAGAAGAAAAAGTATATGTGCCAAAGGATAAGAAACTCAGGATAGAGATAATCTGGTTGCATCATAATATACTAGTAGTAGGACATAAAGAAAGGTGGAAGATAACAGAGTTAGTGATAAGAAACTACTGGTAGTCTGGAGTAACAAGAGATATGGGAAGATATGTGAACAAATATGGTATGTGTCAGAGGATGAAGAATGGAACAAAGGTACTAGCAAAAAAGCTGAAATTAAGTAAGATATCAGAAAAACAATGGATATACCTAATAGTTGACTTCATAACTAAGTTACTATTAGTAGTTGGGAAAAATGTGATTTTAGTAATTTATGACAGGTTGTCCAAAATAATGCATTTTTTGGCAAAAATAGAAGAGATATCAGTAGAGGGATTAGTGAGGTTATTTAGAAATAATGTGTGGAAGCTACATAGATTACCAGAGAGCATAGTATTGGATAGAGGACCACAGTTTGTAGCAGAGTTGATAAGGAAGCTGAACAAGATATTGGGGATTGAAACTAAGTTGTTGATATTCTTTCACCCACAAATAGATAGGCAGACTGAATGAATAAATCAGGAGTTGGAACAATATCTTTAATTCTTTGTAGATTACAGATAGAAGGACTGGCCAGAATAGCTAGTGATAGCTGAATTTGCAGTCAACAATAAAATGTATTCAACAACCAAAGTATCTCTGTTTATGGCAAACTATGGTAGAGAATTGAGAATGGAGGCAAATACTAAGAGGAAAGAAAAGTAAAGAAGGTAACAGAGTTTGCAGAAAGGATGAAAAAGATATAAGAGGAAGCAGGAGTAGTGTTTAGAAAGGCTCAGAAGGAAATAAAGTGGCAAGTAGATAAAGAAAGAATAGAAGTAGAAGAATGGAAAAAGGAAGACAAGATAATGCTGAGTATAAAAGATCTAGTGTTTAAGAAATGACTGGCAAAGAAATTAGTAGACTGATATATTGGTCCATATATCATCAACAAAGTAGTTTCTACTAATGTAATTAAACTATAACTGCCAACTTCAATGAGAATTTACCTAGTTGTGAATGTTAGTCAAATAGTGTGATGTAAGAGATAAGTGGGGGGACAAAAAGTAGAAGAAGTGAAACTAATAGAGGTAGATAGAGTTGAAGAGTGTGAGGTGGAAAAAATACTCAAGAAAAGAAAAATAAGAGAAATAGTAAAGTACTTGGTGTAATAAAAGGGGTTTATAGTAGAATATAATACTTGAAAGAGAGAGGACTTATAGAATGTAAAAGAAGTAGTAACAGAATTTAAGGGAAGAATGAATGCAAAAGTAAAATAACAAGAGAAGTTGGATAAGGTAGAAGAAAGAGACTTTAGAAGAGGAGTTACTAGGGAAATATACAGTGAAGATGTTGTATAAATAGGATGATGGAAGGTTTGAGGAAGAATACTTAAAGAAGTTGGAAAGGAACTGGTGAAAATAAAAGTTAGTTTCTCTAGAGGAGAAATCTTAAAGAGGAGAGAAAAATAATATTAGAGTTAAAGATAGTGAACTTAGTTTATTTTCATTTTCATCTCTATTTTATTTTATTTTCCATTTTCATTTTCATTTTATTTTCAAACTTAGGATTAGGGGTTAACATAATATCATACATGACTATCACAAACTATTATACATCTGTTATATATATCAATGGTATATAATATACATAACCTTTAGAATAGGCCAAGATTAGTATAGCACAGACTAGTAGTCTAGCATATATAAGGTAGACACTTTGTACTTAGAACTCTATTGAGTTCTCTTGTGTAAACTTTATACAAGATTCCTCTTTTGACTCATTACTGAGACTTAAGTTGTAATAGTTTTGTAGTGAAAAGCCTGGGAGCATAAGTAATAATAGGGGACAAAATAATGGTATTTATCCAACTAGTCTGAAAATTTTATATTAACTACCTAATTAGTTGTGCTATTAATCACAGTACAAATACTTAGCAAGCAGAATGCTTTGCAACACACACTCTCACTTATGTTATAGCAACCACTAATTAAGATGGTCAATAGTATACTAAGTGATCTTATAAGGTGAGAATCTCATAGCAATCACAAGAGAACTCAATATAGAGTTTTCAATATATTCCTATACTATACATACTACTATTACAAGTTCTACCCTAAACTACATATATTGTCCATGAGTCTACTATACCATTACTATAAGATAAACATACTATAGCTATACTCTTGATATCATTGTTCTAGTTCCTTCTATTATGTTCCAGACTTATGATATCACATCATGTGATATATTATGTGACTTTGGTCATGTGCCTCTTCATTATTCAAAAAATAAAGAAAAAGAAAAAGAAAATCAAAGAAAATAGATAAAAATAAAATAAAATAAAATAAAAATATAAAGGTTCAAAGATATCAGTTGTTAAGTGACAGAAGCATAAGTGGGTGGGCTTAGAGTATTTAAAAGCCAAGAAATGGTATTAGACACAGTTTGCATCTTGTTATCCATAATATGAAACAGATTTTCAGAAGTTAGATAAGTATAAATACTTATCCAAATTTGCAATACTCAGAAGTCAGAACAATCTTTAGCTTTAGCTTGTGTACTGTATCTTTACAAGTCACATTGGTTGTATATTTCAGAAAAGTATTTAGGAAACTTGGAAGAAATAGTCACTATTAAATAGAAAGATATTATATACTTGATTTAGCTTGTATTTCCACAACCAGTAGACCAAATTTTACAAACTAAGTTGCTCTGAAAAACCCCAAATAGGGGCTATCTGCACATATGTGGTATCACAAATGAGCTACTTACTGGTTGTGATACTTGAACTTAATAGTGTTTCAGAGGTTTAGTATAAGAAGATAATGATAATAGGTGAGTAGCTTATTTGTGATAGTTTGTTAAGTCTATTCTTGTGTCTTCTATTGCTGCTGTAATAAAGCATGGGTGGAGTGTTTATTTTGGATGTGAGATCTAAAGGATCCTTTGGAGGAGATTGCTGTTTCTAACAAGAATAGTAACTCTTTTCAGACTTAGAACAAAGCTGCTGTAATAGAGTTAAGTTCTTGTGGAGAAGATCTTTGGTTTTTGACTTTGGGGGCAGTCTTAGAATAGCCTTAGTTTAATCCCTTATTTGCTTATCCTGAAGTATAGGAGAGGTTTGCTCCCATTGAGCTGGGAACAGGTTTAGTGAGGAGACTTTGTGTCTTACTCAGCCATGAGACATTTTTTATATGTTTTTGATGGCAAGCTAGCCTGAGTGACCCAAGGTTTGTGTAAAATATTCTTAACAACCTTTGCAGTGTAACTGGAACCACATTGAAATCTGATATTCCTTCTTTATAAGCCAGTGAGATAAACTAAATATAACATTGACTCTCCCCTATTAAATCCACATTATATAAAAAACACTTTTTTAATTCTTCTATCCACACACTTTATCTACTGAAATAGAGATATTGTGTTCACACTTGTTATCCAAGCCATGATCAACATTTAAACACCAATGTTGTTTTTTTCACTTTTTTATTTGTTCTTCTAAATGTCTCTTCTTATTGAGCCTTAGTCTTAGGTATCCACTTAGACATATAACATAGCAATTTAGTAAAAGTAATTTAGGAACTAGAGTACTAGAAATCTGTAAACTTTTTTACTAAAGATTAAGAATTTCTATTTCTTAAACATATTATTAGGATAGTACTAGTATATAAAGATGGTATTAAGAAGCTAAAATTGGTGTTTCTGTCCTTTTACTCCCTTAAAAACATACTTAACAGCCCATGCTAATCAAGTAAAATGTTGACCTATAAAAACTTTACAAACAAAGTAAAGTTGAGTTCTTAAAGCAATTTTGCCTAAGAATAACAAAATATTTATGGACAAAAATATAACAAGGAGAGAGTATTAGAAGGAATCACAACAATTTGGACAAAAAAAGGCTCCAACTAAAACAAACTTTGTAAACAAAGTACACATCAACAAACTAAAGAAAGTTATTCCAGATAAGTTATGAAATACACTTATTATGAGAATACAAACAAAACTTCTAAAAAACCATGTTAAGTTGTTGATAAAGCTTTATAAGATCTCAAGTGTAATCTTTGATTCAAATGGTAGTGTAGAGAAAGGTGGAAGAGTAAAGAGAATCTGAATACAGTGAACATAGATGAAATCAGAAAAAGAAAAAGGGTTTGCAAAAACTGCGAGATATGTGTAGGCAAAAGATTTTTGAAAATAAGGTCATATAATATAGTATCTTATTAAAAAACTGGCAATAAAAACAAACAAACTCAAAGAGTCCTTTCTAGAATACATCTCCATTAGATTCAAAAAATATAGAAATTAGTTATTCAAGACATAGCTGATAAAAAATTGTTAAAAGGAGGAATATGGCAATTCAGGAACACCATCTGAGAAAGTCAATACAAATAGCACATCCAGTGAGAATATCTTTAATCCTAGCACCCCAAAAAGGAAGGGAAAAAAGAATCCCAACTTGGATTTTCTATTAGGACTATAGAGGATAATTTTTGTGATCTACAGTTAGTGGTAAGTGTACTCTCTGTTAGCTCAAAAATTTTGAAAGTAGTACTGGAGTCTTGTAATGATATATACAATAGGAAAACCTCTTTGAAAGAAAACTCTATTTACACTTTGGATATACAGTAAACAAAGTACAGACCAAGGCTTTAGTTGATTTAGGAGTCACTACAAACTTTGTTGACAGATTTTTTGTGGAAAATAATAACCTGGAAAAATAAAACTGGCAAGTTCATATGGAATATTCAATATGGATAATACTTCTAACAAGGTAGGACAAATAATAAAATATGTCTAAGCTTATGTAGAAATTGGATATTACAAGACAACTTAACATCTCTTTAAAACAAAAGAATAATGATTATATGATTGTACTTAACCAAACATAATCCAAAATCAGCTAGCAAAAAAAGTAAGTTTACCAGGTGCCCAGATACATGTATCTGTAAAGCCTGTAAAACACAAGATATAGAAACAGATGCTAATGAGCTTCATTTTAAACTGGATGTTAGTGAATCACCTTCATTGGATAGTATAGGAGATGAAAACCCAAACAACTATATATCTTACTGAGTAGATACAACTGACTCAGACAATTACTACCAGGCAATGGTGATTATAACTCTACTTAGCAATCAAGACCAGTATAAGAACTTAGATTGTGAGAACATAAAGACCTGAAAAGCATATGTATCAAATTGATTACATGAGTGTGGAAATGTGTTCTCAAAGACCAAGTCAGAGAGAATACCATTACAAAAGACTGTATGATCATATAATTGAGTTTAGAAAAAGCATAATGCTTTCCAAACCAATAAAGGTCTATTAGCTTTTTTTAGCAGAAAGAAACTCTCTAAACAGATGGATTGATGAAGAACTTAAAAAAGTTCTCAAGTAGCCAGTACCACCAAAAAGTACAAAACATTCTTAGGCTTTCCAAATTTCCATTTGTAAGTTCTCAATGAACTTTGCCAAGATATCAAGGCTACTTTCCAATTTGACAAAAAAAAATGGTATTTGAACTTGGAGAATAGAGTAACAAAATATTCTTGAGATGCTGAAAAAGACCTTTATAACAGCTCCAGTTCTAAGAGTACCAAATGATGGAAAATATTCTAAATTATCTACAGATACAAGTAAATTTGCTACTGGAGCAACCTTATTACAAAAGTACTAGCTACTAGAATATGGCATCCAGATACTTCTCTTAATGTCAAGAAACTATAAAATCTATGACAAAAAGTTACAAGCAATAATCTGAGAATTAGAAGAACATTATTATCAATATAATTTGGACAAACATCTATATAAATTAAAGATCTTGTTGGATTATCAAAACCCCATATTATTCAAGGTAGCTGAAAAGCTGACCAGAAGACAAGCAAGATAGGCTCTTTACATAACCTGTTTTGACTATGTACTCTATCTTAAACTGGAAAAGATAATACAAGCTAAAGACTTCTTGTCCTAAAGAGTAGACCATGAGGTAGGGATAAACCTCAATAATATAAATCAGATACTATCAAAACCTAAGTTCTTTGCAATCAATACAATAGAGGCTTCTTATGAGTCACCTAACAATAATGACATAATCCTAAAAGAGGTTAAGACAGTACTCTTGCCAGATAAAGTCACTTCTTCAGTCAAATTTAAAACTACAAAAATGAACTACTACTATATAAAAGAAAATTATATATCTCTAAGAGTATGGATGACAATCTGAGACATAAGAATTGTTCTGATGTACTATGACTTGTCATCTTCAGAATATTAAAAATAGAAAACTTATGAATTAGTCTCTAAAAAATTACTGGTGACTGAAAATAATAATATTTGTCAAGAAATATATTATGGGTTGTAATATGTGATAAATGAAAAATTTCCCACAACAATCTTTTGGACCACTTATACTTAACAAAATGTCTAATAAGCCTTGGAAAAATATTTCTATGGACTTAATTGCTCAAGTCAAAAGTTATAATACTATCTGTGTTATTGTTAACAAGATCATTCAAAGAAGCATACTTCATTCCCATTGATATTCAGTTTTCATCTGAAGATATGGTACAACTATTAAATAATAGAGTTTATTCTCGACATGAATTGCTACTACAAATCATCTCAGATAGAGAATTACAGCACTCAGCTGAAATCTTCTAAGAAAGAGGTGTAAACTATTGGGAATAAAATCAACAATGTCAACAGTATATCACCCACAAACAGATGTGCAGATAGAATATGTAAACTAGATATTGGAGGAGTATCTCAGGTTTTATATTGATTATGACCTAAAAATGGGTCAGACCTGCTACCAAGTGCAGAGTTTGCATACAACAATCAAGCACATAAAGAAACAAATAAAGGTCTTTGAATATAGCAGAAATCCAAGAGTAGGTCCAATATTAGTCAAAAAGTTGCTGAACAAGAACTTGAATGATCTTATATATAAAAAGACAAGAAGCTTTAGAGTAAGCAAAATAGCTCTCAGTCTTGAAGTAGAAAGAATACAATATCATGTGCTTAGTCTTTTATGCAAACAAGCTAACAATATATTCTGAACCCAGAATCAATAAGCAAAAGCTACTTCAATATCACCAGTCCAAATTCAAGGTCAGAAAGAATGAAAAGTAGTAAAAGAGGTCTTATTTGATGGAAAGGATTCAATAAAGAAGAGTATATATAAGAGTATAAGGAAAATTTTGAGAATGCAAAATAAAAGCTCCAAGAAAATCTTCAAAAAACTCCAAAAAAGCATATAACTCTTCTCAATAGAACTCAAACCAAGAGAAAGCATAATGTCACAAACTTTATTCAGCTTGTATCTCCACAACCAGTAGACCAATTTTCACAAACTAAGTTGTGCTATAAAGCCCCAAATAAGAGCTATTTGTACATATATGAGGTGTACAAAAGCAATCACAAACAACTGAGATATCAGGTCATTAATTATTATTGTTGATACTACTTATCACCTATTATCATTATTTTCTTATACTGAACCTCTGAAACATTATTAAATTCAAGTATCACAACCAGTGAGTAGCTCATATTTGATATGTGGTATATACAAAAGCAACAACAAACAACCAAGATATCAGGCCATTAGTAAATTTAAAAGCTTTGTTGACTAATATCTCATGAACTGCTAGATGGATTTACATAATTAAACTTATATTGGAAAGTACTCACCAAATAGTTGGATTTATGGTAGGGGTACAACAATGTGAGAATAAAGAAAGGGGATGAGTGGAAGGCAGCATTCATAACACCCATGGGATCATACAAACCTATGGTAATATTCTTTAGACTGACAAACTTCCCAGTGATATTTCAAGTAATGATAAACAATATATTGAGGGAATTAATCAATACTGGAGAAGTGACATCCTTTATAGATAATATATTGGTGAGAACTGACATGGAAGAAGGACATGATGAAGTTATAGAAGAGATGTTAAAAATAATGGAGGAAAACAAATTATATGTGAAACTGGAGAAATATGTGTAGAAGATAAATTTTCTAGGAGTAGAATTGGGACCAGAATGTTAGAGTAACTGGCAAAAGTTCATGGAGTTCACAGAGTTTGCTCTAGAAAACCTAAGTTAATATTGATAACTATGCTGAAGATAAGACTTACCCCTAGGAAACCTAAGAGAATAGAATGAGATCTTCTAGAGATAACAGCCCTACTAAATACTTCTAGAGTACATTCCAATCTAGCAGAAAAGTGCTGACTAAGCCAGAAATGATAACATCCAGATAGTCAGGCATTCTTGTGGAAACATCTAGAATAATGTCTATAAATAGTAGGTACTCATCTGATAGTAATTAGAGATATGGGATGATGTTTAGGAGGATGCTGGTAAGGGTTAGAGTTTGACAAGGGTAGTGCTGAAGGGAATATGATAAACTCTACAGTCTTGGATTGGACATTAGACTTCATAAACTCTGTAGTTGAAGATTTGGAGTTTAGAGTTTGTTATCCCCTTACACAGAAGATATGAGGATAGAAAAGAAGAAGGTAAAAGGGATAATAGACTGGCTGATGTCATGATGTATAAAAAATGTCCAAAAATTCCTAAGCCTAGCTAACTACTACAAACAGTCCATTAAAGACTTTGTCAAGATAGAAAAGCCTCTATATCAACTGGTAAGAAAGAACCAAAAATGGAGTTAGAGAGAGAAACAGATGAAGACTTTTGAAGGGATAAAACAAGCCTTCACTATAGAACCAGTACTGGTAAAGCCTAACCTGGACAAGGAGTTGAGAGTGGAAGCCAATGCATCAGACTATGTGACCAGGGAAATTTTATCTATAAAGTATGAGGATAACAAGTAGAAACACATGGTATTCATTTCCAAATTACTAAATAAAGCAGAAAGAAATTACAAAATCTATAATAAGAAAATGCTAGTAGTAATTCAATGCTTAGAGGTGTGGAGATACTTTCTGGAGGGAGTGGAGAAAAATTTAAGATTTAGACTAATCATAAAAACCCTGAGTATTTTATAAAGAATCAAAAACTAAACTAGAAGCAAGCTAGATAGGCACTATACTTGTTAAGATTTAAGTTTGTCCTAGAACCACATTCTAGAAAAGAGCATGGGGAGGGCAATCAGATTGAGCCAAAGATCAGATTGGGAGAAGAGAGTAGAAAAGAATAATGAGAACCAAATACTGCTGAGAAGTCTGAATAGTTCTATATCTGAGCAGCAGAGAAGAGGGAAGTTCTAATTGAAGGAGTGAATATTCTAGAGAAGGTAAGGAGGTCAAAAATCAGGGATAATAAGATGATAAAGATAGTAGAATAAATGAAGAAGGTGGAAGTAAAGATGTTGTAGGATGAAGAATGGAGGAAGAAAAAGGAGTTGTTACTAAAGAAAGAAAAGATGTATGTTCTAAGGAACAAGGAGCTAAGGATGGAGATTATTCATTGAGACCATGACACACTCATAGTAGGACATGAAGGATAGTAGAAAACAGTAGAGTTAGTAATAAGAAACTTTTGGTGGCTAGAAGTAACCAGAGAAGTGAAGCAGTATGTAAAAGGGTGTAATGTCTGTTAAAGGAATAAAAACTGTACAGAGAACACATGGGAAGGTTAAGGCCCAATGAGATATCAGAGAAGCTGTAGATATTAGAGTTATAAATGATAAACTTGATTATTTTATTTTTTTTCTTTTATTTTATTTATTGGACTTGGATAACAAAGTAGAACATGACATCATACATGACAGTCACACATGTCACATAGCTATATGACACAGAAGGTTGTAGAAGGTTTCAGAACAGAAAATATTATATAGCATAACAACAGCATATTGGTCTTATGGGAAATACATAAGCTTTAGGGTAGGAGTTTTCTTGTATTACTCAATACAAAAGTGATCTTTTTTTTAACCCTCTGGACATAAGTCTTAACAATGGACACACATCTCCACAGACTTCATTACAAAGCTGCTTCTAGCCTAGGGCTACAACACAATATTGGTAGTGTGCAATCATTTCTCCAAAATAGTGTATTTCATTGCTATAATAGAAAGAACATCTGCTGAAGGATTGGCAAGATTGTTTTATAACCATGTATAGAAACTTCATAGATTGCCCAAAAGTATCATATTAGATAAAGGACTACAGTTTGCAGCAAAAGTAATGAAGGAGCTAAACTAAATGTTGGGGATTGACACAAAACTGTTCACTATATTCTATTCCCAGATAGATGGTCAGATAGAAAGACTAAATTAGAAACTAGAACAGTATCTGAGAATGTTCATTGATCATAGACAAGAGTTGTAGCTAGAATGGTTGAGAACTATAGAGTTTGCCTACAACAATAAAGTTCATACAGCAATCAAGATATCTCTATTCAGAGCCAACAGTGAGTAGAAACTGAGAATGGGCTTTGAATTAAGAAGGAAGGGAAATTTTAAAAAGGTAGAGGAATTTGCAAAAAAAATAAAAGGGTGCATAAAGAAGTAAGAGCCATGCTACAAAAAGCATAAGAGGAGATGAAAAAATATGTAGACAGAAGACAGAGATAAATAGAAGAATACTGGGTAAAGAACTTAGTGTTACTCAGTACAAAGGACCTGAAGTTCCAAATGGTAGGAAGGAGAACAGAGAAGTTCACAGAGTGTTTTGTAGGCCTATACAAAATAAAGGAATATTATAGCCCCAAACTCTGATCTATCAAGCCTTCTATGGTAGATCAATTCCAATATAAAACCCTGCACTGGAGTTTGCACACTCTATAATCTGAAATTATGTTATCTACTATAATGAACATATCAGTCCAAAAGTCCAAGGATATGTGGTCTTCTATAACAAACATATCTGGTCCAAACTCCAAAAATATATTGTCCTTTATAATGAACATATCTGGCCAAAACTCCAAGGATATGTGGTCTTTTATAACAAGTATATCTGTTCTAAACTCCAAAGTGTGTTATCTTTTGTGGCAAGTATATTTGTTCAAAACTCTAATAGTATTTTAGCAGAGTTTACTCCTATCTATGTTTAATGTCCAATATTGTCTCATTTTAGATAAACTTGATCTACACTGAGACAGTAACATCACCCAAAGTGGAGATACCTCTACTTGACACTTCAATTGTTCTAAACAATATTGTAGTATATAAAATTAGTAGTTATACTATAATAGCTAGCCTGATAATTAACTAAAGCCCAACTAAAGCCTAACTCAAGTGACACCAACCTCTGATATTAATAAACAACACACTCCTTCCTGAAATCATGATTCTAAAGTGATCCCTTCTTTCCCAATGAGTACTCTACTTATTTCCAAGATGTTGAACATTATTTAGTATCAAACTCTAGTGTTGATAGCATAATGCTATCCTCACCAAAGATTCTTGTCACTGAACTCTGGTGCCTTGTCAACTATTTTAGTATCAAAACTCTGATGCTAATTATAACCTACTGATCCTTATTTACTAGAAAACCCAACTCTCTCATCTCTAGATCTTTCTCTAAAATTGCAACCAAGTGACTGTTAGATGGTACAATATATAAGTTAAAGCCAAGGTCATTCAAAAGTCTGCACCCTGTGCATTCCAGATAAGCCCAAGTACTTGATCCAAAATTCTGCACTTGTTCCATGGACTTTCCTATGAGTGTGAACTTTGACAAGAGAGTAGTATCATTAAATATGATAGAACTAGAACTGCTAGAGATAGTGAAAATATATTTAGCAGTTAATGTGAATAGAATAAGAAGATACCAGGAACAAATGGAAGGGCAGAAGAAAACTTTGCTGTTATAATATGCTTAGACACTAATATTTTTCTTTCCTTTTATCTATTTTTCTTGATTTAATATTTCTTTTATTTTTATTTTTATTTTTATTTTATTTGATGATGAAGAGGCATGTGACCATGGTCACATGACATGTCACATGATGTAATATCATAGGCCTAGACTCTGAAAAAAGAACTAGAAGAATGATATTAAAGTATATATATATGATATAGTGTTCTTATGGAAGATATGAGATTAATATATAATGGAAGTATGAACTACACATAGACATTATAGTAGAGCTATTTATTATTAGCATGGACTATGAGGACTTTGTATAAATAATATAAGAATACAATAGAGACTTCTTGTCAAGTTCTCTTGTAATCTTTACTTGATATTTGTCTTGAGATTTATTGCTTGTGTTACTATTGGTATTTTGACTAGTGGTTGCTGTTACAACTCAAAGACCTTAGAATAGATTAATAAAAAGAACCTTATATTAGAATTAATACAAGAAAACTTGATAGAGAACCCTATACAAGATTGTCTACCTTATATACTAAACTACCATGGTCCATGCTACTACTTCTCTAGCCTACCCTAAATAACTATGCATTCATCTTAAGATTAACATGTATTGTGCACATTATATAATATCATCCTTCTAGAACCTTTTATATCTTTTTCTGTAACCTCATGATTTGTGACTATTACTGTGACCATGTTATCTGATGTGTGACAGTGTGATTATGATGTCATTCTAACCCTAACCCTAGATCCAAATAAAGAAAAAGAAAAAAGAAAGAAAAAAGAAAATTAAATAAAAAAGTTAGTATTTAGGCGATGCATGTCTGACAGTTGTCACAATATCTACCTCCAGCTTATTTTAGCCTAGAGCACAGAATTTTCATCTATTTTTAGTCTAGAGGACAGAATTACCAGCTTCTTTTAGTCTAAAGGATAGAATTTCCATCTACTTCTAGTCTAGAGCATAGAATTACCAGTTCCTTTTAGGCTAGAGGACAAAATTTCTATCTATTTTTGACCTAGAAGACAGAATTTTTCAGTTCTTTTGATCTGAATGACAGAATTACCAGCTTCTCTTAGTCTAGAGCATAAAATAAGAAATTCTATTGTTCTCAGTTTTTTCAGAAATTTCTGTACATATTATAATTCATATGCCTATATATATATATCTACATGTGCTACATGATTTTATAAATTATAATATAACTCACATTATGGATCTATTGGTTTTCTTGCTATAGATATATTGCAGAATTGGCTGGTGTTAAATATACTAATATATTCTCCATAATAAATGCTTTTCAATAGTAGTAATAATATGGGAAACAGATAAAAATTGGGTGAGATATGAATTTCATCAGTTTTTATTAGATGTGTGAATTAAAAATTAATATATGAGTGATATTGCATCAAACTCAAACAACAGCATAACATGGCAAAAACGCTTCCTTTCCTCTTACCACCATCTTGCATGGTAGCGCCTATTGGAAATATAGCAAATAAATTCAATTTTCCTCCTACTCTCAGCTCTACAATCATGTCTAACTCACAACAATTTACTTTACCAACCATGTTTCCAACTAACAACACGGGGATGGACAAATCTACAGAAACTTCTCCTAGAAACAACATCGAGGTAAAAGGAAGAACTTCCTCTATTGAAATCAATCTTTCTAGGGACACATCGATGTCTTCCACTTGCTCTTCTGTCATCTACCATGAGAGAATGGCAAACAATGGTATAGATGTTGACCCTGACCCCCCTACTGACTCTCCTGCTTTGTCTTATGAGACAGAGTAGGAGAAATTACTTCATCTCAGAAAGGCGGCTGAGTCCTTAAACAACATGAGGCTTCAGAATGGAAACAACGAGGCCTCCTCCACTCAACTTGAACATGCTGGACATGCTATTCCAAATGAACTGCAATCTTGTGCTGCAACCCCTAGCAATGAAGATGACAATGACATCAACATCCAATTACCCTATGATCTCAATGCTCCCACTGAACCAGACTTGTGGAGTGGTAACTTTCATCCAATCTCTTTACATGGTTCCATTGAACATATCACCTCGGACACTAAAAGCATTAAGGATTCGCTCAATTTTATGACAAAATACATCTCAAACAAGAAGGTTAATCCTAAAAATGCTAATGATTTAAAGAACTTTGACAACATAGGTGACTCTGTTTGGAATTTTATTTCTGCAGTTTATCAAGCTAGTTGGGATGCTTTCCTTACTAATAACAAATCCAAATCTCTCAGAGAAAAAATAGCATCAAAATTTTCTCCTAGAATCACACCGACTAATTCCCAGAAAAACAACAAAGACCTTCCCAAATCGGTTCCAATCTCTGTTGATAAGGTTCCTCCGCCACCTCCCCTCCCAGCTAAATCTACGAAGAAAGTCAATGTCATCTCTAAGTACTTCCAGAACAAGAAACTATTGATTGAAAACAAGAAAAAAGAAGGTTCCAATCTTACTAAGTCTTATGCTCAGGCCTCCAAATCACTAGCCACTACGTCTGACATTCTCAAGATCAAGGAAGCATTTCCAGCTCTCAATGCTAAGAAAATTGACCAAGTCAACAACATTGTTAAAGGAAACCCAAAGCTGAAGCTGAGAATTCAAATGACAACCAAAGGTCCCTCAAGGAAACAGGTAATCATCCCCATGAGCAAAGACAATATCGATGCCTTCATGAAAAACTCATCTTTTCATATGGCTAATATCAACAGACAACTTCACAATGTGAAATTGGAGGTCCTTATCAATTACATTCAAGCCGACCCACTAGGCATAACCATTATCACCAGTAAAGTTTGTCAACAGTCTGACTTACTTATCATTGATCAATACATTAAAAACTCCAATGATGTCAACACCCTTCAGGTTGAAGAACCACGACTCCTGAAATCGAAATTGTATCTGAAAATTATTGGCATTCTGTTCTACCTGCATGTGAATTCCCAAGAGCATCTCACTTCAAGTGATATCGAATCAATTCTCAAGCAGAATCAAATCTTTGACAACATATCTTTAGCGTCAAGGCCAAGATTAATCAAGGTATTGCCCAAGTTGGACATATCTATTGTATAGATAGATATCTGGGACATTCAGAGTGGCAGTAATGCCAAAATGTTAATCAACAGATGTTTCAATGTTGGACGGTATATCACAACCATTTGGGGAGCTAATATGAACCCAGGCATTCCACAATGTAAAAATTGTTGGAAATGGGGTCATGTGACATTCTCATGTAGAATTCAGGGGTCCAAGTGCATCAAATGCAATGGTCCTCACAAGTCCAAAAATCATCGCGACTTCGGGTGGTGCTGCAAGGCCAATAACAAAATCAATCCTCCAAGGTTGGAAACAAAGAAAGGGGAACTGTGCCCCCATTCCTTCAAGTACTTAAATTGCCATGGGGATCATCAAGCAGATTCTAAATTATGTCTATTTTGGAGACATAGGTTCAACAGGGAGTGGCAACAGAAAAAATATACTGAGATCCATGAAAACAGGTTCAAGTTAATTCGTTCTGAAGCAAACAACACATTACAACTATGATTGTGAAGAACCTCAAAATTCTTTTGCAAAATGTTCGCAAAAACTCTTTAATTGTCAATACTCTCCTTAAGACCCAGATTCAGTTCGATATCATACTAATTCAAGAACCTCCCTGGTCTGAAATTCACAAAGTTCCCAGTTCCTCTAATAGTGAAGGGGAAGCTCTTATGGGAACCAGTCATCATCCCAACTAGATCGCTTTCACTAGGTTTCCATCAGATAGGTCAGACTTACCTAGAGTTATTTCCTATGTAAACATTTGTCTTTCATCGCTTCATTTCTTGCTCTGCAAAGACATTATTAATCACAGAGACATTAGCCTCATTTCTTTCTTCAACAATAACATTTGTTACTATATTATGAACGTTTACTCTGACTCTTTTCATACAGCCTTAAAGTATCTCAAGGATACTGAGGTGAATATTGAAAATTTTCTTCTCATGACAGGTGACTTCAATATTAGAGATAGTCTATGGGATCCTGCTTTTCCATTTCATTCTTCAGTTAGCGACGATCTAATTATTATAGCTAACTCTTTCAATCTCTCTTTGTCTATTCTGACTAACCCTTGCCCAACTAGATATTCTGACATGGCAGGAGAGTCGAATTTGGTGATCGACCTCATGTTCCTGCATTGTGGGTCATATGAACTTGATTGTCACTCAATCCATCCTGGAAGTCACCTGTCTT
>Ga0157367_1000224_pt1 | contig 29364 bp, 32 predicted proteins | sample AttbisABBM2_FD_113142 | JGI IMG/M metagenome (GOLD analysis project Ga0157367, IMG submission 113142) | Fungus gardens microbial communities from leaf cutter ant in Botucatu, State of São Paulo, Brazil - Atta bisphaerica ABBM2 | ecosystem: Host-associated > Fungi > Mycelium > Unclassified ... | reverse complement strand
GATGGTCGGGAAGTCCAGCAGATCCAGACCGGTCTTCACCAGCTCCGGGTTGGTGATCAGCACGTCGACGCCACGGTCGACCTGGTCGAGGATCCAATCCTCGCGCCGGGCCGTATCCACCGAAGCACGCAGTACCGCCACCTTCAGACCGGCCTGTTCAAGCAAGCGCTTGAGCCGACTGGTCGTGTCCCGGGTGCCGCTGTAGACGGTGTAGGCCAGCACCTTGCGGCCCAGCGCCTTCTCCTGACGGCACAGCTCGATCAGCGCCTCTTCCTTGGGGCTGGCCTGGTCTTCCGCGAAGATCGCCTCGACCCTGGCCAAGGTTTCCCGGGTCCGGGGGTGTTTCACCACCTCCGGCCGGAAACAGCAGTCCGGCCAGGCCAGCAGCACGTTGAGCACGACCCCGAGTAGGGTGGTGTCTCGCCGTGCCAGGGCCTGGCGGAGCTCCGCGGTCAGTGTGCTGGCCAGCTGCCGATAGGCCGCGTCCTGGTGCGCCTCCATCGGGATGTCGACGAACTCCTCTTGGTACGTCGGCAGCACGTTGCCGCCGATGTCCTTGAGCTTGAGGAACACGGTGAAGGGCAAGACGTAGCGATGGATGCCTTTCGGGCCGAAGCCTGGGGCCTTCACCGTTCGTACCGAGAGCTTCTTGCCCCTGGCCGTCTTGTGCGATTGGCTGTCGCGTTCGGTGTAGATGTCCTTGAGCACGCCGTGGTCGCGCATGAACGCCATGGCCGCAGGGGCCAGGCTGCCGCGCGCGTTCGGTCGATAGCCGTCCTCGATCATGCGCCGGGAGAGGATCCGGAACAGTAGGTAGAACAGGTCGTCGGCGTAGCCGCCCATGAGCGTTCCCGTCAGCAGCAGCGTCTTGCGCGCCTTCGCTGCCAGCACGCCCATGGCCTGGCCTTGGGCCGAACCGCTGTTCTTGTACTCGTGTCCCTCGTCCACAACCAGTAAGTCGAAGTAGCCTTGAGGCAACATCCTCTTGATGAACTCGGTCGGCTGGTAGCCGCCCTGGCCGAAGCCGAATTCCAGGTTGGCCATCGCCCGCTCCATGCGCCTGGCTTGACGGTCGCTGAAGATGAAGTTGCCCTTGGCATCCATCAGGTTGATGAACTCGTGGACGTTGTCAGCCAGCATCGTAGCGAGAAACTCTTCGCCGAAGTCCGCGACCAACTTCTCGGCTCTGATGGGGCCGATGGTGGGTATGCGGCACATCGACTTGAGGATCACGCTGCGCCTGTCACCGCTTGCGGCCTTGCCCGGGCGCATCAGCGTCCAGAGGGGCGCCTTGCACTTTGGGCACTGCCGGCGCCGTTCCTCGCGCTGGAAGTCTTCCAGGGTGAGGGCGTTGCCTTCCTCGTCCGCGAGCACGCGACCACAGTCCGTGCAGCAGGCCAGTCGTCGTCCGCCGGTGGCGCGGCGTGTGCCGCACGCCAGCCGCCAGTGAAAGCCCATCCGCATCCGCACTCGGCCCAGGATGAAGAATTCCTGACGGCCATCGTATCGCTCGCCGAGGGCCTGGCGGAGCTTGAGCAGCTTCACCAGGGTGTCGGGCCCGTTGAGCACCCAGACGCGGGCGCCCGGGACGGTTTCCAGGATCTCACGCCGCCACTTGTAGACCAGGTGGGGCGGTGAGACGACGAGGGTACGGCGGTAGCCTTCCGCGTGGAGTACAGCCGCCACGGCGATGGCCATCATGGTCTTTCCGGTCCCCATCTCGGCATTGATGATGCCGGCGCGTTCGCCACGGTCGAGCAGCAGCGCGGCGATAGCCTGGACGACATCGGCCTGGGCGGGAAAGGGGGTACGTTTGAGACCCGCCATCACGGCCTGGCGCCCGGGGTGAGCGGCGCCGGCATAGACGGGCGGATTCGAGCGGTTGAGGGAGTCGAGCAGACCCTCGCCGAACTCGGCGATGAAGTCGGTCAGGCTGACAGTGTGCAGGGCCGCTTGGCCAGCGTTGAGGTCGGTCATGTGCATCTCCTGGTCGGTAGGAAACGGGCACGGCCGACCCCGGATGGGTATCGGCGTACCCAAGGGGTTGAGGTGATGGAGCGGTTCCGCCGGCAGGCGGGGTAGGTCAGTAGTCCGACGGCAATAGCAGCGTGGTCACGCTGCGATCGGCTTCGGTGATGATCCAGAGCCGGGGCTCCTTGGACATCGGGGTGTCGTAGCTGGAGACCAGCCGATTGCCCAGGCGCAGGGCCTGGTCGTTGCTGTGCTTGTCTTCCTGGTCAAGCTCGCCCCAATCGCCCTGCAGGTGACGTCGCAGGTAGGTCACGGGGTTGAGCTCGCCACGCTCCACCAGGTCGCTCACCGCTGCCGTCATGACGATCCGACCGGGGTCGAAGCGTCCTGTAGGTAGCCTGAGCGGTTCCGGTGCAGTAGGTGCGGGTGACTCGGCCGCGGCCGGCGCCGAGGTGATGGTCAGGACCTGTCCCAGCGTCTGGGAGCCCGGCGTCATGTCCCAGGCCCGGATCACGGGCACGAAACGGTCGGTCAGGATCCGTGACTCCAGGACGTTGCCGTCCTCATCCTCGGTGAATTCGGTGCGGCTGACCTTCTCCTTGTAGGTGTCGCCCTTGACGACCAGGACGCGCCCGCTGGGAGAGGTCACTACGCCCGAGATCGCGCCGGCCGCGAGAGCCAGTGCCAGGTGCCATTGCGACAGCGCCTTGACCGGAGGCCGCGGCGCTTGGCCAGCCTGGCCGAAGTACAGGCTGAAGTCATTCCAGAGTCCGCCCAGCCGTCTTGTCTCCAGGGCGAGCTGCTCGGGCTCCAGGGTGACCCGATAGAAGTGTTCCAGCTCCGCGACGGCTGCCGGCACGCCATAGGTGTCCCCGAGCCACAGCTCCGGCAGCGGTTCGGCCGCGGCCTCGCCGCTGCCGATCGCACGGAAGTGCTCCCGGGTTGCCTTGACGTCGGCGGGCCTGGCCAGGTCCTGCCGGCGGATCCGGATGCCGAAGATCACGACCTGCTTGAAGGTCGGATCGACGGCCGCGTGGATCCGCAAGCTAGTGAAGTGGTTGCAGAGCCAGCCACACAGCTCATCGTCCAGGACGTAGTGCGGCACGATCAGCACCAGGGTGCCGCCGTACTGGAGGAGTGGTAGCGAGCGCTGGTAGAACAACTTCTCCAGACGCCGGCGACCGCTGCCCTGGTACTGGCTGGCGCCGCTGTGGTCCGCGACCAGGTCGCCATAGGGTGGATTGAGCCAGAGCAGCCCAAAGGCCTGCCGCGAGATGATGGTGTCCATCAGGTCGCCCTGCAGCACGCGGTCGAGCAGGCCACGGGCATGTTCGGCACGCTCCTGATCGTACTCCACCGCGCAGGCCTGGACGTGCTCACGCCCGAGGGCATGAGCCGCCTCGGCCAACGCCACACCTTCGCCGGCGCACGGATCCAGGATCCGCATCACGCCGGTGGGGGCAGGGCGCAGGGCTTGAAGGGTACGTTCGAGGGTGACCTCATCGGTGGGGAAGTAGCCGTTCTTGGCGAAGTTGTGCGCAAGGCGCGGGAACATCAGGGCCATGGTCGTAGCTCCAGTGTTGGGAAAGTGAAGTGAGGGGCCGCAAGCGGCCCGATCAGGCGGTGGTGAGCTGGTCGGCGCGAATACGTTGGCCAAGGTGGAATTGCAGTTCGTCGAGCTTGAGCCTGAGTCGCCAGCCGGCCAGGTCGCCCAGGGCGCCGGGTAGGCGCTCAAGCATCTGCTCCTGCAGGAGCAGCTCCATGACCGCTCCCTGCCAGTGCGGCAAGAGCGGGAGTGGGCAGGTGTCGACCACCAGCGGCCAGAGGCTGGCCAGGGGGTCGATGTTGTCGCGCACCAGGGCGTAGGCCAGGTGATTGGCGCGATCCGGTACCGCGCAGCGCCCATCGAACAGCCAGACGTGGAGCAGGCTGCCAAACAGGGTGCCGCGCAGCTGGCGGGTGGTGCGCTTCTCCAGCCGCTCGGCGTCCGGAAAGACCGGCAGACTGCGACCGTTCTGCACTAGGTGGAATTGCTCGAGGCCGCCGTCGGCACGCCCCAGGGTAAGCCTCGCCAGGAACTCCTGGACGGCCGTGTCGCGGCCCCAGGCGGAGAGGAAGATCAGCCGCCGTTCTTCATCGCATACGCAGGCGTCCACCAGCAGATCGGGGCATTCGTCGATAGGGTAGAGGGGCATCGTCAGCTCCTTGTGGAGGCAACGCCCCTGCGGGGCGGTTGCCCCGAGGTGGGTGAGAGAAAGCGCTCAGCGCGCCGCGTGGTATCGCCGGACGCCTGCGCGCCATTCAATGTTGATGCCGTGGGTGGCCCTAGACAGGAAGTGCAGCGGGCAACTCCAGTAGAAGGGGCCCGAGCTTTCATCCAGTGACTTATGGCCCCACTGGCCACCGTGAACGTCCAGCAGGTCGCAGCCGATCAGGACGCAAGCCTCACCGGCGGCGACGCCGGGAAAGATGCCATCGCGTTTGGGTACCAGCCTCACGACCTGCCAGAGCACGTTGTCGACCAGGTGATGATCGAGGACCGTGCGTGTGCAGTTGGTGGTCTCGCCATCGGCGGTGAGTTCGGAGATCAGCGCATCGCGCGTGGGGTGAGAAAACAGCCAGCCCATAGGGAAGGTCCTTTAGGTAATGGCCAGGCCTTCCCGCTGGGAGAGGTCCCAGCCGGATGTGGTTGTAAGGGTGAAGTCAGGCCGCGCGGTTCCAGGCCTGAGACTTGAAGTCCATGGCGTAGCCCAGCTCGCTCAGCCGTTGGCATTGCTGCCGGAGGCGTTGCCGGTCGACCGTGGAGTCCAGTCGCACTGTCTCGCCGAGTGGCCAGACGGTGCCGAAGAGCTTCTGGTCAGCCTCATCGACGTCAGGCGCAGGCGTTACCGGAGCAGCTGCTGGTGATACCGGCATCCCGAAGGGTGCGTTGTCGTCTGCAGGCGCTGTCGAAGCAGTGGCAGGCTTGGCGTGACGATAGGGTTGTGGTCGCGCCTTTGGCGGGGGTGCCGCGGCAGGCTGCTCTTCATCGAGCGGATCCGGCGACTGCGCATCGATCTGCGCGTTGTCGTAGGCCGTCAGGGCGTCGATGTCCTCGAGCACCATGCTGTCCAGGCGCGCGCGAATCTCGATGACCAGACGGCCGCCGGTGCTGTAGGACGAGGCACGGATCTCGGTGATGACGAACTCGCCGCGGTACTTGCCCTCGACGTGTTGCTCGAGCACAGCGTCCTTGATGACGAATTCACCGATAGAGGTAGAGAGCCGGCCGACGTTGAAAGCGCCGTTGCGTCCCTGGATTGTGCGGATGGCCAGATGGCCGGGAATCTTGATCATGGCGGTCCTCGTGAATAGGGGGCACGCCATGCCCGACAGGGAATGGGTACCCTGTGGGAGAAAACGGTAAGAGGTGCATCCATCGGCGGGGCCGACCGCTTGCGCTACCGGATGCTTGGCAAGCTTGGGGTTGGATCAGCGCGGGGCGCCGTGGTCGTGAGATCCTGACCACCTGGGGCATGCCTGACGACGTCAGCGGCATGTGGGATGGATTTTGAAAGCGGCTCTTGGTCCGGTCAATAGCCCGGGCAAAAGAAAGGCGCCCGAAGGCGCCTGGTAGGGCGTTAGAACAGTGGCAAGCCTTCGAGCAGGCAGCCATTGGGATCAAGGATCAGGATCCTGACGTCGGCCTGGCCTGCCAGGCTGAGCACCCGTATGGTTTCCGGCATGAAGCCTTCTTCGTGGTGCTTGGCCTGCAAGACCGACAGCCCAAACCCTTCCAGATTGTTCAGGTGCTCGTCCGTCCAGGGCGTACCGTGCAGCTTGAAGCCGACGGCATCGCTGTCTGGCAGGCTGAAGCACTGGAACATCAGCTGGTCGGTGCCAGCGTGCTGCACCAGGTCCTGCAGGTCATCCCACTCGTCATCTGGCAGATGGGACGAACTGATCTCGAACGCTCTGCTGTAAAAGCCGGTTTCGAACTGGATCCGCTTTAGTAGGCCTTCGGCCCGCGCTCGCGATTCGGTATCGCCGAGGTGAAGCTCCGCTCCGTTCTCAGTGGCCCGTACCGCATAGACGACGGCGCGTACTTGCCCGTTAGCTGGGTAGAGGGCGTGCTGGTCGTCAGTGACCCCTCCAGGCTCGATGGCCACAGCATGGGTCTCATTGAAGATGCAGTAATGGCCTATCAGCTGATCATCAGCTGTTCCCGCTTGGGCTGCTGTGACCTGCCTGTAGCAGGGTTCAAAGTGATCGTCGTAGGTGATCAGCAGTTCACGGCGGATATGCAGGTTCTGGTAGCCGCGAGTGAAGGGGTTGGTGGTGATCATGTTGCTTGCCTCGTCCCACGGCAGGTCATCATTTTGGTGGTCACTGATAACGGTACTGACAGTCCCGTCCTCGCCCTGATGGACCTTGGCTGAAGCTAACGTGGTCACGCCGAGTTCCTTGGAACCGCACCTTGGACAAGCCCAGCCCATGGCTATTCCTCCTCCGGGTAGTGCGGCCAGACGCTCCGGAGAGCCAGCTCGACAGCCTCACCGAAGCCGTTGGCCATGGTCATGTCGGCGATTAACTCGATAGGGCTATTGCCCCATACAAGCAACATCTCTCCTTCATGGCCAGGGTTGCTTTCCGATAGGAAGCACAACTTGGCCAACTCTGTGTCCGCTGCGTGTTTGGCTATGTCATTAGCGGACCAGGAAGCCTGAATAGGACTCCATTCTTCGCCATCCCAAAGGTCAGTTGCGCGCCACCCTTGGCGCTGCAGATCGCTCAGAACAGCTACTAAGCCGCTGTGTTCGGTTACTGCCTGTGAGGTGGAGCTGGACGTGTTGTTCATGGAGAACTCCTTGAACGAGGAGCCGCCCAGAGGGTCAGCCCCTCTGGGTAAGTGAATGGAATGCGCGGTTAGTTGCGGATCAGGTCCTGCAGGTCCACAAGCCCTTGGGTGGCACGCATCAGCAGAGTTTGAACACGGATCTCAGGTTCCGCGGCGAGGCCAAGGTACAGCAGCTCAGCGATGCGGTAATCGCGCCCCTCAAGTACTCCCAGGACATCCACGACCCGTAATGGCGGCGCAGCTTGCTCAGGATCGGTGAGAAGGCGAACCCGCTCGAAACGGGTGAGGTAGGCTTCGAACTCATCCTTGGACATCAGGATGTGGTCGTGCAGTGGGCGGCCGTCATCGTCCAGCTCACTACCGAACGAATCGAACGACAGCGAGAAGAACAGGCGTGGCTTGAGGCCTTGGGCGCGAAGCGCCGAGAGGCCTGTCTGGGCTTCCCGGAGGCTTGCGGCACTGCTGTGAATGGCATTGCCAACAATCAGATGGTGAGGCATGGCTGGGGTCCTGGTTGCGGCAGACAACCGCCCCGGAAGGGACGGTGTCCCCTCATGGGTGGCGGTTGGGTGTGGCGATCAGGTTTCGAGCAGGGCGCGCACGTGGGTGCGCCAGCGTTTGTGCACCAGCTTGCCCTTGAGCACGTCGAGATCGAGGGCGCGCACGGTTTCGGTAGTGACGCTATCCCAGGCCGGCTGGAAGGCCGACTGTGAAAGCAGCAGGTTCAACTGAGCCAGCACCTTCTCCTCCTCCTCGTCCGATAGGCAGGGCGGGATCCAGTCGATACGTCGATGACTGGGATCGACCTTGCCTGCCAGGACCAGGTGTCCGCTCTGGTCACGGACCGTGACCCGCTCGGGAGAGAAGGCTATTGCACCCTCAGACTCCGGGTACGCACGTCCGAGTGCCTGTTCTGCCTGCAGGAAAATTTCATCGAGCTGCCCGCAGTGACCGAGGTCGACATGACCCTCGCATCGATGGAATCCGCGATCTGCGGGCTCCGCCAGCGTCATCCTGCCATGCAGCGTAAGTGTGAAGATCGACTCCATGATTGATGGCTCCTTCCTTGGACGCATCATTCCCCGAAGGGATGATGCGTCCCTTTGGGGTGGATGTCAGTAGTGTTGAAACCCTTGAACTAGAGCGAGTTCTGCGTCCAGGTGCCTTGCTTCAGGGCCTGTTCGGCCTCGGCTTCCCTACGGAAGTACTCCGAGGATTCGCGAGACAGCGGATCGCCTTCTTCATCGGTGGTGCCGATGTAGAAGCCGCGGTGACTCTGCAGCACTTCCAGCGGATAACGTTTGCCCTCGGATTCGAAGGCGATGCGGCCGAAGCCAGCCAGGTCGTCGGTAGCCATAGGGCCTCCTGAAAGGACAAAGGCGCCCGAGGGCGCCTATAGGGTGTGGTCAGGCCTGAGCGCGGTCAGCGCTGGTAGCGTTCATTTCGAACAAGAACCAGGCGTTGTCGCAGAACAGGTCGCTGCTCAGCAGCTCTTCGGTCGCGTCGTCCAGGGAGACTTCGGCAACGTCGGGCAGGGCAGGCAGCTCGGACTGGAAGGTGGCGATGACTTGCATTTGCATGATGGGCTCCAAAATTTAGCTAATGGAGATCACCATGCACCCGGTCCGGGAGATGGTGCCCCCGGATGGGTGTGCGAAGAGAAAGGTGGCAAAGCCTTGGTAGAGCAGGGGCGCCCGGTGGGCGCCTGGAAGAACAGGGTGACTCAAGCGGCCGACTGGTCGCCTTCTTCCCTTTGATCCGTACCTTGCTGCTCAGCCGAGGCTGCCTCGCGTGGTTTGGCTTGGTGGACGAACTCACCATCAACCTTGATCCAGCCGATGTACAGGAGACGACCTTTCAGGCATGCGCCTGGGGTGCCCTGTTTCGGACCAGACCTGTAGGTGAAGGGATCAGTCCAGATGTCACCGATACGGAATGATACGAGGACCTTCTTGTCAGCTTCGACGGCCTCAATGCAGCGGCGAACCAGCTTTTCAGCTTCGGCGCCGACCACATTGCAGTCGATGTAGCGATATTCCACAGTGTTTATGTGGCCACAGAGGGCGCCTACGGTGACGGCCAAGAACGGCTTGGCTTTCCTGACGGGCACTTCGCGGATGCGGCTGAGGTAGCCGATGCCGGTGGTGTGCAGGTCGAAGTATTGGCTTTCGTTGGCTTGGTCGCTCATGGTGTATCTCCAATTTCAATAGGTGAAAACGGAGAACACCTTGCCCGGGAGGGGAAGAGTATTCCCCGCAAGGGTGGGTGTAGCCAGAAAGAGTAGTGCCAGGTCAGTGCATGAATTTCATCGCGGCCAGCAGAACGCCGACAGCAGCCGAAAGCATGACGCCCATGCGGATCGTAAGTTTGACTTCGAGCCGTGCGAGATCAGCCTTGATGTCTGCCAAGTCAGCCTTGGTAGCCAGCTGGGTCTGCATTTCAGTCTCCAGAGCATCGACAACGGCAGTTGCTTTGTCTTCCGAGACATCGATGGAGCGCAATGCCTGGTACAACGCTAAACCGCTTCTCATGGAAGGTCTCCAGGTTGTGACGGAGACCGGCCCTGACGGGTAGTCCCGTCGAGGGTGGGTGGAAGGTGCATTCATCGACCGGGGGAACCGGCCAATCGTTCGCGCTACCGAATGCTTAGCGAACTTAGGTTTGGATCGATGCGCTTGGGGCGCATTGCAGTCATGAGATCCAGACTGCCTGGGGCATGTTGCTGACAACGTCAGCGGCACACGTTCTCAGAATGTTCAGGCCCGTATCGCTTGTCAAGACCCCGAAAATGAAAAAGCCCTCCGAAGAGGGCTTTGGTAAAGCAGTGCATCGATCAGTGATGGCCTAGCAGCTTCTGAGCCTTCTGCTTGAGATTGGGCCAATCGGCCCAGACCGTCAAACCCGTGCACAGAATCAACAGGCTTCCCAGCATGAGTATCCCGAAGGCGGTCTGGCTCACGTCATTCCTCCTTGGTGAGGTAGATGCCATACAGCCAAATTACTGCACCAGTTACCAGCGCGCAAGCCGTCAACGACTTGTGGTCGCTGAGGAAAAGGCCTACGACAGCAGCTGCTACAGCGGTTGTACCGATCTTCCGGAGATCCTCCGCCAAGGCAGCTTGGCGCTTAGGTTGCATAGTCTTCCTTCTTCAGAAGTGAAATCAGGAAAACCGCCCTGACGGGAGGTTTCCCGACAGGGATGGGTAGGGTGCGGATCAGCCAGCCAAGTCGACTTCTAGGTCGACGGGGCCAAGTAGCTGGTCCAGGGGGCCCGGACGCAGCACGCGCGTAGGAGCGGGGGCGGAAGGTTCAGTTGCGGGAGCCGTAGTCTTGGGTTTACGCGGCTTGCGCGGACGCTTCGGCTTTTCAGCCTGGGCTTCACGAGTGTTTGCCGCATACCAGTCTTTCAGGTTCACGCCACGCAGCCTGACCAGCGCCGGGGTGTGATCCATCTGCTCGAGTTCTTCTGCCGAGAGAATCGGCTTCGGTAACTCCACAAGGCGCAGGGCCGAAGTGGTTGCAGCTGATTGAGCGACTTCGACAGCATGGGACTGGGCGTTGCGCATCGACCGCATGCATTCACGCACGACAGTACCGGCCGCTTCACCAAGCCGAAAGCTCAGGGAGGTAGTGGTCATGGTGTTTCTCCTGCAGGTAGGTAGCGGAGAAACACTGACCCTGGGCGGGGAGTGAGTCCCCGCTGGGTGGGTGTAGCTGAAGTGAAGGGTGCATTCATCAACCGGGGGTACCGGTTGATCGTTCGCGCTACCGAATGCTTAGCGAACTTGGGGTTGGATCAATGCGCTTGGGGCGCATCGCAGTCATGAGATCCAGAACTGCCTTGGACATGTCGCTGACAACGTCAGCTAAACATGCCTTGAGAATGTTCAGGGCGGTCACCGATGTCAATTGCCCTACCATGAAAAAGCCCTCCAGGAGGAGGGCTGTAAGGGCCATCAACACTCGAAGCAACCGCGGGGGCAGGTCCAAAAGGTTAAGCCGTGGCTGCAGATTCCATCGGCTGCGTTCTCCTGGTCGGCCTGCTCTTCCTCCTCCGGGCTGAGGTAGTCGAACTCCTCACGCGCATAAGCGAATGCCTTGATCGCGTCTTCGCTGCCCTGCGCCTCGTCACCAAATACCCTCCGCATGGAGGCGGCGAACTCCTTGTTCACCATCACCTCGTAGGTTGGATAGCGCTGGCACGCCTGGGAGAAGAGTTCGTCTACTTGCTCCTCGATGCTGAGTTGCTCGGGCTCGGGTGCATCATCAGAGAATTCGCTCAGCGTTTCGAGTACCGGGGGGTGCTCGAGCTCCGGTTCGCGATGTGTTGAGCAAAGGTCAATTGGTTCAGCGACAACAGGGCGCCGTAGCGGTAAGCCGACGAAGCTCAGGGCGGAACCGAGGGTGCTGAAAAAGCGCTGGGTGAAAGCGGTCATGATGTCTCTCCTGCAAAGGCTGAATGCGGAGAAACACTGACCCTGGCGGGGGAGTGTCCCCGCTGGGTGGGTGAAGCTGCTGTGTGAGGTGCATTCATTAACCGGTGGTACCGGTCAACCGTTCGCGCTACCGAATGCTCAGCGAACTATGGGAGTGGATCGACGTGGGTAACCACGTTGCCGTCATGAGATCCAGACGGCCAGGGCATGTCGCTGACAACGTCAACAAAACATGGGTCCATCATCGGAGCAGGCGGAACAGGCTGTCAAGCGGAAGGAGCGGGGAGCTAGGAGAGGGCGGATTGAGCGGCGCGGGCAGAGGCTGAGCGGGATGTGGCTGGAAAAGCGCGCCAGGCGCCGCGCTGGGTCTAGCAGCAAGGCGCCTCGGCGGGAGTGAGGATAGTGAGGCTCAAGAAAAAGATGCCACCTGTGAGCTTAAGCACCGGTCCGGCAGTCCCTGGGCATTGACTTGCCAACCTGATGATCGTCGCATTCACCTGACCCTTATCGTGGCTGGGGCCAGCTATCAAAAGGCACGCATCCGCGCACAAAGGGATCCCATTGTTTCGCCGGCGGGCACCGGCAAGGAAGAGCGCTACCCGAGGGGTAGCCTCGTCCACCAGGACATCGAGAGAGGCCGAGAGGACCAGGCTACCCTTCGAATGCAGCGTGAAGGGGAAAAGCGTGGGCCAACACACCAGGTCGGCCCGAAGTACAGTGTGCACCGAACCTTCTGTGAGCCCTATGTGCCTATACACCCGCTTATCACGAAGTTAGACGGCTGCGTGTCAGCTGCGGCGCAGGGAGACGACAGGGAGAGCATCACGCAAAGATCTACACGCCCTTCCCGGGGCTAAGCGTGCTCTTTGGGGTGAAGTTTCTCGACCAGGTCGGGAAACCTCGGGTTGCCGCTGATGACCGCCAGCGCGCGAGCGGGGTGGAGCGCTTGTATTATGGGCGTTTGACCGTGACAAAGGCAAGAATGCTCCCCGTCGCGGCGGGCTACGCAGAGGTGCTGCTGCGCCTGGCGTTGCCTGGGCCCCCTTTGCCTCTCCCTTTTGGCGCTTCGATATTCACCAGACCCTTGCAGTCGGGATAGCGCAGGCACGACCAGAAGTCACCGCTTTTCCCTTTTCGCTGTGTCATCTTGCCCTGGCAGAGGGGACAAGATGGACCCTGCGGTACCTTGATGTTGAGCGTCGTCTGCCGGTACTGAGCGACGAGTTTGGTGATCCAGGCGCCTTGCTTGGCGATGAAGTCATCCAGGCCCATGGTACCGGCCTCGATCATGTCCAGAGCCTGTTCCCAGATAGCGGTGGTACCAGGATCAGCGACCGCCGGCGGAACCGCGGCGATCAGCGAGACGCCAGCGTCAGAGGCCCGCACCGCCTTGCCCTTCTTCACCAGAAAGCCGCGCTCGAGCAGGCCCTGGATAATGCTGGCGCGGGTCGCCTCGGTGCCGATACCAGTGGTCTCCTTGAGCTTGGCGGCCAGGCGGGGATCGGTCACCAGCTTGGCCACCGTCTTCATCGCCTTGATGAGGTCGCCCTCGGTGTAGGGCTTGGGCGGCTGGGTTTGCTGCGCCTTGAGCTGGGCCTGCTGGACCTGGGCGCGGGAGGCGTTCTGCAGCGGAGGGAGGATCTGCGAGCGGTCCTTCTCCTTGCTGTCCTCATCGTCCTCGGCCGCAGCTGCGGCTTGGAATAGCGTCTTCCAGCCGGGCACAACGATACGCTTGCCGACGGCGCGTAGCGCGACCTGGTTGCAGTCGAAATCGGCAACCGTCCGGTCGAACTCATGGTGCGGCATGAACTGGGCGAGATAATGCGCGCGGATAAGGCTGTAGACCGCACGCTCTTTCTCGCTCATCGCCGCCAGGTTGGCCGGCTCCAGGGTCGGGATGATGCCGTGGTGGGCGGTGATCTTGGCGTCGTTCCAGGCACGCGAGCGCTGCGCCGGATCGATGCTGGCCAGCACCGGGGCAATGGACGGATCCGTGCGGCGGATCGCCTCGAGCACCGCCGGTACCTCCGGCAGCATGCTGGTGGGCAGGTAGCCGCAGTCGGTCCTGGGGTAGGTGGTCGCTTTATGCGTCTCGTACAGGGCCTGGGCGACGTTCAAGGTCTCCTGCGCGCCAAGGCCGAGCTTCTTCGAGCAGATCTCCTGCAGCGTGCCCAGATCGAAGGGCAACGGCGCCACCTCCTTGACTCGTTCGGTCTCGACCGAGATGGCAATGGCCGTGGACCCGGCAGTGAGGCGGGCCTGGGCAGCCTGGGCGTGTCGCTGGTCCAGGCAGCGGCCCTCGTCATCGGTGACATCGCGGCCGGGTCGCCACTGGGCGGTGAAGGTCTGGCCGTTGGCGGCCAGCAGGACGTCCAGGCTCCAGAAGGGTACCGGGACGAACTGTGCGATCTCCCGGTCGCGGTCGACCACCAGGCGCAGGGTCGGCGTCTGCACCCGGCCCACCGATAGCACGCCGCTGTAGCCGGCCTGGCGCCCCAGCAGGGTGAACAGCCGAGTGAAATTCATGCCGATCAGCCAGTCCGCCCGGGACCGCGCCAGCGCAGAGTGGTACAGGGGAAAGGTCTCGGCGCCCGGCTTGAGGCTGGCCAGCGCCTGGCGGATCGAGGCATCGTTCAATGCTGATAGCCACAGGCGCTGGACGGGCCCCCGATAGCCGCAGTGGTCCAGCAGCTCACGGGCGATCATCTCCCCCTCGCGGTCGGCGTCAGTGGCGATCACCAGCTCGGTCGCTTCCTTGAGCAGCGCCTTGACGACCTTGAACTGGCCGCTGGTCTTGGGCTTCACCTCGACCTTCCACTGTGTCGGCAGGATCGGTAGCGACTCCAGCGTCCAGGATTTCAGCTGGGGATCGTAGGCCTCGGGTTGGGCCTGCTCCAGCAAATGGCCAATTCCCCAGGTGACGACCACGCCCTGGCCGCGGATGCAGCCCTCGCCGCGCCCGGTAGCGCCGAGCACCCGGGCAATGTCCTTGCCCTGGCTGGGCTTCTCGCACAAAAAAACACGCATGGGATTCCCCTTGTCGATGGCCGGATGGCCTACAGGGGGGACGGTGCCAGGAGGTGCCATGGCATTCATTCGCTAACCGCTATCGGCGGCGGTACGGTTAGGCGTCTAGGCGTTCGAAGCAGGGCTGCTCACCGGTAAGCGACCGCGGCGCCCGACGGTACAGCGGCTGGTAGCATGACGCCCGTTGCGCCACCAGTGGGGCTGACCAGTTGGCCGCCGGAGGCGTAACCAACCGCCACGGATTCGGTGAGCTCGGCCAGTTCAGTGACCAGGCCATTAGGCGGTGACGGATAGAAGGTGTAACTCGAACCGCCCTGGATATAGCCAGTGACCCCCGGCGCATGTATCCACCAGCTCGGTAGAGCCAGCATCGAATCCGCAGGGGTGCCGGTCGCGCTTGGGTTGTTGTAAGCGTACTCGGCCAGGGCGTTGCGATAGACCAGCAGATTGTGGGCTAGGGCCGAGAGGTCGACAGCCACGCTGCGATTCTCGCCACGGCGCATTTGATCACCGAGCAACCCGGCTCCAATGGTCGCGACCAGCAACAAGACCCAAAGGATAGGCATCGGTTAGCCTGCCTGGCGTGCGAGACGACGCAGCTCTTGGTCCAGGCTGCAGGCCTGATCGGGATCAAGCATCTCGTCCAATAGTCTCTCGATTTGATCTAGCAACTGCTGGGCTTGGCGAACAGTTGCGTCTTCGCAAGTCAGGCGTTGCAGAACTTGCTGTTGGGTACGTGCCACATCGGCCAGTAGCCGTAGCGCCATTTGAAGGGGAATGTCGTACATGCCCGTCCTAGAGCCTCTCGTTTGGGTGGGAGATGGTGGGGCCTATAACAAGGCAGGCCGCCTTATAGCTTCGCGCAGAAGAACCGATTGCCATCACCTTCTTCGACCAGCCAGTGGATCCGTCGGTAACCAGCCGGGCATACGCCGCAGTACGGGTCGAGTCCTTGACAGCGGACGTTGTCTTCCCAGCCGCACCAGTTCGTCGCCATACCACAGATGGCGCCGGAGACCTCCGAAGCCGTGTACTTCCAAAGGCCGTTCTGGCAGGACAGTGTTTTGCCTGCGCCATCCTGACTGAGCAGTCCATTCGGACTGCACCCTGAATTTTCAGTGGCGGTGCCCATTAGCTGAAGGTATTCGCCTACGTAGGTACGTCCTTCTGAGAACAGGCTGTTACCGCGCATCTGCCCCGGGGTATAGACGTTCTTGCCCGCATAGGCGCGGATCCAGGCGCTGTCCGTCATGTGCCAGCCACCACCCCATTTCTCGCTGTACCAGCCGGTGTCGCCGCGTGTCCTGAACCAGCCCGTGGTGTAGGTCTCACCGGCCATGCTCGCGGTGACACCCTGAACATTGCCGCGGGCGTACATTGATCCTGTGGTGACGTCACCGCTGACGGCCACATTGCCACCGACCGTCGCGCTGCCGTTCATGGAGGCATTGCCCCGCAGTTGCATCGAGCCGGCTCGCAGATCGCCGCCGGCGGTGACGGTACCGTTGAGGTTCACGTTACCGCTGGCATTGACGTTGCCCCCGGTATTCACGTCGCCACTGATGTTTGCGTTGGCCGAGGCGTTGATGTTGGCCGCATTGTTCACGTCGTTGCCGCCCATGTTCAGCGCGGTGTTCATGCGGTTCAGTTCTGGCTTGCCGGCGATGGCATTGCGGTAGAGGTAGTCGTTGGCCAGGGTGCCGTCCTGCAGGAACAGTGCGCTGGCGGTGTGGCCCGCGCCTGGGTTCACCCCGTAGTTGCTCAGGGCCAAGGACCAGCCCCCCCGCACGCCCTGGACGATGCCGGTGTTGGTCTCCGGCACGAACCCCCCCGGCGCGCCCAGATTCTCCGCGATCTCACGGGTACCCATCTCATCGAGGGTCTGGCCACCCGTGGTGAGTACGATAGATTCGAGTTGGTTGTTGGCCACTCGCCTGGCCAGGACGACGAAGGTCTGGCCGAAGGCGTTGGTGTCGGTAAAGCCAGCCGGGAGGTAGTTGGTGTTGCGCAGCATCGCCGGGGTGATCTGCGCGGGCGTAGTGGGGCTAGCCGCAGCGTAGACCGTGGCGAAGTTGTCCTTCAGGTACCTGGCTGCCGCATCGGCGACCTGCTTCTGCTGGTCAGCTGCGATCCGGTAGTTCTGGGAGTCCATCTGGTTGGCTAGATATACGGCGGCGCCGGTCATGACGGCCGCGAGGACAATCAGGCCAATGATCATGTCCAGGGCGATGAAGCCCCGCTGTGACGTTCTGCTGTAAGAGGTGTTCATCCCCAGAGGTCCCGTTTCTGTTGGTTGTCGATGTCCTGGTCGAGTTGCGCGATCTGGCCGGCACGGATCTTCTCGCGGATACCCGGGGCGTCTTCACCAGTGGCCAATAGGCTGCGAACCTTCAGGAAGCGGCGGTCGTTCTTGCTTTCGAGCGTCTGGGCTACGACCGCTACCAGGCCCTGTGCCAGGATCTCGCGGGCGTTCTTGATCTCGTTACTGGCGAGGGCGAGTACGCGCTCCAGCGCCTGGGTGGGGCTGCCCGCATGCAGGGTGCTGACGACGAAGACGCCGTTGATGGCGGCCCGAACGGCCTGGACGGCGGTGGAGGTGTCGCGGATCTCGCCGATCAGGATCATGTCGACACCGGTGCGCAGCGCGCGCAGCAGGGCTTCTTCATAGCCCCCCGTGCGGAGGGACACCTGCATCTGGATACAGCGCCCCTCGCCGTGTAGGCCATTGAGGTTGGTTTCGGCCGGATCCTCGATGGCCAGGGCGGTACCCCCGCACGCCCGAAGGCGTGCTGCGATCAGCGAGGCGGCGCTGCTGGTCTTGCCGGTGCCCATCTCACCGCAGAACACCACCAGCCCACGCACCTGGTCGCTCAGCATGGCGTTGGCCAGGGGCTCCGAGAAGCCAAGTAAGTCAAAGGGGCGGATCTGCGCGTTGGATTTGCGGATGATGAAGACGTCCTTCGAGAAGGCGTCCTTGATCTGCGTCACCCGCAGCACGGTGTCATCCTGGATCAGCGAGAACTCGGGATCTCCAAGCTCGCGCGCTTTGGCCTGGCATTGTTCGCGCAAGGCCCGCAGCTCATCGCTCCAGGCCTCCGGCGCTGCTTTGCGCCGGCTCCCGGAACCATCGAGCCCCTTCACGTCCGAAAAGTCAGGGCCGAGGAAGAGGTCGACGAAATTGGCGTGCGTGATCTGGCTCATGTGAACTCAGTAGACCGTCCAAGACACGACGTTGGCGTCCTTGCTGCAGCCGCTGGTCGCGGCGGCCGGTAGTACCTCGCCGGTCACCGCGGAACCGCCATTGATGGCCGTGCTGACCTTCTGCCCGCGGCTGATCTTGGTCGCCAGCGTGACGCAGGCGTCCTGAGGCAAGCCGTTTTCGGTGATGGTGAAGGTCATCCCGTTCGCCACCACGGTGATCTTGCCGCCCCAGGCGTTGTACAGATCGGTGTCGTCATCGCTGAGGTTGGGTAGCCCCTTGCTGACCCTCAACGCTGAAATGAGGCTGGTGCCTGAGGCGCCGTAACCGCTACTGGCCTTGAGCTTGCGCGTGTTGGCAATGAGCATGCCGATGTTGCTTTGCTCGTTGGTCACGTCCTGGGAGCCCATGAGGCTGCCGCCGTTGAAGATGATGTAACCGAGCGCCACGACCACCACGATCAGGACGAACATCATCTCCAGGCTGAAAACACCTCGTTGCCGATGCCGCGGCGGCAGGCGAAACGGCGTGGGATCGACCTTAAGGTCCAGCGACTGGCCGTCGGCAGTCGTGATGGCGGAAGGATGACTGATGCAGGGTTGGCTCATGGCGGTTCCTTGGTGGTTTGCTCAATGGGAGAGGCTGGCGACGTTGTTCTGCAGGCTGAAAACGCCGCTGACGACCAGGAGCATCAACAGCCCCATGGCGATGGTGGAGAACGTGAGAAAGGCCTTGGTGTAACGCTCCACTTGCTTGAGCGTTTGCTCGATCCAGCGGTTGCTGAAGCGGTGGATCGCCTCGGAGAAGCCTTTCCGGGACGCCAGCACGCAGAGGAACTGAACGGCGGTCTTGTCGGGAAATTCGTGGCCTGCCAGGCGCAGGGCCTCGCCGAAGTTCTTGCCCTGGTTGACGCCGTAGATGGCGGCGACCAGCCGCTCGCGCAGCCAGGGATTGGCGCCTCGTTTCAGGGAGTGCAGGGCCTCGATCTGATTGATGTTGGCCTTGAGCATCACCGAGACGTTGAGCAGGAACGTAGCGCCGTGTATTGCCTTGTAGATGGACCAGGGCGGCAGACGGTCCAGCCTGACGCGCACGGGGCCGGTGAGATAGGGCAGCGAGCCCATGGCCAGCACGATGAGGCTGAGCACGGCGATGAGCGTCAGCAGGCCCCAGTTGTTGACATAGGTGGCGACCAGGTAGAGCAGGTAGGGAATGCCTGTCCAACCTTCCGGGTTGGAGACGCGGGTCATGGCGGGAACCATGCGTGAAGCGATGACGTGGAGCAGGTAGGCCATCATGGCCCAGAGCATCACCGGGTACACGGTCACGGACAGAATCAGCGACAGGATCCGGCCACGTGCTTCGATCATCTTCACGCAATCCAGGAAGGCCTGAACCAGTGCCCCGGAGCGTTCACCGGCGGCGATGATCGCGGTCTCCTGATAGGGCATCCAGCGCTGACAGGCCTCGCCGAACGATCTGCCGTTACGCACCGCCTGGATGATGCCCGAGGTGGCCAGCGCGGTCGGATCGCGACGCCGCTTGCCGTTGTCGCTGAAGATGTCGCGCACCTCCTCCAGGGCATCGTCGATGCCGACGCCGTTCTCCAGGAGCGCACAGAGGCTCTCGTAGAACTGGATGCGCTCCTTGGCGCCAAACTGCTTCGCGTACCAACCATCGGCGAAGGCCGTCCAACTGTCCAGGAGTCTACTGAGCATGGGTCTGCTCCAGGACGAAGAGATCGAAGTCCAGCGGGCCGACGATGGTCTCGGCCATCCGCGGATCGACCTGGCCGGCGGCCACCTTGCGAATGGCATGCTGGATCTTGGTGATCCCGCCCATTTCCTTCACCCAGTGGCTACGTGCTTCACCCGCCCCTCTCTCGCGGAAGATCCGCATGAAGCGGTAGCTGGGCAGCAGAACCTCCGCCGCTACGCTACGACCGGTCACGCCCAGGTGGCGGCAGTGTTCGCAACCAGGCCCCTGCAGCCGCCCGTGGGTCGGGTCCATCACCAGCTCTAAACGCTCAAGCAGACTCTTCTCCAGCCCCTGGCGATGGCTGTCGAGGGGTAATGAGCAGTGAGGGCAGAGCACTGGCAGCAGCGACTGGTTGACGATCCCTGTCAGCAAGGCAGGATCGGTCACAAGGTTAGGATCGGCGCCCATGTCGATCAGCCGCTGCAGGCTGGCCACCGCATTATTGGTATGCAGCGTCGACCACAGTTGGTGACCCGTCATGCCGCCACGGAAGGCGGCCAAGGTCGAAGCTAGATCGCGCACCTCACCCGGCATCATGATGTCCGGATCCAGGCGTAGCTGGTTGGAGATGGCGTGGTCCCAGGTCTCGTTGTGGCCGAGCGGGGACTGGTTCGCCTTGATCGGATACTCCGGCGGATCCTCGACGGTCAGGATATGCCGGGTGCCCCCGGTTTCCTCCTCGATCAGGTTGAGGGTGACCTGCAGGGTTTTCGATTTGCCCGAGCCCGTAGGCCCTGTAATCAGGTTCACGCCGTAGGGCAGCCGGCGAAGACGAGCGAAGAGAGCTTCCTGTTCGGGCAGGAAGCCCAACTCTCCCAATGTTTGCTTGCGTTGGTCATCAGACAGCAGGCGAAGCACCATGAGCGGCCCGTCTACCAGCGGCCGGGTCGCGACCCGCGCGCCGAACAGGCCCAACTGAGCGACGAAGGTATGCTTGACCCGGGCGTCCTGAGGAATTTCCGGTTGGTAGTGCTCCTCGGCGACATCGCACATCGAGTTGTACAGGGCTGAGCAGAGTTCCCGGCCGAGGCTACTCTGGATCTGGCCGTACTCGGTCATGAGGCCGTGGATCCGGAAGCGGATCCGAGTAATGTCGCGGCCAACGACGAAGTGAACATCCGAGGCTCCTCGGGCGTGAGCTTCGCCCAGCAGGCGGATGACATCCTGCTGACGCGAGGTGCTATCGATGGTTGCCGAGGCGCGGCCCCCGGCCGCCTCCACCTGGTACAGCGCCTGGATCTCACTCAGGGTGCTGGGCACCACCTGGTAGTCGAGACCGGCCCGGTCCAACTGCCCCATGAACGCCAAGACGAAGGGATCGCGCAGGTGTTGGGCTGAGACCAGCAATTGAGGATCGTCCGTGGTGTGCACGCCCTCGACGAGGGCCAGTAGCTGGCGTAACTCCGTCTTAATCTCCCCCCAGGACGCGCCCTCGGCAGTCAGTACACGGCGTGTCTGGCGCGGCACTGCAGTGAGCGCGCTGGCTAGGTCGGAAGCGGCCTGCTGACCGGCCACCCGAGCATTGTCATGGGGCTCATCGGGGATGGGCTCGATAGGGGCGATAGTTCTCATGGTCGGCGTCTCAAGGCTTCAGGTCGTTCGGCGAGGAGCCGGGCAGCGCAATAGGTGGCGGCGGCTGAACCGGGACCGGAGGTGTTGAAGTCATGGGAGTGAAGGTCACCGGCAACGGCGAGGCTTGTTGAGCAGCGGCGACCGGATAGCTCGGCGGGCGATTGGAGAACCCCAACGGGAAGCGTTTGCCTCCCTTGCTGAGTACGACGCTATCCAAGCTCAGGCTGGCGACGCGGTAGCCGCCCGGGAGGTCGGTCGAAGCCAGGGAAGCATCGATCTCGAAGCCGCCGCTGTAGAGCAGCGTCGCGTGCAGCGCCTGGCCCGCGCTGTAGACCAGCTTTACCACCGGCAACTGTTCGACCGCGCCGCCCTGCTCAGTGGCGCCGTTCATGCGATTGCCTGGCGTCGCGACAGGCTGCGGCAGGTAGCGGGGTTGCGTGGCCGTGGCGGCTTGAGTGCCGTCGCCGTTGAGCTCGCGCAGCGCCTTGGCCCGCTCGACCTGGGCCTTGTAGAGGATCGTCTCGCTCTGTACCCGTGACAGCTCACCCACCGTGATGCCGTCCGGGGCGGAAGACTTCGCCTCTGCGGCCAGGAGCGGCCCGGCCAGTGTCGCCATCAGGGCGCCGATCACGGCGCGGGAAAGCTCATTTGACATAGAGGTCACCAGTCACCGACCAGGCCAGCTGATCGCTTTGCAGAAGGGTCTTGATCTCGCGCAGCCGTAGGCCCTGGCTGGGTATGCCCTGGAGGACGATGGCCGGTGGCAGCGCGGTGTTGAAGCTCAGCTCGAAGTGTTTGAAGTCAGGCGGCGGCGGTGCCTGGGGGGCCGGCTGGCCAGGTAAGGGCTCCGGCATCGGAACCACGACCGCCACCTCCTTGATGGTCGGTGCCAGGCCTTGGCCATGGAGCCAGGACGTCAGGTCGGCCAGCGCCGGGGACGCCTCCAGCAGCTCATCGTCTCCTGCCAACGGCGGTTCGAAGGTCAGCTTCAGGGCGGCGCCGTTGCCTTCGTCGAAGAAGGCTGGCTGGTCGGCGAAATGCCCGTCGGTGGCGGCCAGGAAACCGACAGCGGTGCTGTTCCCTTCGCGCCTGTAGTTGGTGGACAGCAACACGCCATCACATTGGGCGGACGTGAACCGCCAGCCGGCTATTGCCAGTGGCAGCCGATCAATGGCGCCGTTACACGTCTGCAGGAAGGTGGCAACCCCAGGCCGTTTCGCCCAGGGATGTTCCAGGGCTTGCACCGGCAGTTGCTCTCCTGAACGCTGACTCAGGGCCTGTAGCTCTGCCAGGCGAGCGGCCTCCGCCGCCTCTGCGGCCCGGCGTGCCACTTCTTGCTTGTGTGCTTGCCATTGGAGGTAACCGACGGCGCCCGCCGTCACCACCAGACCCAGGACGCCCACCTTGACCCATTCGCCTGTGCTCATGCCGAAGGTGAGTGGGCGCAGGGCGTACTCGCGCTTGAGATTGCCCGGCTGCAGTAGCGCCTCGATGTCCAGTGGCTGACCACCTAGCCCGAATTCCTCGGGCAAGAACATGGCATCGAAGGTGATGGAGCGGCTCAGCAACTGGGCGACGCGCTTCTGCACATCAGCGGCCGAGGCCACCAGGTCAGCGTTGGGAATGATCGCCCCATCCAAGACGGCGACCAGCGCATAGCGCGGTTCGTCCGGAGCGATCCGCCAGGCAGCCAGCCAGGAGTCGCCCAGTTGACCGGCGAGCGTCGCCGCCAGGGAGTACATGCCTGTCACGACGCCCGCGCTGCGGGCGACGAAGCCTGCCTGGATGACGTTGCGCGCGCGGCGGATGGCGATGATGTCCATCTTGTGGCGGCGCCCGTACTCACGGGCCTCCTTCATGTAGGCGGTGGGGCTGTCCAGCGGGTGCCAGTCCAGGCCAGACACGAACTGCTTGCCGTGATAGCTCAGGATCTGGACGTTCTGCTGGGGCACAGCGGTGGCGGCATTAGCGGTGGCCATGGCGTCAGCCCGTCACGATAGGCGTGATCAGCACGACCAGGACGCTGTGCCCCGAGGTGCGCGTCCGGCCGCCGCCTAGGCCGAAGAAACCAGGGTCGCCCACACCGGATTTTTTGGCGTTCTCGCTGAGTTCCTCGAACCCCGACAGGATGAGTGTCTGCCCGCTGCGTAGCTTGACCTTGGGCGAGAGCGACTTTGCATCGTAGTCCGGCAACTGGACGCTTGAGCCGCTGCTGGTGAACGTCTGGAACGTCGGCTTGCTGCTCATGTTGATCGACACCATCAGCAGCAGCTCGTCGTTGTCGAGAACGCGTGGCAGCAGCGTCATGTTGAAGCCGCTGGTGATGGTCCCTGGCGTGAGTGAGGTACTGGAGCCGACCGATGCCGTGGTGGTGGTCGAGCTTGACGCCAGATAGCCCTGGACATTGCCGATCTGCAGCGGAGCCGGCTGCATGTTCAGGGTCGTGACGGACGGCGAGCGTACGTTGGATACCCGGCCCTGCTCGGCCAGCGCCTTGACTATCGCATTGGAGCCGGCCCAGGCCGACTTGGCGGTATTGACGATACCCACCGAGCCAGCGACCGCATTGGTGCTGATGCCGGATACCGTATTGGAAAGGGACAGGCCCCATTTGGCATTGAGTGACCGGTAGACCGCTGCCCAGTTGAGACCAAGCTGGTCAGAATCGGTCAGCGTGACCTCGAACACCTTCACATTGAACAGCACCTGTTGAGTGATGCTGCGATTGGTAGCGTTGAGGTAAGCCTCGATACGTGAGAGGACTTCTGGCCGGTCGGTGACCGTCAGGGTGCCGGTGGAGGGCGCCAGGTACATGCGCCCGGCAGGGGCCACGCTGAGCATCGCCTTCACGTTGTTCTGGATGTCCTGCAGGATCGAGGACTCCAGTGTCACGGTGGTGCTCTGGTTGCTGCCTGAGTCGCCCGACACGCCCGCATTGGTGCTCGATCCAGCAGAGGTCGACCCACTGGTGCCGGCAGCCGTGGCCATGCCGGATTTCACGGTGCTGGCGATGACCTGCTTGTCACCGAAGGACCAGACATCGAAGACCCGGGTCTCGAAGTAGCTGATCCTGATCGCTCGCTCGACGGGCGAGTACCGCCAGCCCAGGCCCAGGCGCGCGGTTACCTCATCAAGCAGACCCGATGCTTTGCCACTGTACTTGAGACCGCTGACCTGGCTGCTGCCGCCAAAACCTGTGAAGTCGGACCCCCGATACCCGACACCGGCGCTGGCAGTGGCTGCGCCCATGGTGGCCGGATTGGTGATGACGCCTGCAGGCAGCAGGCCCGCCAGGCTATCAGGGCTTGGATTTCCGATTGGTGCTGGGCCAGAGGCAGCTGGCTGCGTCCCGACCGAGGCCGCGTTGGGATTCAGCGCATCGGGCGACACCAGGACGGCGATACCGCACTGGCTGGTGATGAACTGGGCGATTTCGGTGATGCCGACACTGCCTGACGGGCGATAGCTGAGCTGACAGTCCTGGGCCGAAGGCATACCGCGCTTGGCCACCACAGGTTGGGTCGAGACCCAGGGCTTGTCGCTGAACACGACGGTTTCGCGGCTGGGCTGTTGCTGCTGATTGCGCAGCAGCGCGGTGTACTGGCCTGCGATTGCCGCATCGTCCTCGGCCCGCTGGGCTGACAGGTCGACCCGTTGTACCGAACAGCTGGTGAGAAGGAGCGCCGCGGCAAGAGCGCTAATGCGAAGGGAGTGGATCATTGCTTTTTCCTCTCGGCCACGGCGATGAAGCGCTGGCTGGTGTTGACGTCGACGACGAACGAGCGACGGGCGCCGTCGTAGAGCGGGAAAATCTGGGCGATGGCCTCGGCAAAGGTGCCGCGGAAGTGGAGAGCGGCCTCGATGGGATAGTCGAGGTCAGTGGCTTCCCAGATCACTCGCCAACTGGGGCCTTGCCCACTGGCCCGCTTGGCCCAAGCCTCGACCGACTGTCTGAGCGTGCTGCCCACAGGCGCATCCCAGGTCTCGCTCATGGCGGACGCCGGCTCGGTCAGCCGAACCGAGGGCTGGCCGTAGATACTGCTGGTCGTCGAGCTGTTCGCCGCCGTAGCGGGTCGCGGCGCCGTTGCCACTGCGCTGGACTTGGCGCGAGAAGTCGCTGCAGGCTGGGTGGTGGTTGCCTGTGCCTGGCCATCCAGGGCATGGCCAGAAAGGCCAGGCGCTGGAGCAGAATGAGAAGGACCGTCCTTGGCCGGAGTCGCACGATGGTGCTTGGTAGCGGCCAGGGCCGCCGTGCCCTTGGCCGCGGTTGGAGAGGCGGCCGATTGCGTAGCCGTGGACGCCGGTTGCACCTGCAGGGGAGCGCCGGCGACTACCGCGGACGTCGTGGCAGTGGAGGTGGAGGGCATGGCCGGCGGAGTCGAGGTCCGCGCCGTCGCGGCTGGCAGGGTAGGCGCGGCGGCCAGGCGCGACGTTTCCGGCAGCTGATAGCCTGGGCGCAGCACGAAGCACACCGACCGCATGACCTCGTCGACCTTTACCTGCCAAGCCGGCCCAGCCAGCACCTGCAGGGTGCTGCGCAGACTCATGGGGCCGAGCTTGTACTGGGCGGCCGGCAGCGGCCGGGTGAAGAGGATGTTGACGTGACCCTGCTCGGGACCGCACAGGCTGTAGCCGGAGCGGTTGACCACGTACTGCATGGCATCGCGCACGCTCGGCTTCATGCTGCCCGGGATGTTCACGTCGATGATCTGTGCCATCAGGTCGCGCTGCTCGGTCTCCGGTGCGGTGTTGACCAAGGTGTAACGACCGTAGCGGACCTGGGGCTCGGCGACCGCGCCCTGCGGATAGAGGTCCGGCTGGAGCAGCTCAGGGTTGCGGGAGCTATCGGGGCCGACGGCCTTAGGCGCAGGCTCCTGCTGGGCACAGCCTGCCAGGGCAACGGCGAAGGCGAGCGGCGAGAGGGTGGTGAGCTTCCAGATCATGTGCAGTGAGGCCCCAATTCGTGATGGGGCTCACGTTGCCTGCATGCCCGACTGAAAGCAGTGGGAAACCTAATCCAGACCTCTGGAGGTTAGGTCGCGCAGTTACCGCTTCAGCTTAGATCCGGGGGTACTACGTTGGTTTGCTTTGTCTTGCTTCACCGTCGCAACTGCGACTCGTACTGCTTCTACCGCGTTGGAGCCAGCACGCTCCACTGCCTCACGAAGTTCATCGGCAGTGCAGTTGAACTCCTCGCACCAGTGTCTGACCTCCCAGTCTTGACTCAGATTGACGGTTTTAGGGTCTTGAGGCCCTGGGATCTCGGTGTTGTCAGTCATGTCGCTCTCCGTTGAAGTGGCCCATTGCCACGTTCGGTACATGAAGCCCGAGAGAGACGTTTGCAAGGCCCAGACATACTTAGTGACGCCTCCCGCATCGCCCTCAGGCAACCAGGGCCTTTGCCAACGCTGCGCGAGCGTGCTCGGCAGCATCATCCGGCTCGATCAGGTCGGAGGCGATCCGGCGCTTATCCAGCAGCATCTGCCACAGCTGCTGATCGATGCTGTTCTCGACCAGCGGGATCTTCACCACCACCAGCCGCAGTTGGCCATTGCGGTAGGCCCGATCCTCGGCCTGGTCCTGCAGGCCGGGGGTCCAAGGTAGTCCCAGAAACATGACGTAGTTCGCTGCGGTGAGGTTGCTCCCGGTACCGGCGGCCGACCTCGTGCAGATGAACACCCGCGTCTGCGGATCCTGCTGGAACCGATCGATCGCCTTCTGCCGCTTGGTCAGGCTGTCGGTCCCCACCAGCGTGACGCAGCCGAAGCCCGCTGCTGCGCACAACTGCTGCAGTGTGGTGACCGTTTCCTTGTACTCGCAGAACAAGATCACCTTGTCCTCAGCATCGAGCTCGGCCAGCAGATCCATCACCACCGGTACCTTCACGCGCTCCAGCAGTTGGCGAAGCCGACCCAGCCGGGCGAACACGGGCTGGTCGGCATTGCGAATCGCGTTGTACTCGCCCTGCTGCGCGTCATCGAGCACCACCGGCACGATCTGCCGCTGCTTGCCCCTGAGGTCAGGCAGCACGTCCTTGCGCCGGCGCAGCATCCAGTCGCCGATCTGGGCGCGCAGCGCCTGGCGGAACTCAGGACTGCCGGCGAAGCGCTCGCAGAACTCGCCGAGCGCTAGTTGGCCGATAGGGTGACCGGACAGGCGCAGCAGCGTGTGCAACTCCGACTCGCGGTTGAGTACCGGCGTGCCGGTCAGCAGGTAGCGGTTGGGCACCTTGGCCGCGATGTCGAAGCCATTGCGGGTCCAGGCCGCGGTCGGCTCCTTCAGCCGGTGCGCCTCATCGATGATCATCACAGCGAACTGATCGGCGATGGCCACGAAGTCGCCCAGGCGCTCGTAGTTTACGATCACCCACTGGGCGTCAGCCTGATACCGCTGCCGGGCGATCCGCGCATCGGGGTAGACCGCCTGGATCTCCCGCTCCCAGTTGATCACTAGGCTGGCCAAGACCACCACCAGGATGGGGCGGCCGGCTGCCTGGAGGCCGGCGGCGATGACCGCCTGACGACTCTTGCCGAGCCCCATGTCATCCGCCAGCAGGGCGCTCGTCCGCTGCAGCAGATGGAGAATGCCGGCCGGTTGGTGGGACATCAGCGAGAAGGGCTTGAGTTCGGCGTCGAGTGCCTCCTGCGTCCAGTGGGTGGTGGCGATGTCTGGCACCGCGGCCAGGTAGACATCCGCCGCACTCTCCTCTTCGTCCGCAGGCGCGGCTCGCTCCTGGGGCGGCCCGCCAATCGATATGGCCGTGATGTCCCGCGCCGTGCTGATGGAACCGTCCGAGAGCAATTCCTGGAGCACGTCGAGCATCTCGAACTGCTCCTCGGCCAGGCCCAGTTCCAGGATGAGATTGCTACGCAGCAGCTCCGCTGACGCCGGCACCCGCCAGGCGCGACTGCTGGAGAGGAAGGCGCCGCGCATGCGCTTGGCCACGGCGACGCACCCAGGGTGGTAATCGCCCGACAGCACCACCCCCCCACCGGACAGCGGCGCAATCCGTAGCCGCATGCCCCAGACGAAGAGATCCCGCCGGATGTCGGCTTGGGCGTCGCCGATCTTGCGGCTGAAGGTGGACCAGTCCTGGGAGAAACGGCCGTCGGCCAACTCCACCAACTGGTGGAAGAGCACGTCCAGGTCGTCCAGTAAACGACGCTGGGGCACTCGCCAGTACCGCGACAACGGGTGCTCGCCTCGGCGAATGAAGGATCCACCGCGGGCCGTGAGCAGGCGGTTGGCGCCCTCGATGTAGGGCATCTTCAAGCCGAAGTCGTAGCCGTCGAACAACGCGCGCTGCAGGAGCTGGGAGGTGCTGCCGGCGTTGCTAAGCGATGGTTGACTCATTGGTCGCTGTAACGGGCGTGGTGCGATTTCCGCTTGGTCCGGCGAGATAGCATCCGTTGCAGCCAACTGCGAGGTGGCGGCTCTTGTTGCTTAAGCCTGATGTGGTACTGCAGATCTACTAAGCGGTCTTGGGCCTGCTCGTAGCCCAGACGCACCTGTTCGCCCGTCTCCACGGCATGCCAGAGCAGCTCCGTCTTGTAGTGGTCCAGCTTCCAGCTCGCGGTATCCTCGCGTCCCGTCGGGCTGCGCCAGGGCTGGAGGTCCACTGGCAAGCGCAGCGTCTGGATAGAGGCCCGTAACGCCTCATAACAGCGCAGGAAGTCATGGTTGAGCTGGTAGTGATTGAGCGTGACGCCATGGATCTCTGCTTTAGCATCTTCAGCGAGAAAGAAGCGGGCGATGCAAGTTCTGTGATTGCCGTCGGCGCCGATGTAGAAGTCGAGGCCGTCAAGCGTGTTGTAATGAATCGAGGGCTGCCGTCTAACGAGGTCTCGGTAGTAGTTTGGGTTATCCAACAACGCTTGCAGGTTGGGCTGCATGCGTTTGCCGCTTTGGAGAAAGCCCAGCCAGGTCTTGCCCTGGTAGTCCCAGTGCTCCGTGCCGACCACCCGATGCACGTTTACCGCGGCGGAATCGCTCCAGTAATGAGCGACGAGAAAGGCGTGGTGAGAGGAGGGAAAGGCATCGGCCCAGGAACGGATGACATCGGCGGACCAGGCGGGGGGATTCGCGACCTGACGGCGCACGAATTCGAAGTTGAGATTGCCCTCAGTCGAAGCTCCACCGGGGTGGCTGGCCAAGCCCGAAGCAGAGGGTAGCAGCATGTCCACGTGGCATCTCCAATGACGGTTAGCGGGTGAATCACGAGTGTCAGCCGGTACAGGCTGCACTGCGATGGAAAACCGCATCTACGCCATGCGAGGTTGGGCAGGCTTGTTCCAGGTCACCGTGCGCCAGTTGCTGCCCAGGGTCAGAAATCGAGCGTCAGCTGTGCCGCTCTGTGATAGCCCTTCAACCAAGAGGCGCCAAAGGGCGGGTGGTCATAGGGGCAAGTGTGAACTCCCGCCCGGTCCATCGCCGCCTGGGCCCCGGCTTTCGCCGCGGCCGCATGGGCGAGGGCGCCCGAACGTCGGTCATGCGGTTTGGGTTTCGTTTCTGCAGCAGCTCTCTTCGCCATGGCAGTGCCCCGCTGAGGAAGTCGACTGGTCCAG
>Ga0157367_1000222_pt1 | contig 29425 bp, 27 predicted proteins | sample AttbisABBM2_FD_113142 | JGI IMG/M metagenome (GOLD analysis project Ga0157367, IMG submission 113142) | Fungus gardens microbial communities from leaf cutter ant in Botucatu, State of São Paulo, Brazil - Atta bisphaerica ABBM2 | ecosystem: Host-associated > Fungi > Mycelium > Unclassified ... | reverse complement strand
GGTGGCGTGACGCCGTGTTCAGCTGATGCTGATGCTGGCGGTGGCGTGACGCCGTGTTCAGCTGATGCTGATGCTGGCGGTGGCGTGGCGCCGTGTTCAGCTGATGCTGATGCTGGCGGTGGCGTGGCGCCGTGTTCAGCTGTTTCTGATGCTGGCGGTGCTATTTGTGTCAGTATGCATGACCGTGCATGTGACTCTCTCGCCTGGTGATGAATCGTGTTTAAAATGAAATTACGGTAATCTTTAATTGCCTGAGCCGGCATGTCAGCCTTAACGGCACGGAGTGCATCCTCTAGCTTTCTCGCATTGCTGCCAGCCAGCGTTTTCATCTCTTTTGTCAGTGGAGATGTAACGGGTGAGTCAGGGGTATCGGAATATAATGATTCATTTTGTCGTACCAGTTGATTGATGGCTGCTTTACAGGTGCGGGTACTCTGGCCAGTTATGAAGTCAATAGCGTGTTGTATAAAAGCCTCTGCCTGTTCTGACCGGATATAGTGCCTGACAATTTTGTGGGTTTTTTGGGTAATCAGGTTTCCTGGATGCTCTGAAAGCTGCTCCTTCATTATGGGGGAGTAATAATCGAACGCTTCTGTCAGCCAGGTTTCCTGGCGTGTTTTTTCTTCCGTGAACTTAACCTGTTCCGGGGTCTTATCGTGAATGCGCTGTTCTATCTCAATAATGTCTATGGCTCTTAGCTGTAGTGCGTTGTACTTGCGTTTGATATCTTGTCTGATTTCACTGAAATGACACTCATCGACATCCCCGTAGTGATTTTTCAGCGCATCTATAAACAGACTAAATGTGGCGCTGCGTTCTCCATCCAGTCTAAGTTGTGCGCGGAAGTTAGAATTCTGAATGCACTGGAACTCAACCAGGAACAACAAGAGGTTAGTTATAAAAATAATGGCACGGTCTTGTAAATGTAAGCAGCCGTGCCCGGCCTGCAATGTGTCGGTATTGCTCAGTAAAATAATTTCATTACCCTTGCATTTTTTTGCCAGTGATACAAAGTCGCTCACGTTCAGTGGTGGAGGAGCTGAGACTCTTGTCATAAATGTTTCCTTTTTCCGGTTGTTGTATCCAGTTAATACCCCTTTATCAGTAACTTACTTTACGGATTATGTCGGTCGGGACTATCCGGTGAACATCGTAGACAGGGCACTGACGTTTTTTCTGTGCGGTCAGCGGAGTTGTGCCTGTAACCTGCTTCAGCCTGCCGGATACGTTTGCATCATGTTTTCATCATGATATGTAAGGGTAAGCAGTGGCATGCTCAGGTCATATCATGAATAACCGGAAACGCGTAATGCAGGACAGTAATGAAGACGCGCAGCGCACGGGAACGGAATACTGCATCCGGTTTCTGAGTGCTGCTCTGGCGGGGGCTGAGTACATTCTTGAACCGGGCGTGACGCTACTCCGGCGGCCCGGAGGGAACGAGGAGTCGGCTGATGATGTGCACGTGCTGTACGTCCCGGGGCTCAGCAAGGAAGAAGAGCTGTATCTGATTTGTGAGTCGGACGGCATTCTCCGGATGAGTCCGGCTGCCGGCGAAGAGGTGCGCGTGGAGGCAAACGTGCCTTTACACGCCGGTTCTCTGGTGTTTGCCATCCGGCAGCAGGCTGAGGAGTGGAGTGAAACTGTTCTGTCATTTCGTGCCGGAGAAACGGAGGGCGCCGGCGTGTCTGGCACGGAGGCGGGGAGCGTCCGTTTCCCGCGATTACGGGGCGGGCTGCAAAAAAAACTTTCCGCGGCATGCCTTGTTCTGACGGTACTGTCTCTGCTGGCAGGTACAGGCTGGTTTTACACCCGCCAGGAGCGCGAAATGAACGACGCCGTCAGGGCAATGGCCGGCGGGACGGAAAAGGTGACGTCGTTCCGGGGGCGCGACGGTAAGGTTTATTTTCTGACGGAGACGGAAGGTGCCCGTAACTGGGCGCTTCAGGTAGCCATGCGGGAGCCGGAGATTTCACAGGCGCAGATAATCAACAGGGGCGATGAACTCCGGCGTATCACTGAGTGGCTCAGTGTTAATATGCCGGGCGTCAGATTCCACCGGCTGAGCCTGGATACACCTCTTGTGCCCGTGTTGTTCATCAGTCAGGAGCGCACGCAACTGACGTCAGCCCTGAGAACATCCCTGGTATCTGCGCTCAGGGCGCTGATGCCCTGGGTACAGGATATCCATTTCACGATGGTATCTGACCAGGTTGTGGCTTCAGAGTCTGAAGAGGCGCTAAAAAAAGTCACGACGGATTATGTGCGTCGGTACACCGACAGCGGCGTGACCTTCTCGGTGACCGGGGAACTGGATGATGGACTGCTCAGCAGTCTTCGCCATCTTATTGAGCGACAGCAGCGCCTCTGGTCCGGAGGGTATGTATATTATGAGCTCGAGTTAAAACAGGACTGGCTCAGAGGAAAATCCTTCAAATACGGCAGTGAAGGGTACGTTAAATCCGGCCGTGAGCACTGGTATTTTTCAGGCCCCCTGAAAATCAATACGCAACACGATGACAGAGCATAATACGTTCCGTGAGACTAAACGGGAATGTATGCCAGAGTAAATATATAACGGGAAATCATAGGGTTTATCGGTTTTTTATATCTGATGTCTTCAGATGAACATTTCGTGAAAGAGTGTCAATAACAGGTGGAATATAATGTCAGAACATAAATTAGTGGACTGGGACGGTTTTCTTTCAAAACTGTCGGGTAAGTTTGATGCCAATCACGCAAAACTCAAAGAGGAGCTGGATAAGGCTCTGGAAGCTATTTCAGGAGGGGGCGCCAGTGACCCGGCATTACTGCAGGCATACCAGAGCAAACTGTCAGAATATACACTCTTTCGTAATGCACAGTCGAATACGATTAAAGTTTATAAGGATGTCGGCTCAGCTATCATTTCAAACTTCCGTTAATAACAGGCAGGTATGGATATGAGTGAATATATTGCTCACGCGGATCGTATGACCCGGCTTCAGCCGGAAGGCATGATTTCATCCGGCGGAGAAACGCTTGAAGATATCTTTTTGCGGGCGTATGCCGGACAGGTTTTATCGACGGAGCAGGATAAAAAGAGTGTTCTGGAAGCTCTTAATCATGATGAAAACGTTACCTCACCGGATATGCTGTTTTCGCTACAGAACCGGACGGCGGAATATAACCTGAATGTTCAGTTGTATTCTGCCCTGGTCCGCAAGGCCGTCAATGCCGTGGATACGCTGGTTCGCGCATGAAACGATTTTTTATCCCTTTTTTTGTGGCGGTCCTGATGCTGTTGTCAGGGTGCAGGGAGCAGACGCTCCTGACTGCCCTGAGTCAGGAGCAGGCGAATGAGGTCATGTCCTTATTGCTGCGTCATAATATCGCGGCGGAAAAAAAACACGTGGTAAAAGAGGGGTACGCCATCAGCGTCACACCGGCCGATTTTACGGCAGCGGTGGATCTGATGACGATATATCAGCTCCCCTCCCGCCCTGATATTAATATTGCCGATATGTTCCCGGCGGATGCCATGGTGTCATCGCCCAGAGCGGAGGTAGCCCGTATTTTTTCCGGCATTGAACAACGGCTGGCGCAGTCCCTGAAAAATATGGAAGGCGTTATCGGGGCGCGGGTGCATGTCAGCTATGACATCAGTAATACGGATGTGGAAAAACGCAACAGGCCGGTGAATATTGCCGTCCTGCTGACCATATCCCGGGATGTGGGGAATGAAAGCCTCATGACTGGTGAGGTGAAACGGTTTCTGAAAAACAGTTTTGCCTCCGTGCGTTATGACGATATTTCTGTTGTGCTTACCCGTGCACCGGTGCTTCAGCAGTATGCTCCCGTGCTGAAACAGGCTTCCCTGCAGGAACCCCGGATTACGCCTGTGATGGCCGGCCTGCTGATGCTGGCCGCCGGACTGTCCGGCGCAGCCGGGTATCTCTGGTACCGGCGCAGGCATCGTCTGTCCGGAAATGCACGGGAGGCATAATGGAAACACGGCTCAGGGCTGTTCTCGCCGACCCTATGGGCTGGCTTGCGCCGGAACGGTGCCGGTATACGGGAAGCCTGACGCAGGGCGTGTCCCGGGACGTGCTGAACAACGTGATATGCCGTCATTTTCTGGCGGATCAGCCGGTCAGTCTGCAGCAAAGTGATGGTGAGCGTTTATTGCTGGATAACTGGTTCTGGCTGCGAAGTACCGCGGTACTGATGGCCTGCCAGCGATATCGTCCCACGCTGAACGGACATCCGTCTTTTCACTTTTTGCCGGACAGTGCCCGGATGTTTATGGCCCTGAACCTCATCCCGGGCCGCTTTTTGCGTGGAGCCGGCGAGGGGCTGCCTCTTCTGCTTCGTCTGGCAGGGGCGGAGCTTGTCATGCCGGAAGAGGCGATCTCACCTTCCCTGCAAAAAATGACCGCCTGCCTCTTTCCGCCAGAAACAGGCGCTGTTGCGGCGGAATATCCTGTTTCTTTTTCGTTGACACTCTTCCGGATGGCGCTTCAGCATGCAAAAAAAACAGCTTTCACATTATGAACTCCGCCCTCTTGAAGGCGTTCTGCTGACCCGGGGGCATCTGCTACGGCAGAAAAAATGGCACTCGCTGACTGAGCATGCGGAAAACCGGGCCCGGGCTCTGGTCAGGCAGGCTCAGGCTCAGGCTGATGCGATCGGGCGGGCTGCCCGGACCGAAGGGTATGAAAAAGGGGTTGCAGAAAGTGCAGATATCATCAGCGAATATTTCAGCAACAGCCAGGCCCGCGGACAGGTGCTCCGGGAGGCGATATTTTCTGACGTGAAGGCTGTTCTGAACGAGGCTCTGACTCAGGACTGTGCGTTCATGGCCGTTGTTGACCACTGGAAGGCCGGGGAGACACCGGCAAACCAGGCGATGACGCTTTACTGGCCGGAGAGCCGGAAACTGCAGGCCCTGCGCGTGGCCGGGCTGATTTCCGGAACGACAGAGAGACAAATCCATGTGGTTTATCACAGTGGAACAGAGTATCAGTTGCGTGCAGGCGATCAGTTGCTGTCCTTTACTCCTGACGCGGGCGCTGAGGCGATGGCTACCGATACGTTAAACCGGGCATTTCCGCAGAACCCTTTTCACCAGACCGATGCGAAGGCAAAGGAACGACTGGCTGATGTTTTTAGCAGTTCGTTTCACACAGATAAGGAAACAGGCAATGATTAATTTCTCCGGACACGCCGGTATTTCCCCTGCCGGTTCAGACCTGCCGGTGGAGCCGGGCGATAAGGAACTGGCGCTGAAAATCATACATATGATGATGGTGGCTGAGATGCGTGCGAACCTTCTGGCAAAAAATCCGGAAGCGGAAGAAGAGGATGAGATGGCATGGTAAAAAAAGGGCTACTGCTGTCGCTTGCTGCAGTCCTGTCGGGCTGTTCGGGTGGAGAGGACAGGGCTTTTCCTTTATTTCATGAGCCGGATCAGGCCCGGGGCTTTCTGGCGTGTGATGATGTGGACAACCTGACGGACGGGGCAGATTATTACCGGGCGATGAGCCGCTGTCTGCGTCAGGGGGAGAGCCGGCGTGCCGTGCTGGGCTTCGCGGTGGCCGGGGTCAGCACCTGGAAGACTGCTTATCAGGAAGGAACGGACAGCGCCCGCGCGGCACACCGGAGATTTTTTCCTGCCGCCCGGCAGCACTTATCGCCGGCAGAGTCGCTGATGCTGGACCGGCGACTGGAGCGGATGGCAGCGGATGACAGCCAGTGGCGCAATTTATGTCATGCTGTCCGGTTACTGGAACCGGAAGAAAATGACCCGGTCATGTTTGCTGACGGAATGCGTTCGCTGTGGGAAGAAGGCGTCAGACAGTATCTTCACTGCCGGCCGGTGGAGGGGGGGTGAATTGGTGTGAATTAATGCCTTTATTATTCATTTTTTTTGAGACAGAACAGTGAGATAACCAGTGGTGATGTCCGGGCTTGTTAAATAAACGGTATGCATGATTTACGCTCTTATTTTTTACCTTAAAAATAGACAGGGTTCAGGCAGGAACGAAAAAAGACAGGGAATGTCCTGAGGAGATTGCTTGTAAATCTCTGTATATATTTGTCAAATAAAAATTAAGTGTTGTGCATTTATGCAATACCAGAGGAACGAACATGATGCAATATGATTTTGCTGATTTCAGCGTTTCGGCCTCACACGGGCTTACAAAACAGGGTATTCCTGTTGCGCTCTCTCCGAAAGAATTAAGCGTTTTATTACTGCTGGTTTCCCGACCCGGAATAGTGGTGACCAAAGAAGATATTATCGGGACTGTGTGGAAAGGCGGGGTCGTCTCTGATGAATCGCTGACGAGGTGTCTGTATATTCTGCGAAAAAACCTGGGCGAAAAAGCAGGATGTCGGTTTATTGATACGGTATATGGCAAAGGTTACCGTTTTGTGCAGCCGGTAGTGCAGCGCGAGAACGTCGCCGATCAGGCCACGAAGAACACTGCCCGATCGCCTGTACTGGTGGCAACGTTGCCGTTCCGGATGGAAAATCCGGACCAGGCGGTGATCATCAGCGATTATATTCAGCATCACTGCCATCATGAACGGGACTGGCAGTTTATTCCCTGTGCCCTGACATCAGGGATGAAGATGCTTGTTTCATCTCTTACTGAGCTGAAACGCCTGAAGGGGCGTTATGTCCTGACCGGTGAGGAGTTTCGTTATGGCAGCGAACGGATGCTGCGTCTGGAGCTGACAGACACGGAAACCTGCCTGTCAGCCGGAAGAGAATGCCTGTTGCTGTCGGATGATTTTTCGGTGGATTTAATCAACATTCATCATCGGGTGGTGTCACTTCTGGAGTGCCGTAAGCCAGCCGGTGACGGCCGGCTTACGCATCACCTGCGCTCTGCCGATAATGTCGGATGGAGGTTCCGGCGTGATCTGGGGCGCTATGATGTGGGGATCCTGCGAAATTACGTGGCTGAACGCCGCCACAGGGATAAACTTGGCGGATATGCTCCCGGTGAACTTTGTGGGCTGGCGGGTTGCTACATTGCAGCCGAAAACCTGGGGCTGGCTGAGGCCGGATGTGCTGCAGAGGAGGCCTCCCGGATCGTGGCCCGCGTGCTGGAGACCGATCCTTTCAATGCACGGGCGCTGGCGCTGGAAGGGCTTGTCGGGAGGTATGCTCCTCAGGAAGCCCGGAAAAAATTTGAACAGGCGACGGTAATCGGTCCTGATATACCGGAAGTCTATTATTATTATGCCTGTCACGCCCTCCACCAGGGCGATATCGCGAAAGCACTGAAGCTGGTCCGGGTGTCGCTTTCTCTGGATGCAGGTTTCAACCCGGCACAAACACTGCAGATTATGTTGCTGTTACTTCGTAACGAGCTGACGGAGGCACATCGTCTGACGAGTGCCCTGCTGACCGCATGTCCGGAAGATCATATTATTTTGCACAGCCTGCATGCCCTGATATATGCCCGCAGGGGGCAGGATGCCGGGATGCAGCGGAGTCTGAAGTTAATTGAGGCATTTCAGGATATCAGCACCTTTGTATATCTGTGCTATACCAGAGCCCGCGACAGCCTGCCTGGTGCCGGCCGGAGGGAGGAAGGTAAGGCCGGTATGTATTCGCAACGGCAGCTGTCTTCTCATTCGGTTTATGGCTATTTTTTTTCGCTTCCAGAGACTGATGCCAGAACAGCCGCTGCCATAAGCCACTAAAGCCAGGCAGATAAAAATAAAGAGGGAGTCTTCCCTCTTTTTCAGGCTGGCATGTTCAGAGCATGTTACGGAATCCTGAAATTATGCCCATCAGAAGTGTACGATCGTGATTTCGGTCACGAGCTATTCTGAGGCTGACATTTTCATCAATTACAGCATTTTCCGTTTTAACGCTGGACATCACGCATTTATCATCCATCGTTATATTTTTGACGACCGCTTTTTGCATACTGACGCGATGAAGTTCAGTTCCTGAAAGATTACAACTGTCAATATTACATTCATCCATTTCTGTGTCGGTGATTATCGTATTCTGAATGGAAATATCCTTAAAAATGGCCCCTCTCATATTGCACCGGGAAAATGCCGTATTATCGAGGTTTATTTCCTCTTCGGATATCTTGGTTGACAGTCTGTCTTTGATGTTTATCCCTGACTCTGGCAGGGTTGCGCCCTGCAGATTTGTTCTTCCGTCGATATCGAATAGCGGAAGGCTGGCTTCAATGTTGAATAAAACGCGAAGCTTCATAGCACGGATTGATTTATCATAATCCTCTGACGGGAGGGTGAGAGCAACTTTTTTCATCTCTGCTCCTTCCGTCTTTATTTCTGCCTGGATTTGATCATTTTTGAGAACGGCTTTGTAAAAAGTGACAGTAAATAATAATTTATCTGATCGGTGATCGGTTACCGGGATCTCCAGGCGCGAATCCGGTCCGAAAGAGGTTTGACGGGGGTCACTTATCACCTTTTGCATGCTTTTGATGAAATTTGTGGCCTCTTCATCGTAGTTACAGTAATTACCTCTGGTCAGCAGATTAATAAACGATTGCAGCTTGGTTAGTAAATAATCCGCCATTCCGGAGTCTGAATGGACACTGGTATCCAGTGCGGTGATGGCTGTCATTAATGCCTGGTTATTGCTGATGTTCTGGCTCATTTTCTACCCTTTTCCCTTTTCATTGTGCTCCTGAATGTATAACTGCAGGACGATCCCGGGAATAAGGTTTACGCCTGCTATTGTTGCGTTACACAAACGGGCGCGTTAAGTGGGGACTGGTGAAAAGAACGATAGCGGTGGCCAAGGCCATTGCGCGGGAGCATCACCATCCAGCTCCGGTTTTGTGGACCGCCATCGGGGTCTCGAACCCCGTACCGGCAACAGGCGTTGCCCGCTCTTCCTGATGAGCTAATGGCGGCTTATGTGAATGGTGGCCCCTGCCGGATTTGAACCAGCGACCGGGCGGTTATGAGCCGCCTGCTCTCACCTCTGAGCTAAAGGGCCATGGATGGCAGGGGCGGCATTATACCTGCATCCGGCAGGAAGAATTGCACAAAACGCCCACGCCCCGTGCGTTGTGCCGGGATAAATTGTAGACCGGTTATAAAATGAGGGCGATCAGGCAAAGGCCCCGGTCTTTGTAATGAATAGCAGCAGACGTTTGCATGAGGTAGGCAGGGCTGGCGTGTATCTGCATGCGTGATGAGAGGCAGGAGTCACACGTTCCGGAAGGTGAAAGATCCGGTGCAGTAGCTGACACGATAATGCGGCTGCACAAAGCCTTTTCCGGTTGACGGAAACGTGAGCAGACTAAAGCAAAGCATTGCCGGCGTGTGAAAAGAAATTGACAGCGATATTATTTTTTCCATAACAATGGATTATAACAGTAATCCCTGTACTGCCTGGGCGAAAAAATTCCACTGGCGAAAGGGGAGCTGTATTATTCGTTACTTAGTCCGGCCTGTTACTGTTCACTTTATGTCGCTCGTGATAATGATGCTCCGTCAGTTAAACATAGCGGACGTTTACGTAAATATGCACTGGTATTTATCCGAAAGCAGACTTTATATATTTTCAGCCTTATATAGCCTGGCCGTGTGTTGTGTCTGGTTACGCATTGTGTGCCCGTTGATTGGTGTTTTATGTATGGGGCGTTGGCCTGATTATTAGTATTTTTAGCATGGTGGGGTGTATATTGTAATTATATACCCGTTTCTGTGAAGTATGAATATGTCGGTCATCATGACGATGTCGGCTAAAAGAGCGAACGAGACCTGTCAGGAAGATGTAAGGGAGGAAAATAATGACGCATGTTGATACCGCAAAGCTCGTGAGTGATGCCTTAAGGCGGTCGGGCTGCGATCCCTCCCGGATCGATATCCTTGATGCGCACTCCACCATTGCCATAGATTTTAACGCGCATCCCTCCATTTACGTGTCCCGCGAGGGCAGTGAAGTCTGGCTGTCTTCTCCTGCAGGAGAGCGTGATGGCCTGGATTATGTGACTTTTGATGGAAGACTGTTAGTGGCTATGTCTGACAGTCGTGCCTGGACCGTTCTCAATACCCCCCTGTTTTTTTCGTGCTCTGAAAATATTGTTTACGTTAATGGCCGACTGGCAGCGGAGTACATCGCTGACGCAGATTTATTCCGTGAAGCGCTGAACGATTTTTTTGATACAGGCATGCTGCTTGTTCCGGTGAGACGCTAGCGCCATACGTAAGCATTTTACGTCCTGTTGGTAACACGAATGAAAGACAGCCATTACTCAGGCGAGGTTTTTTTATGACAGACTCCATTTCAGGGAGCCACGGGGCCGGCATCGTATCCCGGTCCAGCCGCACCTTCACTTCCGCTGTCGCGGAAATGGCCCGCGCGTTTGTGCGTGCCGGACATACTGTCGCACATGTCATTTCCGCCTCTTCCTGCCATCTTCAGACCATTAATTATCCGGCTAACGACGACGGGGCTGGGTTAGCTCAGGCGTGTCTTGTTCCGTACAATGCGCTGCGGCTAATCAGCTTTCCTGAGTCTTCGCTCCATCCGGAGATGCTGCGCTGGCAGCAACAGGCCATGGAGAGGCTAACCCAGGACGTGAGATCGCTCTCAGAGAAGGAGAAACAGCATCTGGCAGAGAAGGCACCTCACGGAGAGCCTGATGCCCTGCTGCAAAACTGGCAGGCGCTGGTGCTGATACAGGCGGCGCTGCTGGAAGTGTGGGAAGGTGGAGAGACAGTCCGGTACGGGATGGACGCAGAAGCGCTGGCAAAAAAGGTGGCGGACCTGGAACAGGTTGTCCGGGGCAGTTTTGCCCCGACGGCGTTCAGTGAGTCGCTGTCCCGGTACAATCAGGCGCTGTTTCGTCATGAGTTCAGCGTGACTCTGCCAGCAGACATTGCGCTCCGGTCCGCCACACATGCGCTCCGGGCTTACCTGCCGGGGAGCTTTGTGTTCAGTGTTGTGAGGCATTTTTTTGAGGGCAGGCTCTGGCCTGAAGCAATCCAGGAGCATATTCGCCAGATGAGGGCTGAGCTCCGCAGTGGATGTGGCTGGCAGGAGTTTCTGGCGGGGGAGCAGTCGCTGTCATCCCTGACCAGGCGGGTAAATGGGGTGCTGGACTCGGCGTTGATGGTGTCAGGTGCAGGGCTGGGAGCGGTCAGTCTGACGAGCTGTACGGTGGCTGGTGGTATCTGTGCGTTACTGACCGGGGCCGTGGTGCAGGGGGGGCTGGACGGTGTTCTGGAGAAAACCAGTCTGCTGACGGGACCGCTTAGTCTGGAAGAGATGTGCATGCTGCGGGAGATTTTCTGTCTGAAAGGTAATGCAGCGGCGATGAGCGGGCAGGCGCAGCAGATGTTGTCTCTGCTGGCGGAGGCGACGGCGGTAACGGAGGTCATATACGGAGCTGAGCGCGAACCCGGTGCCGGCGTGTTGCACCCGATGCTGAGCCTTGTGCGGGAGCCGGGGAGGCAGACCGAACCTGTGGTGGCCTGTTTTGGACTGACGGAGGGGGAGGTTGTTCTGACCGCGAAGGTGATAATGTCTGAGGTGGCGGAGAAAAATGTGAATATGACGGGATGGTCCACGATGCATCGCAGGGTGGGGGAGATGTGGCAGTCCGTTCGACGGGAGAGGCTGACGGTGAGTCGTGAGTCGGCTCCGCCAGGTGCGTCGTCCGGGTTTTCAGGGCGCACGAAGGGGGTATCGTTACGGGGCCCGTCGCAGTGTGACGCGGGGGCGCAGCGGGAGGTCCTGGAGGCCTGTTATAGCGTAAAAGGGCTTCGCGTCATCAGACCGGCCCTGATGTGGAAGCCAGAGGCGCAGGGGGAAAAGAGGGCGCTTTCTCTGACCCGGCGGAACGTGGGGGCGGAGATTCAGCGGGCGTCTGCACCGGCGTCAAAGGAGCCGGTGAGGCTGACAGGTCGTGGGGGAGGTCCCGGGGATATTGCCGTATGGGATAAGGTGAAAGACTTTCTTTCGGGGCGGGATGCTGAAGGGCTGGCTCCGGAGCATGCTGAGGGAGGGAGTGCATGGCCCTTTTCTGGTGCGAGCGCGCACAAGGCTACTGCGACCAGAGGAGGAGTCCCTCATCCCCCTAAAACCAGAGCGCAGGGTAGCGCCTCAGGCACCGGAGCTAAAAAGCGTCATAATTTCCATGTGCGCCGCCGTCACCCGCATACGGGGCATATTCCCGGGCAGGCCCCTCCCGGGAAAAACATGGTCCATTCCGGTGGAAGCCATACGGCGTCGTCAGGTGGGGGCAGGGAGGGGGGGATGAGAGGTCACAGCAGTGACAACAAAGAAAGCATGATGTCACCGTCTTCCGATTCGGGCGGTTCTGCAGGTGCGACCAGTAAAAAGCACACGCATCTGAAAAATAAAAAAAAGGCACAATCTTCAGGGGCTGAGGACGCAGACAGCAGCCGGGAAGTGGCGCAAAAATCAGGCTCTGCGATTTTAACAAAGAGCCAAACACAGGAAACGGATGATGGAGAGAGTGTGGCTGAACATCTTCCCGGGACGTCGTCTGCGAGTGAGTCCTGCCTGCGTTTTCACAGCACCCATGATACCTGGCATCAGGTTATGGCAACACGTTTTTTTCCCCATGGTGATATCATTTATTGTTTTCATTATGCCGGGCTGCCGGTATTTGAGGCCATGCTTGCAGAGAATACGGGAGCTAAAAAGAGCATTATGGTCACGGAGGTCATACATATTCCTTTGTCTCCGCTGCAAAAAAAAATTGTCATCAATAAATATCGCGGTATTGGTCAGCTGACGCGCCATGCATCCGGATATGCACAGGAAACGGGCAGGGATGATCTTTTTACTGTGATGAGCATTTCTGAATTTCCAGATAAAAAATTACGTCACAGAAACATTGCAGGGGACCGGATCCTTTCACGGAACAGTTTTAAACTGGTAAAAGTCGCCCGTCCGGGAAGTGATGACGTATTTTTTATTGTTTATTTCCTTTATGCATCAGAAGGCGTCAGACCTGGCTTTCTTAAGGTTGACACCCGGGACAGAAAGTTCAGTGTTGAGGATGAAACCGGTTTTATTTTTTCCAGTGACAGCATGGCAGATTTCCTTGCAGGTTTTTCTCGTTTTTCGGGGCTTCAGTTTCGGCCGGATTCGGAAAGTGTGCCTGACTCTGGTGCACCACTGCGGCAGGACATTACGGTCACCCGTGCCCGGCACTTTTTTATCCGGTCTGAGGCGGTTCGCGAGGATGAGGGAAATCATCACAGAAAAAAACTCAACACAGCGTTGAATCCTTTATCTCCGGTGACGTTCAGCCAGTATGACGGGCTTCAGCTTTACAGAACGTGTTTCAGCTTAAATGTTTCTGATAACCGCATTATATATGTTGACCAACAGGGAATAAACGGGACGCTGAAACTCTTCTGGCTGGGTCAGCGCTACAGGCTGGAAGAACATGACGGGCATAACGCACAGTTTATTCGGGAATATGGTCTCCAGGAAGGAAAATGTTACCTCATAGAGGAGCTTACAGATATTCTGATTAATTATGGTATGACCTGGATACCGTTTCCTGGAGAGGAACAGAAAAAAAACGATTACCGGATCGATAATTTTTATATTCAAACAGACACGGATTCAGTCGGGCATCTCCCGGCGGAACCTGCTTATGAAAAACCAGCCTTATTTTTTTCGTTCACGTCAGGACACCTTCAGTATATTGACCAGAAAGGACGGGAAGGCAGCATCCGGTTACATAACGAGGCGCCCGGTATATGGATGTACAGTCAGGATGACAATGATTCTCGGGGAGATCTTTTTGCGCTGCAGCATGGTCTGATTGAAGGGGCTCGTTATACGGAGAAAGAGGTTTGTTCGCGGCTTTATAAACACCATTACATTCTTGTTTCTGATAATATCTACAAAAAAATCCGCCAGGAAGGTTCCTGATGGCAAAAGCAATGCAGGAGACACACTACAAATGAGGACCTGAAGCGAGTAAATGAGGCCCCGGGCCCTGATTGGACTCTGTCAGGATATCTGACAGTAATTAATTGCTTCGAGTTATACATCACGTATTCCGGGCGCAACAGGATTACACCATGACCTGGAGGGACATGTAGTGTTATCTGCAAGTTAAGCTGCCCATACCCCCCCTTCTCTGACATTCTGACTATTTATTTTATCCGGTTTGACAGTGGCGTAACCCGGAAATATGTACGTCAGAGTCTTTCGGCGAGCGTGACGGTTGGAAATATTTATGTTCTGAATCCGGTGAACTTAAAAAAAGAGCTGTCCCTGGAAAACATTTCAGAGGTCAGTAATCATGGCTAAGCCTGTCAAAAAATAATGGTGAACATATTTTTGTTACAGGGGGATGCTCTGAAATATAATGGTGTTACTGGTATTTGCGTAAAATATTATGGTGGTCATCATAATTTCGTCATGATCCCCCTGATGTGTATGATGCAGTATTCTCACTGAATAGTGATGCTCAGCGTAATACCTGGAGTCAGTCCGGATGAAAAAAGAACTGTTGCTATTGCCCCTTATTCTCTTTTTTGTGGGTGGTCATTCTGCAGTGTCTGCCTCCGAAGATTTCTGCTGGGAGAAAGCCAGTCAGCGTCATCGGGTGGAGTCGCGTCTGCTTCGTGCAATCGCTGTCGTGGAATCAGGAATGGATCCCCGGGCCAGAAATACCAACCGTAATGGCACTTATGATATCGGGCTGATGCAGATTAACAGCATGCATTTACCGGCGCTGGCCAGCAAGGGTATTACGGAGGAATCATTATTATCCAGCCCCTGCCAGTCGATTATGGAAGGTGCCGGCATTCTTTCAGACATGATGTCACGATTTGATGACCGGTGGGAGGCGGTGGGGGCTTATAACGCCGGAACGGCCCCCGGAAGAAAGGCGCTGAGGATGAGATATGCCCGGCGGATCTGGGAGGTTTACCGCTCCCTGAACTGAGTGACGCGACGCCCGAATTTGATGAATTGAAGGGAGAAACGACGATGTCGGTTTTAACAGTAAAGGCAGGAGATCGGCAGGGCTTCAGTGAACCGCACTTTTTTTATGTTGATGTTCCCGGAAATGGCGCCTCTGTCAGGTTTAACCGTGGCATGTGCTCTGTTTCCCTGATGCTGGAGCCACAGGCTGGAGGATACCTGGTCTGTACAGACGGGACGTTGAATATTCTCGCCGGGCACCTTTCACTGCATCGCCTCTGTTTTACGAAAATGGCGAAATTACAGGCCTTTATCGATGTTGCGCTGGAATATTCTTCCCACGAGCGTAAAACCACAATGGCCAGGTTTATCAGACATCCTTCCCGTACGGACGTGACGTTACGGGGAGCGGAGGACTGGCTTATCCGTATGAATATCTTTCAGGAGCAGAGCGCGGAGGATGAAGAGGTTATTCAGCTCTTCAGAAGCACGGAAGCCTACTGGTTAATCAGCTATCTGCTGAAAGAGTCCCCCGAAACGGAAAGGCTCAGCGAGCTGGGGCGCAGATATGGACTGTCGGTCTCACATTTTCGCCGGCTGACGCGTAAAGCGCTGGGAAACACCACGAAAAACACGCTGTGTGACTGGAGACGAATACGGGCAGTGCTTGATTTAATGGGGGGCTCCGGCAATGTCACCGAAACGGCATTCCGGCACGGCTACTCCTCGGTATCCCATTTTTCGAATGTGATAAAAACCACATTCGGACTGTCTCCCAAAGAACTGAAAAATATCATTGGCCGGAAAAGTAAATGACAACGGTGTTCATAAAATTTCTTACAGGCGTGATTTGCACGGGACTGCTGATTGCAGGAACCGGTGCGCTGGCGGAGGGGACCCGGACTGATGTTCAGGGGTTTGTTGCGGAACGAGAAAGCGCGACCGCATTTTTTGATGCCCTGTCCTCCCGGCTGGGAAAAAGTGTGATCCTGAGCCAGAAGGCAGCGAGAAAAAAAATCAGCGGACGCTTTGACCTTTCGCAGCCTGAGCGCATGCTTGAAAAAATCACTCAGCAGATGGCAATGATCTGGTATCAGGACGGGCAGACGGTCTGGATTTATGATGCAACTGAAACGATCAGCCAGATTGTCAGTCTGACACAGACATCGGTTTCTGAGGTCAGGCGTTTTCTGAAAACCTCCGGTCTTTACGATGAGCGCTATCCACTGCGTGCGGCGGACAGTGGGCTGACCTTCTATGTCTCCGGCCCCCCCGGATATGTGGAGGTGGTGCTCAGAACGGCGGGCGATCTTGACGGACGAAAAAGCAGAAGCGATGCGGAACTGGTCGTTCTGCCGTTGTACAACACCTTTGTCGACGATCGCGATATGAATTTTCGTGATACCCGGGTTGTTATCCCGGGTATGGCCAGCGTGGTCAGTCAGCTTTCCGGGGCGGCGTATAAAGGCGTCAGTGAAGTAAAAAGCATGCAGCCCATGGCTGACGATCAGGCCCCTCCCGCAGATGAGGGACGCATCAGGAAAATGCCGGTCCCCGGAGATATCGCGGCTACAGGGCGCCGTCCGGACGGAACGTTTGTTGTGGCAGCCGATCCGGCCAGTAACGCCCTGATCGTCAGGGGAGATGCCCTGCAGATCCGGACCGTCCGTCAACTGGTGGCTGCGCTGGATATTCCCCGCAGACATGTGGAGCTGTCGGTCTGGATTGTTGATTTGAAAAAATCAGAAATTGATCAGCTTGGCGTGAACTGGTCCGGAGAACTGAGTGTGGGCAACCGGTTCGGAATGGTTCTGAACCAGGGGCTCGAAAGCACGGTTGACGGGGCATCCTTTATTGCATCTGTTCAGGCACTGGCACAGGAGCATAAGGCCAGAATCGTCTCCAGGCCGGTGATCCTGACGCAGGAAAATGTTCCCGCGATCTTCGATAATAACCGCACCTTTTATACCCGTCTTATCGGAGAGCGGAGTGTCCAGCTCGAGCAGGTGACATGGGGGACCATGGTGAATGTGTTGCCCCGCTTTACTGAGTCGGCAGAAATTGAACTGATGCTCAGCGTGGAAGATGGCAGTCAGGATGACAAACCTGTTGTGGATGGCCTGCCTGAAGTGGGCAGAACGCTCATCAGTACAGTAGCCAGAGTACCGCAGGGTAAAAGTCTTCTGGTCGGGGGATATACCCGCCGTGAAGAAACAAACCGGGTGAGCGGGATCCCCGGTCTGTCATCCATTCCCTGGGTTGGCGGGCTATTCCGTTCACAGCAGGACAAAACAGAAGATGTGGTGCGGCTGTTTCTGATCCAGCCCCGGGAAATTACAGGAGGAGACATGGATGGCAACACGATGAAAGAAAAGTTGCATTCTTCTGAGAAAACGGAACAGCTGGTCGACTGGTTTCAGAATCTGATGAGTTCCCGGTAATGAGTATGTTGTCCGGTAGCGTGGATCCCCGCCGGTTTTCCGGTACCCTGACAGATCCCCGCCCCGGGAATGAGCTCAGGGAAACAGAAACAGGTGAAGAGGCCCTGCAGTTTTCGGCCGGTAAAGTGCTTGAGTCTCTGGATGAGCTCAGCACATTGCTGACGCTGTTTCGACAGCGCAGGGATATGGAGCGGCGACAGTCCCTGTCGACGTCAGCCTCGCTGGAATGCGTACTTGACAGTGATGCTGAAGACAAATTTCGGGAGCTGGTTGCGATTGCAAGAACGGGCGGGATAAGTGCGGCAGTACTGCTGAGCCATGCCCGAAGGCTTTTCCCGGATGACAGCAATTTGCTGGAAGTGCTCCGGCAGTTACTTCGTTTACGGGATCCGGACAAAAGCCGGCGAAAAATGACGGAGCAGGCACTGCAGCTTGCGGAAGATGACATTGATTCGGGCAAGGCACGTTCAGGCATAAATGTTGCCCTGAAGGCCCGCCTGTTTGGCAGAAAGCTGGGGCTGTCTGCCGCGATGATCAGAAGAACGTATTTTGATTTTCTTTCTTCTGCAGGATGTGTGCTGACCACATGGGGGGAATGGATCAGCGAATACGGTTACGAGCGTCGTCATTATCTTCTTGACTTTATTGAAAGTGCAGTGGTGGCAGACATGGATTCGCTGGAGCCCGGACTCAGTGCGCCGGAATTTGGTAGTCTGTCCATCCGTCTGGGGCAGCTAAAAGTACTGAGAACAACGGATATTCAGTTTATCCGTAGCATGCTGGCATGCTGCAGAAACGGGAAGATCCCGCTGAATGAGCAGGATCTTCTGTTTCTTTTGATGATCATGCTGGAGTCCCCGGATGATCTATTACTGGCCGTACGTCAGATGTATGGTCCGCGCCGAAAGCGATTGAGCTGCCGGCAGCAATCCTTTTTTATTCAGCGCCTGCGTGCTGCAGTGAAAGCATTTCCTGACAGCGTGTTTATTGCTCAGGAAGATAAAGAACTTATTGATCAGACGCTACTGATGGCGGGTGATGAGTTTTATTGGCTGGAAACTGAGTAATAATGTATTTCCGGAGAAGTAAGTCGTGAATATAAATGCTGTCACCCGTTTAAAAAATCATCCAGAGCTGTTTATTCTGGTGCTTATCATTACCGTTGTGGCAATGCTGGTTATTCCACTACCCACGTATCTTGTCGATTTTTTAATTGGTCTTAATATTGTCATTTCAACGCTGGTATTTCTTTCTTCCTTTTATATAGACAGGATCCTGACATTTTCGTCTTTTCCTGCTGTACTGCTGATCACCACACTTTTCAGACTGGCATTATCCATCAGCACCAGCCGGCTTATCCTGAATGATGCTGATGCCGGGGATATTATTGCCACATTCGGGTTATTCGTCATTGGTGACAACCTCGTGGTGGGGTTTGTTATTTTTGCTATTGTCACGATTGTGCAGTTTATGGTGATAACCAAAGGTGCCGAACGTGTGGCTGAAGTGGCTGCCCGTTTTTCGCTTGATGGCATGCCCGGTAAACAAATGAGTATTGATGCGGATGTCCGGGCGGGCACGCTGGATGCTGAAAGCGCGGCGGCCCGACGGGTCGTCCTGGAAAAGGAAAGTCAGCTCTATGGTTCTTTTGACGGCGCGATGAAGTTTATTAAAGGTGATGCCATTGCCGGGATCATTATCATTTTTATCAACTTCATCGGCGGGATCAGCGTGGGGGTCAGCCAGTACGGTATGGATATGTCCACCGCCCTTCAGACCTATACGATGCTGACGATAGGGGACGGGCTTGTCGCGCAGATCCCGTCGCTGTTGATTGCCGTCAGCGCCGGATTTATTGTCACCCGCGTCAGCGGGGAAGGTGACAATATGGGGGTCACCATTGTTGACCAGTTGCTGAAAAATCATTTTGTGCTCGGCATTGCTGCGTTGCTGGCGGTTGGCATCGGCACCCTGCCGGGTTTTCCGTTTTTTATTTTTCTGCTCCTGGCCATGCTGCCCGTGTCTGTGATTGTGTTTCGTTCCGGGTATCTCTCTTTATTCCGGCGACATCTTCCCCGTACCGGTGAATCTGGCGGGGACGTTACCACAGAGCTGCACCCTGATAGTCATTCGCTGCCCGACGGAGAGTCTGAACTGCCGGTTATCGACAACCTGGATAGTGTTATGTCTGTGGCGGTGCCCTTTATTCTGGTCGCAACGCCGGATATACATGACTATCTGGTCAGGCATCAGGCCGCGGAGCGTTACCGCAGCAGGTTCTTTTTTGATTACGGGATCACAATATCTGAAATAGCACTGCGCAGTTCTGCGCGTCAGCCGGCAGGCAGAGTCACGTTACTGATTAATGAGATCAGAGCGGAAGAGTACACTATCTGGCCTGATTATTATCGCCTGATAAGCGGGGCTGAAGAGGTAATGGCTCTGGGGCTGGATATTCTCACTGATGAGACAAGTGCCTGGATCAAACGTGATGATGTGGAAACGGTATCCAGACTGGGATTTGCGACGCGCAGTGCGGTGGATGAGCTCTATTTTTGTGCAATGAATGCGCTGGTCCAGAATATCAGGGAATTCTTCGGGATCCAGGAAACCAAAAGTGAACTGGATAAGCTGGAGTCAAAATTTCCTGAGCTGACCAAAGAGGTGATGCGTCATGCCACGGTGCAGCGTATTTCCGAAGTCATTCAGCGACTGGTACAGGAAAAAATCTCAGTCCGTAATATGAAACTGATTATGGAGTCGATGGCCGTCTGGGCGGCACGGGAAAAGGATGTTGTGGCGCTGGTTGAACATATCCGTGTCGGGCAGGCGCGTTACATCAGTCATAAATTCGCTGCCCGGAACATGCTCCGGGTTGTCCTTATCTCACCGGACGTTGAAGATATTTTTCGCCAGGGGATCCGAACAACATCCACCGGTGCCTTTCTGAATCTTGAGCCCGGGGTAAGCGAACGCCTGATGGATCTGTTCGATTCCGGTCTGAATTCCATCATGATGTCACCAAAAGATTATGTGATTTTATCCCCGGCAGATATCCGGCGATTCATTAAGCGTTTCCTGGAAACACGTTTCAGAGACCTTGAAGTATTGTCTTTCGGGGAAATCACCGAAAGCGTGAATGTGGATGTCATTAAATCAATATAAACAAAGGCGGTGGATATGTATAAAGACATGGGGGATGTGGTCAGAGAGGCGTTGCTTGAGAGCGGTTGTGCAAAAGAGCTGATTAATGATTTTGACGGACACTCCACGATTTCCCTGAACTTTGACAATCGCCCCAGTATTCTGGTCAGTGAAGATAACGGGGACATTATTTTGTGGGCAAAGCTGTGCCCGTTTAATGAGCTGGCGATCGTACAGAATTCGGCATCGATTATTCCATTTATACTTGAGGGCTTTCCGTATTCAGTGACCGGGCAGCTTCAGATTATGGAAGATGAAGGTGAACTGGTGGTGAAGGCGTTTATTCGCAGGGAGTTTTATCCGGCGGAACACTTCTCGCAGGCGCTGGAAATGTTCTATCACCAGCTTTGTGCACTGGATGAGAAGCTTCGCTGATGTTGCAGAATGCGTTGTTTCGCGTTCAGGCGCATCCGCTCCGGATCGCGGGAAATATGATGGAAGCCCGTCTGAAGGATGTGAAAATCGGCGAGCTGTGCGAGGTGTACGCCGCTCCCGGAAAACCTGAGCGTGTGGCCCGCGCTCAGGTTCTGGGCTTCAGGGAACAGCTGACGATGCTCAGCATCATGGGCAATGCCCGGGGACTGTCAAGAAACTGTGTAATCAGTCCGACGGGAACGGCGCTCAGTATACCGGTGTCCGGTGCGCTTAAAGGGTGTGTACTGAATGCCCGTGGCGAGGTGAAAGCGCGGCTGGCGTCGGTGACATCGTGGGAGGCCCCGGAGTACCGGCCGGTACACAGCCCGCCACTGTCCTGGGATAAACGAGAGGGGATCTCCCGGCCCTTTGTGACCGGGATCCGGGCGATAGACGGCCTTATTACCTGCGGATGTGGACAGCGTATGGGCATTTTCGCCATGGCAGGATGCGGCAAAACGACTCTCATGCAGATGATCATCAGCAATGCCCGGGCCGATGTGTTTGTGGTGGCGCTGATAGGAGAGCGTGGGCGTGAGGTCACGGAATTTGTGGAAGAACTGCGGGCATCAGGGGCTGGGGCGCGCACTATTGTTATCTATGCCACGTCGGATTATTCCGCACTTGAACGCTGTAATGCGGCGGCGACGGCAACCACTGTTGCCGAGTATTTTCGCGACCAGGGCCTGGATGTGGTGCTGTTCCTGGATTCCGTTACCCGCTACGCCCGCGCATTACGTGATGTGGCCCTCGCATCCGGTGAACTGCCCGCCCGCAGGGGGTACCCGGCGTCTGTTTTCGAGGCACTTCCTGCCCTGCTGGAACGTCCGGGGAATACGCACTCCGGAAGTATCACTGCATTCTATACGGTCCTTTATGAAAATGAGGATGAACCGGATCCGGTTGCTGAGGAGGTGCGTTCGATTCTGGATGGACATATTGTGCTGAGCCGAAAGCTGGCCTCCAGAAACCATTACCCGGCCATTGATGTGTTACGCAGCGTCAGCCGAATTACTCACAGGATCTGTACACCTGAACACCGGGAAACCGCCCGGGGGATCCGGCAGACGCTTGCCTGTCTTGAAGATATGCAACTGCTGATTGACCTGGGCGAATACCGACCAGGTATGAGCCAGCAGAATGACGATGCGCGTGGAAGACAGGAAGCCATAAATCAGTTTCTTTGCCAGTCTGTCTCTGAAGATATGACAATGGCAGAGACGCTGGAGAAAATGAATGCTGTTGCCCCGTAATGTCCTGCGGATGGCGGACGTGGTGGATCACCGCGTGCTGCGCCTGGAGGGGGCACTTATCCGGAGTCGTTCCCGAATTCGTGAAACAGAGCAGGCGATACAGGGCATCTGTCATCAGCGGGATACGATGATGCAACTGATCCGGACTTCAGCGATCAGCGGCATAGTGGCACGATCGGAGATAGCGGAATATCGTCGCAGACAGGCAGGACTGAGGCGGCGCCTGGCAGCGGTAACGCTGTCTCTGAAAACGCAGGAAGAGGCGCTTGCCACGGCAAAAACGCAGGAGGCGCAGCTTGTGACTGAACGCCACCAGTTTCTGCGTAAACGAGAAAAATTACAATTTTGTCTGAAAAGGTTACGCATGCAGCAGAACCAGCAGGAAGAGCGGGCAGCTGAAAATGAGATGGAGGATCTTGTGTGGCTGAAAAAATAAGTGCGATCGGTATAGTGCCGGCTGAGCAACCGCCGGAACCGGGAAGTCGCCTGTCTCTTGACGAGCGTATGGCGATGGAAAAACGCCGGGCCCGCAGTGAGAAAAAACAACCGGAGGCGGCAGTTGTGCCCGTTGTTACGCCACGGGAGCCGGTTCCTGCTCTGTTACTGTCAGTCTCTTCGTATCAGGCTCCCCGGGTTGAGCATCAGCGTACGGAGCCGCCGTTGCTTAAGGGCATGGCCGACCGCAGCAGCCCCGGCCATTTTTATGGCTACGGAAAGGACTCTTCATTGTCATTAAAGGACAGGGTTGCAGCAATCGTGGGGGATATGAACGTGTTGCCTGCTGATGGCAGCGGAAAAAGGGAGGCTCCGGCGGTAGCGGAGAACCGCCCTTTTCGGGGGCCGGGTAACACGGAGGTGATACCCGCAGACCGGCTGGCAGTGTCGCTCCGGGAGCGTGACGTGGTTCCTGCGCTGACGGCCCGGGGGGACGGAGCGAATAACGAATACGGTGCGTCTGATCATCCGGTGCGTCATCCTGATGTGGATGAACGTCCTGCTCTGATACAGGCCGACAGGCGCCTGTCGCGAAAAGAAACCGAAAAAATCCTGCCCGGCACGGTGACCAGCCAGCCTGTTCCTGGCGCAGAGGGGGGCCGGAATATGATGATGACACCCTCTGCGAACATACGTCAGCCTCAGGCGAAGCCGCCTGCTGAACGCACTACACTGTCAGCAGAGATGCCGCAGGCAGCAGAAAAAAACGGTTTTACCCTGCATTACGCTTTTCGCAGCTGGGGCGGGGCACACTTCGTCAGCCTGCAGTCGCCGTCTTTACAGATGCCGGTTCTTCATATTCAGCCTTCCGGCGGGCTTGTACGGGAGCGGATTGGGTACAGTCTCACACAGGGACGACCGTTTTCATCCGTTGTGATGACCCGTGCAGTTGAGGGAACCTGTGCAGTATCTGACGGGTCGTCAGAAGAGGAATGGTCGTGAAGCTTGAGTTGAAACAGATGAATACAGCACAGGCCGGGGAGATACGCATATTACGCTGTCTCCGGCGGGCAGGCATATCAGGGTGGTATTCCTCCCCTACGGCGGATGCTCGTCTGGCTGTCATCGCAAATAGCGAGCATATCCAGGCGATGGTGGATTTGCGGGAGTGGTACCACGCATTGCCGGAGGTAGCGCAGGGGGTACCGGCAGATGCATTCAGTGACGGAGAACTGGCCGACCTCTTCATTCAGTATACACGGGAAGAAGGACTTCCGGCACCGGTCCTGACGGAGACCCCGTTTTTCTACAGCCACAGTGCCGGTGACACACCGGCAGTAAACAGGACATGGCTGACGTTCAGGACGCCGGGGGGGCTGCTGTGGCTCCGTCACCTGCCGGGGGCGGTGGTCAGGCGGTGTGCCCGGACTGATGAACTCTGGTCCGGCATACCGTTTCGTGTCGAATTCAGGATGGGGGAAAGCCGGTTAAGTGCTTCTCTCCTGAAGCAGATAAATACCGGCGATGTGCTTTTAATTACACATCCCTGCAATCATTTTCTGGTGGAAGGTCAGCCTGTCGGAAAGTTTAGTCAGCATGAGGAGGCGTTTCAGGTGACAGAGTTTATACACGAAGAGCAAGGGATATCTGCTGAGACCGTAAACCAGGCGGAAAAGGATGAAATGGCTGTCGCACAGAGCGGGGGGATGTCCCGGCAGGTATGCAGAAGTTTACCTGTCCATCTAACCTTTATTGCCGGAGAAAGAACGCTCACTGCCGGGGAATTGTCTTCCACCTGCGTCGGAGATGTGATTGCTGTAACGTCATCCGGGCTGGCGGGCGTCAGGATCAGGGCGAACGGCCTGTACATTGGTGACGGACAGCTTATCAGTATTGAAGGGCAGCCTGGCGTGGAGATCACGTATTTACTTCCCGGGGTGACGGATGGAGAATGATATTTCTCTTGTCGGGGGGCTGGCGCTGGCCTCCCTTTTACCGTTCATCATTGCCTGCGGCACCTGTTACATCAAATTTTCTGTTGTTTTTGTGATGGTGCGCAACGCCATCGGACTTCAGCAGATCCCGTCGAACCTGACGCTGAACAGTATCGCGCTGATCCTTGCTGCTTTTGTCATGATGCCATTTATCAGGGAGGGATTGCAGGTTTATCACGCGATCCCGGAAGGTGAACGTACAGTACAGTCAGTCGTCCGGCAAATGGATGAGGGACTGAGCGGATACCGGGAATACCTGATTCGCTATGCAGATCCGGCGTTAACATCATGGTTTGATAAGGCGCAACGGGGGCACGAGGATAAGGGGGAAGGCGATGAAAGTGATGAGGCCGGTGTGCCATCGCTGTCAGCGCTGTTACCTGCCTATGCCCTGACGGAAATCAAGGATGCATTCCGGATCGGTTTTTATCTCTACCTGCCCTTTGTGGTCGTGGATTTGCTGATATCCAGTGTTTTGCTGGCACTCGGTATGATGATGATGAGTCCGGTGACTATCTCGCTTCCGATTAAGCTTCTGCTATTCATTGTGATGGACGGCTGGACGCTTCTTTCAAAAGGGCTTATCGAACAGTACATAACGATTTCCGGATAATTCTCTGTATGAACGATATTATTTTTGCGTCCGGGAAGGCTATTTATCTGACGATGCTCCTGTCCGCAGGGCCGGTGATGGTGGCGACCATCGTGGGCCTGCTGGTCGGGCTCATTCAGACGGTTACACAGCTACAGGAGCAGACTCTTCCTTTTGGTCTGAAACTGCTGGCTGTGAGTCTGTGTCTGTTTCTGCTGTCCGGATGGGCGGGCGATCTCCTGCTGGAGTACGGGCGTGAAGTCGTGGCAATGGCGCTGAGAAAAGCATGAATCCGGCATGGTTTGTTGATCTTCATCTGTGGCTGGCGGAAGTTGCTGTTGCTTCTGCCCGGTTTTTACCGGCATTTATTCTTCTCCCCTTCTGGTCCGGGAGCGTACTGTCTGCTGGCTTTCGTTTTCCTGTCGTGTTTTTGCTGGGCGCCACGCTGGGGCAGCTACCGGAAGAGACAAAAATACTGACGTCGTCCTCTGCCATTATGCAGTTGTTGTTTACCGAAATCATTACCGGGCTGATTATTGCTGTTTTGATCAGCTTACCTTTCTGGGGGCTGCATGCAGCCGGCAGTATTATTGATAACCAGCGTGGTGCCACTATTAGTAGTTCCCTGAGTCCGCTCAGCGGCATTGATGCCTCAGAACTGGCGAACTTTTTAAATCTGTTCGCGGTGGTGGTGGTTCTGGAATCCGGCGGTTTTGTGCTGATTCTGGACATGTATAAAAGGAGCTATGAGATCTGGGCGCCGGGAATGACAGCGTTTCCGGCTCTGGGTGTGGTATTGCCTTTTCTCGGCAGTCTTATCCGGCAGTCATTCATGCTGGCAAGCCCGGTGATCACGATTTTTTTACTGACGGAGATTATTCTTGGAGTGCTGTCGCGGTATGCCTCACAGCTTAATGCTTTCTCACTGGCGCTGGGCGCTAAAAGCCTTATCGGTTTTTTTATTCTTTTTCTGTATGTTCCCGTTTTTTTCCCGGAAGAAGTGCTTCGTATGAGCCGCTTTTATCTGGCGGTATTTGTACCGGAACACTAACGACGGGAGTGTTGTATGTCCATGACAAAAACAGAGAAACCGACAGCCAAAAAAAAACGCGATGCTGCGCAAAAAGGCCAGACGTTTAAATCCAGAGATATGGTAACCACCTGTCTGACGCTTCTTGGGTTACTGTTTATTACGGGATTCATTTCACTGACGCCGGTGAAGGCACTGATTTTTGCCAGTATTGATAACCGGTTTGGTGATAATTACCGCGATTTCTTTATCCAGTGTATGTTGTTTGCATTGTTCCTCATTTTACCTGTGCTTGGGACCTGTTTTTTGGCATCGGCGTTGCCGGGACTCCTGCAGACCGGGGCCAGGCTGGCGCTGAAGGCGCTGAAAATCGATCTGGCAGCCATCAGTCCCCTGAAAGGCATGAAGAAAATCTTTAATATCCGGACCGTCAAGGAGCTGGTAAAAACGCTGCTGTACCTGGCCACATTTTTTCTGTCCGGAGCGATATTCTGGAATCAGTACAGGCAGGAGTTAATGAGTATGCTGTACCTGGCGCCGGAGAAACAGTTCCGCGTATGGGGAGATATGCTGCAGTCCCTGCTGATGATTTTTCTGATGGCTGTTTTTGTTATCGTCATCCTGGATATGGTGCTGGAGTATTTACTTTATATTCGCGAGCTGAAAATGGATATCAGGGAAGTTCGCCAGGAATATAAAGAAACGCAGGGGAATCCGGAGATCATAAAAGCCCGCAGGGAACGTCACCGGGAGATCCTCGATGAGGGGACAAAAGAAGAAATAAAAAAATCCAGTGTTATTATTGCAAACCCTGTTCATATAGCGGTCGGTATTTATCTTAATCCCAGTATTACCCCCATCCCGTTTATCTCTGTTATGGAAACTAATGCCAGGGCCCAGGCTGTCAGACGCTATGCAAAATCCGTCGGCGTACCGGTTGTGGAAAATATTACCCTTGCCCGGAGTATTTATAGAACCCACAAAAAATATACCTTTGTCAGCCTGGAACAACTGGATAATGTCATGCAGATATTATGCTGGCTGACGGAGGTGGAGAACGCCTGGCAAACTGAGTCAGAACAGGAGGAAATTGTTCTGGCTGAATCTGGGACAAAAGTGGCTGGGCGTGAAACTGATAATACGGACCGGCAGAGTGATGAGCGTTCTGTGTGAGTCGGGTACACAGGATTGTGATTTAATGACACTATCAGAAACGATGACATATATCAGGAGTTATGTATGGAAACGGAATATCTCCGGAACGAAAAAAAACTGACACATCATACCTTATCTGATATGCGCGCAGAGCCGCCCGGCGAGATGAATGACGTGATGGCCGGTGCAGTGATGAATGGCGTGACCCTGAAAGAAATACATTCCGTTCCTGACGCACTGATGGACGGTGTTTACGCCCATGCGTATGCATTTTATGAACGCGGTGAGCTGGATCAGGCTGAAAAATTTTTCAGCTTCCTTTGTATGTATGACAGCAGCAATGCAGATTATTTTAAAGGCCTTGGCGCAGTCAGTCAGCTGAAGAAAAACTATTTTAAAGCCAGTGATTTATATGCCCTGGCATTTCTTCTGGGGGACGGAGATTATCATGCTGTATATCTCAGCGGGCAGTGCCATTTGCTGGCTGGTCATATAGTGAAGGCACTGCAGTCATTTACCCTGGTCGTTGAAAACAGTCAGGATGAGACATTAATAAGCAAAGCTGAGATTTATCTTGAGATGATTAAATCTGAACGCGGTAACAAAAACGCTGGGCGAGAAAAGGAGGAATAATGAGTTATCTTGTGGGATATCTGCCAGAAACAAACACCGGTACAACGCAAAATAAATCTCTGCAGGCTGAGAGCAGGGCAGAAAATAAAGGGCGTATTACCCCGGAGAAGGGCAGCGCAATACACGCGAAAAGCATGGCATTGCTGGCTGACTTAACGACTGGTCAGGCGGGGGAACAGGACAGCGTGGATGGTGAGTTGCAGCGGGAGGAGTCGTCAGCCGATAAACCCCGCCTGTCGCCGGGGCAGGACCTGAAAAATGTGCCGGGAAGTGCCCGTATTCTTCAGCTGATGGCGGAGTTCCGGCTGCTTAACAGCGCCGCGGACGAGGCTGGTTTACAAAACGCTAAAGCACTGGCGTTGACCACACTTCAGGCCCGTAAGGACGTGGCTGATCAGCTTTCAGAGGAGCTCAGCACACTGAAAAGTGAGATAGAGCAGGCTGAAGGAGAATTTTCTGGTCTGAAGGGAAGTCTGGGGGAACTGCAGGCGCAGCTGGCCCGTAAACTGGCGGAGCTTAGTGCTGCCAGAGCAGCACTGGACAATTTGCTCGGGGAAGGGGCCGCAGAGGATGATCCCCGTGTTATTGCAGCCCGTAATGCGGTTGCGGCAGCAGAACAGAGCGTTGGGCGTGTCAGAAATGACATCCTGGCAATGGAGCAAAAGATCGTGGCGGCTTCTTCTGCACTGGTAACCCTGATGCAGGCAGCTCAGGACAAAATCGCCCAGGTCACGGCCCGGTTCGGGGCAGGTGGGATAATGAAGACGAGTCCGGAGGTGCTGCGCCGCGAAGCCGATCAGCAACTGAGCCGGATTGAGGCCCTGCTGGCGCAGATGATCCTGATGATGGGGGACAGCGCTGTCAGTAAACTTCAGAATGATGCGGAATTAACGAAAACACTGCGTGAAGCTAATCAGGCAAAAATGCAGAAGGAACATGAAAAATACCTGGAAGAGCAGAGAAAGGCGGAGCAGGCGGCAAAAACGGGTAACTGTATCAGTAAAATTCTGGGGATTGTCACGACAATCGTAGGGGGCGCGCTGACGGTATTCGGGGGGGCCGGTGCTGCGGTAATGGCTGCCGGACTGTTTATGATGGCGGCAGATCCCATCGTCGAAAAACTGACCGGTCAGTCGCTGACATCCCGGATTTTCAGTCCCTTTATGGAGCATATTTTTAATCCGCTGATGAAACTGGTGTCTCAGGTTGTTGCAGCGGTATTTGAATACACGCCTCTTGGCATGTTGCTTAATGCCATTGATAAAGCGACAGGCGCCGGAATGATGGACGCCATTCATGGTGTGATTTCAGCGGTAGCCACTGCGGCACTGCTCGTGGGGGCGGCAATGTTGCTGAAAAG
>Ga0157367_1000220_pt1 | contig 29529 bp, 26 predicted proteins | sample AttbisABBM2_FD_113142 | JGI IMG/M metagenome (GOLD analysis project Ga0157367, IMG submission 113142) | Fungus gardens microbial communities from leaf cutter ant in Botucatu, State of São Paulo, Brazil - Atta bisphaerica ABBM2 | ecosystem: Host-associated > Fungi > Mycelium > Unclassified ... | reverse complement strand
TCGACGAAGGCCTGAAGGGCGTCGACGTGATCATCATGCTGCGCCTGCAGAACGAGCGGATGAGCGGCGCGCTGCTGCCGTCCGCGCAGGAGTATTTCAAGAGCTGGGGGCTGACGCCCGAGCGCCTCGCGCTCGCCGCGCCGGACGCGATCGTGATGCACCCGGGCCCGATGAACCGTGGCGTCGAGATCGATTCGCAGGTCGCGGACGGCCCGCAGTCGGTGATCCTCAACCAGGTCACGTTCGGCATCGCCGTGCGGATGGCGGTGATGGGCATCGTCGCGGCCAACCACGACTGAGCCCGCGCGCCGCGCCTCCCATTTACGCATTCAACGCATTCACAGACAGCGCATGAAGATTCATATCAAAGGCGGCACGCTGATCGACCCGGTCGCCGGCACCGAGCGGCAGGCCGACGTTTTCGTCGCGGCCGGCAAGATCGCCGCGATCGGCATGGCGCCGGCCGAATTCAACGCCGCGAAGACGATCGACGCCACGGGCATGATCGTTGCGCCCGGCTTCGTCGACCTGTGCGCGCGGCTGCGCGAGCCGGGCTACGAGCACAAGGCGACGCTCGAATCCGAGATGGCGGCGGCCGTCGCGGGCGGCGTGACGAGCCTCGTCTGCCCGCCCGACACCGACCCCGTGCTCGACGAGCCGGGCCTCGTCGAGATGCTGAAGTTCCGCGCAAGCAACCTGCACCAGGCGAACGTCCATCCGCTCGGCGCGTTGACGGTCGGCCTCAAGGGCGAAGTCATCACCGAGATGGTCGCGCTGACCGAGTCGGGCTGCGTCGGCTTCACGCACGCGAACGTGCCGGTGCGCGACACGCAGGTGCTGCTGCGCGCGCTGCAGTACGCGAGCACCTACGGCTTCACCACGTGGCTGCGCCCGATCGATGCGTTCATCGGCCGCGGCGGCGTCGCGGCGAGCGGCCCGGTCGCGTCGCGGCTCGGCCTGTCCGGCGTGCCGGTCGCGGCCGAGACGATCGCGCTGCACACGATCTTCGAACTGATGCGCGTGACGGGCGCGCGCGTGCACCTCGCGCGGCTGTCGTCGGCGGCCGGTCTCGCGCTCGTGCGCGCGGCGAAGGCCGAAGGGCTGCCGGTGACCTGCGACGTCGGCGTGAACCACCTGCACCTGATCGACGTCGACATCGGCTATTTCGATTCGCAATTCCGCCTCGATCCGCCGCTGCGCAGCGAACGCGATCGCGAGGCGATTCGCGCGGCGCTCGCCGACGGGACGATCGACGCGATCTGCTCCGATCACACGCCCGTCGACGACGACGAGAAACTGCTGCCGTTCGGCGAAGCGACGCCTGGCGCGACCGGGCTCGAACTGCTGCTGTCGCTGACCGTGAAGTGGGCCGACGAAGCCGGCGTGCCGCTCGTGCAGGCGCTCAAGCGCATCACGTGCGCGCCGGCCGACGTGCTGAAGCTGCCGGCGGGGCGCGTGAGCGAAGGCGGCGCGGCCGACCTGTGCGTGTTCGATCCGCGCGCGCACTGGCGCGTCGAGCCGCGCGGCCTGAAGAGCCAGGGCCACAACTCGCCGTTCCTCGGCTATGAACTGCCCGCCCGCGTGCGCGCGACGCTCGTCGCCGGGCAGGTCGCGTTCGAGAACTGATCCAGCCGGAACGCGCCATGACTGCCCTTCGCAAGCTGCGCCTCGTCTTTCACCTGCTGCGCGGGATGGCGATCGTCGCGCTGCGTTTCTCGCGCGTGACGCCCGCGCACCGCGCCGAGATCACGCGGCGCTGGTCGCTGAAGCTGCTGCGGATCTGCGGGATGCGCCTCGTCGTCCACAACGACGGTGCGCGCCTCGATTCGAGCGCGCTCGTCGTCGGCAACCACATCTCGTGGCTCGACATCTACGCGATCAACGCATGGCGGCCGACGCCGTTCGTGTCGAAGGCGGAGGTGCGCCAGTGGCCGGTGGTCGGCTGGCTCGCCGAGCAGCTCGACACCGTGTTCCTGCAGCGCGAGAAGCGCACCGAGGCGATGCGCATCATGCACGAGATGGCCGACCGCCTGCGCAACGGCGGGCTGATGTGCGTGTTTCCGGAGGGCACCACGTCCGACGGCCAGGGCCTGCTGCCGTTCCACGCGAACCTGTTCCAGGCGGCGGTGTCCGCCGGCTGCGCGGTGCAGCCGGTTTGCCTGATGTACGAGGACGCGCAGGGCCGCCAGTCGGTCGCGCCCGCGTACGTCGGCGACCTGTCGCTCGGCACGTCGCTCGACATGGTGCTGCGCGGCGGGCCGTTGGTCGCGCACCTGTACGTGTGCGACCCGATCGAGCCGGGCGGCGACCGGCGCGCGACGTCCGCGGCCGCGCGGGATGCGATCGCGGCGGCACTCGACGCGATGCAGGCGAGCGTCGGCCGGCCCACGGCCGAGGCGCTTGCGCAGTTCGCGAAGGATGCGTACCCGGCGACCGAAATCGGCGCGGGTGCAGCGGCGGACGGCGTGGCCGACGAGCCGGTGCCCGGCCGCGAGGGCTGAGCGCCGCTTACGTTTGAAGTCGAACCGGCGCCGTGCGCCGGTTTTTTTTGCGATGCGGGCGCGGCGCATGCCGCGGCCGCAGCCGTGCGTTCACTCCCCGGGCGTGCGGCACGCTTCGCACTGCACCTGCGTGACCGTGCGTGCGGCTGGATCCGCCGTCAGGCGCACGGCCGACAACTGATTCCCCCATACGCACCCCGAATCGAGCGCGACGACGTTGTCGCGCAGCATCAGGCCGAGCGCGGCCCAGTGCCCGAACACGACCGTCACGTCCTCGGTGCGCCGCCCGGGCACGTCGAACCATGGCAGGTAGCCGGGCGGCGCGCTGTCGGGGCCGCCGTTCGCGCGGAATTCCATCGCGCCGTCCGGCGTGCAGAAGCGGATGCGCGTGAACGCGTTGAACGCGACGCGCATCCGGTCGCGTTTTTTCAGGTTCGGATGCCATTGGTTCGGATCGTTGCCGTACAGGTGCGAGAGCGTGTCGCGCCAGTCGGGCGCGCGTAGCGCGCGCTGGAGTTCGTCGGCGAGCTCCAGCGCGAGCGTGGCGTCCCATTGCGGCAGGACGCCGGCGTGGACCAGCAGCATCCCGTGCTCGAAGTGCGCGAACGGGCGGTGGCGGACCCATTCGAGCAAGTCTTCTGCGTCCGGTGCGTCAATGATCTCGCCGATCGTGTCGCCCGGGCGCTCGGTGCGGATGCCGGCCGCGACCGCCAGCAGATGGAGGTCGTGGTTGCCGAGCACGACGGTGGCGCGGGGGCCGAGGTCGACAAGGGCGCGCAGCGCGGCGAGGGAGGCCGGGCCGCGGTTGACGACGTCGCCGGCGATCCAGAGGGGAGTGCCGGAAGGGGTGGCGAGTTTTGCTGTCAGGGACTCGAAAGCCGAGTGGCAGCCTTGGATGTCGCCGATGGCGATGGGGGGAGGGGGCATGGGGTCGGATGGGTGCGCGATAGACAAAAGTCGACGAAGCGGCTGATCTGAAAAATTATAATTGCGAACGTGGGGGCTGATTGAGGAAGAATCTTCTCAACTAACGCGGGTTCGCACCGCTGTTTCAAGTTGTTAGCAGCATGGCTTTTTCATCTAACGGCTTCTTATAATTGTGGCTTCCGCCCAGAAAATTAACATCACATGACTTTGGCGGGCATGGCGACCGGTTAAAATGCCGGGCCTGAGGTGGCGGGGACGATGCTGCCACTTGCAATATCCGACGCGGCGAGATCCGAAGCGATGCTTGCCATGAATTTCTAGAGGGAGCCTCATGATCCTGGTTACGGGCGGCGCGGGTTTTATCGGTGCCAATTTTGTACTCGACTGGCTGAGCCAGTCCGATGAGGCGGTGCTCAACGTCGACAAGCTGACCTACGCAGGCAACCTCCGTACGCTGCATTCTCTCGAAGGGAATCCGAAACATGTGTTCGCGCGCGTCGACATCTGCGATCGCGCCGCGCTCGACATGCTGTTCGCCGAGCACAAGCCGCGCGCGGTGCTGCATTTTGCCGCGGAAAGCCACGTCGACCGCTCGATCCATGGTCCGGCCGATTTCGTGCAGACCAACGTCGTTGGCACGTTCACGCTGCTCGAAGCGGCGCGCGAGTATTGGAACGGCCTGAACGATGCCGACAAGGCCGCGTTCCGCTTCCTGCACGTGTCGACCGACGAAGTGTTCGGCTCGTTGTCAGCGACTGATCCGCAATTCTCCGAAACGACGCCATACGCACCGAACAGCCCGTATTCCGCGACGAAGGCCGGCTCCGACCATCTGGTACGCGCCTATCATCACACGTATGGGCTGCCGACGCTCACGACGAACTGTTCGAACAACTACGGTCCGTACCAGTTCCCCGAGAAGCTGATTCCGCTGATGATTGCGAACGCGCTTGCCGGCAAGCCATTGCCGATCTACGGGGACGGCCAGAACGTACGCGACTGGCTGTACGTCGGCGATCACTGCAGCGCGATTCGCGAAGTGCTCGCGCGCGGTGTACCGGGCGAGACGTACAACGTCGGCGGATGGAACGAGAAGAAGAACCTCGCCGTCGTGCACACGCTGTGCGACCTCCTCGACAACGCGCGGCCGAAGGTGACCGGTTCGTATCGCGACCAGATCACTTACGTGAAGGATCGTCCGGGCCACGACCGCCGTTACGCGATCGACGCGCGCAAGCTCGAGCGAGAGCTGGGCTGGAAGCCGGCCGAGACGTTCGAGACGGGTCTCGCGAAAACGGTCGACTGGTACCTCGACAATCAGGCGTGGGTCGACGAGATCGTCTCGGGTGAATACCGCAAGTGGGTCGAGACTAACTATGCGCAGCGCGCTTGAGGGCATCGGCGATGGCACGTAAGGGCATCATTCTCGCCGGCGGGTCCGGCACGCGGCTTTATCCGATCACGCACGTCGTATCGAAGCAGTTGCTACCGGTATACGACAAGCCGATGATTTACTATCCGCTGTCAACCCTGATGGTGGCGGGGATCCACGATGTCTTGATCATCTCCACGCCGCAGGACACACCGCGCTTCGAGGCCATGCTCGGCGACGGCAGCCAGTGGGGCATGAACATCCAGTATGCGGTTCAGCCGTCGCCGGATGGTCTGGCGCAGGCGTTCATCATCGGCAAGGAATTCGTCGGAAATGATCCGTCGGCGCTGATCCTCGGTGACAACATCTTCTACGGCCACGATCTCGCGAAGCAGCTCGAACGCGCGTACCGGCAGGAAGCGGGTGCAACGGTATTCGCGTATCACGTCAACGATCCGGAGCGCTACGGCGTGGTCGAATTCGATCAATCTTTCCGCGCGTTGTCGATCGAGGAGAAGCCGGCAAAGCCGCGTTCGAACTACGCGGTCACAGGGCTGTATTTCTACGACAAGCGGGTATGCGACATCGCGGCCGACATCAAGCCGTCGCCGCGCGGCGAGCTCGAAATCACTGATGTCAACTCGCGGTATCTCGCGGACGGTACGCTCGACGTCGAGATCATGGGGCGCGGCTACGCATGGCTCGACACAGGTACGCACGACTCGCTGATCGAAGCAGCGAGCTTTATTGCGACCCTGCAGAAGCGTCAGGGGCTCGTCGTCGCGTGCCCGGAAGAGATTGCCTACCGCAGGGGCTGGATCGACGCGGAACAGGTGCTGAGGCTTGCGCAGCCGCTTGCGAAGAACGCGTACGGACAATACCTCAAGAATTTTCTTACGGATAAGGTTGCATGGCCATCCAAGTAACGGCAACGGCATTGCCCGAAGTCAAGATCATCGAGCCGAAGGTGTTTGGCGATGCGCGTGGGTATTTCTACGAGAGCTTCAACGCGCGCGAGTTCGCGGAGTTGGTCGAACCGGGTGTCGAATTCGTGCAGGACAACCATTCGAGGTCTTCGAAGGGGGTGTTGCGCGGCCTGCATTACCAGATTCAGCACTCGCAGGGCAAACTCGTTCGTGTGGTCGAAGGCGAAGTGTTCGATGTCGCGGTCGACATCCGCAAGGGTTCGGCAAATTTTGGCAAATGGGTTGGTGTGCACCTGTCGGTCGACAATCACCGGCAACTATGGGTGCCGCCCGGCTTCGCCCATGGCTTTGTCGTGCTGTCGGAGTCTGCGCAGTTTCTGTACAAGACGACCGATTATTGGTACCCGGAGTTCGAGCGCTGCATTCGCTGGAATGACAAGCAGATCGCCATCAATTGGCCAATCGACAGGGAGCCGCTCGTGTCCGAGAAGGATGCACAGGGTGCGACGCTCATAGGAGCCGAGGTGTTTGCATGAAGATCCTGGTGACGGGGCGCACGGGGCAGGTCGGCTGGGAGCTTGCCCGCTCGATGTCGGTGCTCGGAGAGGTGCATGCGCTGGATCGCGCGTCCGCTGACATGACGCGGCCTGACGAGCTGGCCGCGCGCGTGCGTGCATTGCGTCCGGATGTGATCGTCAACGCGGCCGCGTACACTGCGGTGGATCGCGCCGAGACCGAGACCGCGCTCGCCGACGTCGTCAATGGCGAGGCAGTGGGCGCGCTGGCAAACGCGGCCCGCGAAATGGGTGCGCTCTTCGTGCACTATTCGACGGATTATGTATTCGACGGGACCGCGCGCGAGCCATATCACGAGGACGCGGCCACGCATCCGCAGAATGCCTATGGCCGCAGCAAGCTGCTCGGAGAGCAGTCGGTAGCTGCATCAGGCGCGGATTACCTGCTGTTTCGCACGACTTGGGTTTATGGTGCCCGCGGCGCGAACTTCCTGCTGACGATGCTACGCCTGATGCGCGAGCGGACGGAGCTACGCGTCGTGGCTGATCAGCACGGCGCACCGACCAGTGCGCGCTTCATTGCCGATGCAACCGCGCATGCAGTCAGGCAAGCGGTCATCGAGCGGCGCGAGGGCCGTTTTGCCAGTGGCCTCTTCAACCTCACCGCTGACGGCGCGACGACCTGGCACGGTTTTGCACAATACATTCTCGAGCGCGTTCGCCTGATCGGCGCCGGCGAACTGCGTACCGAGCGGATCGAACCGATCGCAACGAGAGATTATCCGTTGCCGGCACCGCGTCCTGCCTATTCGGTGCTCGACGGCAGTCGCCTGAAAGGCCGGTTCGGACTGCGCCGCCCGCAGTGGCAAGAGGGCGTCGACCTAGTGCTCGACGAGCTGATCCGGCGCTGACGGCGTTTCGGTCGTCGGCTTAATGTGGCGGACGTGTTGTAACTATAGGTTTGACTAGTAGATGAACAGGAAATTTGCACTTCGTGATCCGTTGGCAGTGATTCGCTCGCTGATGTCGGATCGCCCGTTGATCGTTCAGTTCATAAGGCGCGAGGTGGTTGGCCGATACAAGGGTTCGTTTTTGGGCTTGTTCTGGTCGTTCATCACCCCGCTAGTGATGCTGGCGATATACACATTCGTGTTTGGCTTTATTTTCAAGTCGCGCTGGCGGCCCACGTCGACCGATCATGCCGAATTCGCGATTGTAATGTTTGTGGGCGTGCTGGTGCACGGTCTGATGGCCGAGTGTCTGAACCGAGCCCCGACGCTTGTCGTCGGGAATCCAAACTATGTGAAGAAAGTTGTCTTTCCTCTGCAGGCGCTTGGCTGGATTTCCGTCGGTACGGCGCTGTTCCATATGTTGATCGCGTCCAGCATCTTGCTGGTCGCCGTCTTTTTGTGGCAGGGACATCTGCCGCTCACCGCTGTGCTTGCACCGGTCGTGCTGCTGCCGTTCCTGATCCTCACGGTTGGGCTGGTCTGGATTCTGTCGTCGCTCGGCGTGTTCATGCGTGACCTTGGGCAGGTGATGGGGATCGTGACGTCGTTGCTGATGTTTCTCGCGCCGGTGTTCTATCCGATCACTTCCGTACCGAAGACCTTTCAGGTCGCCATCATGTTCAATCCGCTCACGTTCGTCATCGAACAATTGCGCGGTGTCGTCATCTGGGGCCACGGAATCGATTGGGCGGGATGGTGCATCTATTCGCTCATCGCTTATGCGGTCGCCTGGGGCGGCCTGATCTGGTTTGAAAAGACGCGTAAGGGTTTTGCCGATGTCCTTTGATAACAAGCCTTTTGCCATTGAAGTGAATGGCCTCGGCAAGCGGTACGAGATTTACGCTGCTCCACAGGATCGGCTGAAGCAGATGGTGCTGCCGCGCGTGAGCCGGCTGTTCGGTCGCGAACCTTCCGCTTATTTCCGTGAATTCTGGGCGCTGCACGACGTTTCGCTACAAGTGCGTCGCGGCGAGACGGTGGCGATCATCGGGCAGAACGGGTCGGGGAAGTCGACGTTGCTGCAGCTGGTTTGCGGGACGATCTTTCCGTCGCGCGGCTCAGTGACGACGCATGGCCGCATCGCGGCGCTGCTTGAGTTGGGCGCGGGCTTCAATCCTGAGTTCACGGGCGAGGAAAACGTCTACCTGAGCGGCATGCTGTACGGGCTAACCGAAACACAGTTGGCTGAGCGCTATGACTCGATCGTGAAGTTTTCGGAGATCGGCGATTTCATCTCGCAGCCGGTGAAGACGTATTCGAGCGGGATGTACGTCCGCCTCGCGTTTGCGATCGCGGCACACGTCGATGCAGATGTGCTCATTGTCGACGAGGCACTGTCAGTTGGTGACGTCCGCTTTACTCAGAAGTGCATGCGGTTTCTGCGCGAGTTTCAGAAGAACGGCACGCTGCTGTTCGTCAGTCATGATACGGGCGCCGTGACCAACCTGTGCTCGCGGGCGATCTGGCTCGACCACGGCGTCGTGCGCATGGACGGCGGCGCGAAGGAAACGGTCGAGGCGTACCTTGCGGAACAGCACGCGCTCGACCGGGGCACACAAGGCGCGGTCGTGAAGGTTGCGGGGCGGAAGAAGCAACGCGAAAGCATCGTGCTCGACGTCGTCGACTCGCGCTGGGATGCCATGAGGCAGAACGGGGCCGCAACGCGCTTCGAAGTGTTCGAATTCGACCCCGATGGCGCAAATGGTGATTTCGGTGCGCGCAGCGCGACCATCGAACGTGTCGGGTTGACGGACGAAAACGGCAAGCCGATCACGCTGGTTCAGGGGGGCGAGATCGTCGAGCTGAAGATATCCGCATCGGTTCACGCGCCGCTGCGGAATCTGATCTTCGGCTTCTATTTCAAGGACCGCCTTGGGCAGCGCCTCTTCGGCGATAACACGTTTCTTACTTATAACAACCAACAGATCGACGGCAACGAAGGGCAGCGCCTGCAAGCGGCATTCCGTTTCCGGATGCCAATGTTGCCGACGGGTCCATACTCGATCGACGTGGCACTTGCTACGGGATCGCAGGATGACCATACGCAGCAGCACTGGATACATGACGCGTTGACGCTACGAGCCGTCGAGAGTTCGATGCGCTATGGTCTGGTCGGCATTCCGATGCTGGATATAACTATTTCCGAAGAGGCGTAGCAATGCTGGACTTTACTGGCGAACGATTCATACCGACCGAGCAGGGAGAGATTCGCTATGAGCACATGCATCGTTACGGCTGGATGCTGGAGACGCTGCAGGGAAAGGACGTGCTCGACATCGCCTGTGGCGAAGGTTACGGGTCGGCCCTGCTCGCGACAAGAGCCCGTTCGGTCATCGGCGTCGACATCGATGTAGGTGTCGTCGAGCATGCATCGCAGCGATATAACAGCCTCCGCAACCTGAATTTCAAGGCAGGCAGCGTGACCGCGATCCCGCTCGCGGATGCGAGCGTCGACGTGGTCGTCTCATTCGAGACGATCGAGCATCTTGCCGAACAGGACGACATGCTGGCGGAAATCCGCCGGGTGCTACGGCCGGCCGGCATGCTCGTCATCTCGTCGCCGAATAAGAAGGTCTATTCTGACGATCGAGGCTACCAGAACGAGTTTCACGTCAAGGAACTGTATTTCGACGAATTCGACGCACTGCTGCGCGAGCATTTTCCGAACGTGCGTTACTTCGGGCAACGGATGGTGACGAGTTCGATGCTGCTGCCGATGGACAAGGCGGCCGACCGATACGACGCGTTAACGCTGCAGGGCGAGTCGATCGTGAAGGAAACGATCGCACCGGAGCGGATCATGTACTTCGTCGCCGTGTGCACGTGCGCGAAGGATGTGGAGATCGCCATGCCGATCGAAAGCTCGGTGTTCTTCGAGCAGGGCACGGACCTGTATGCGCAGCGGGAAGACGTGCTGCGCTGGGCGTCGAGCGTCAGCGACGAGATCGACGCGCTTCGCACGCGTCACGCGGAGCTGCAGAACGAATTTGAGGATCGCTCGCGCTGGGCGCTTGAACTCGATGCTGAGCGTGCGACACTGCGCGATGAGCTCGGTCGCATGGAAACGGCTTGCTCGGGTGCGACGCCGGACTCTGGTACCCGCGCGTGCCTCGAAGCGCTGCAGCGCGAATTCGACGAGCGCAGCCGATTGGCGGAGAGGCTCGGCGACGAATTGACCGATGTCAGAAGCCGGCTGGCGTCCCTCCAGGTAGAGTGCGGCGCGCATGTGCAGAGCATTGCGGCGTTGCGGGGAGAACGCGCGGCGTTGATCGCCGAAAACGCGCGACTGTCCGAGCGTATTGCCACGCTGGCGGCCGATCACGAATCGTTGCGCGCGCTTCACGATGTGGCGTTGGGTGACAACGTCTCGTATGCGGCAAGCGTCAGCCGTCTCGAGCAGGAATGGCAGGAGCGGTACGCAAAGGCGCTTGCGCTCGAGCAGGAATTGCACGACGCGAAGGCGCGCAATGCGGAGCTGATCGGCCGTTGCGAGCAGTTGACGCATCAGCGCGACCAAGTGAATGGCGCGCTCGACGAGATGCTCGAGTCGCGCTCGTGGAAGGTGACGGCGCCGCTGCGCGCAATCGTGCGCGCGACGCAGGGCGCCAAGCACGCGTCGCGCGCGCGCATGCGCCCCGGCCTCGTGCGCGCCGCTCGCGCGGCATACAAGCGCGCGCCATTGCCGAAAGCTTGGAAGGACTGGGGCGTCGATTTCGCCTATCGCCACGGCGGCTGGGTCTTCCAGGGCGTCGTTCACTACGAGGTGTGGGACCGTCATCGGCGCGGACAGATGCCGGCACCGATCGATACGCAGCAGGTCGCGCGCGAGCAGATCGACGAGGCGCTGATGATGTTGCGGTTCGACGAAGTCGCGGTGCCGGTCGTTTCGATCATCATTCCGACCTACGGCAACATCGTGCACACGGTATCGTGCCTGCGGTCGATCGCGCGCCATCTCCCGACCGTGCCCGTCGAAGTCATCGTTGCCGAGGATGCGTCCGGTGACGACGAGATTCTGCGCCTGCAGGGTGTGCCCGGCCTGCGGTTCTTCCTTAACGAAACCAACCTCGGCTTCCTGCGGTCGTGCAACCAGGCGGTTACGCATGCGCGCGGTGAATACGTCTACTTCCTGAATAACGACACCGAGGTGACGGCGGGCTGGCTCGATGCGATGCTCGACGTATTTGCGCATGAGCCCGACTGCGGGATGGTGGGCTCCAAGCTCATATATCCGGATGGCCGACAGCAGGAGGCTGGCGGGATCATGTGGCGGGATGGTTCGGCGTGGAATTTTGGTCGCCTTGACGACCCGAGACGCAGCGTCTACGAGTACGTGAAGGATACCGACTATTGCTCGGGCGCATCGCTGCTGATTCCAACCGCGTTGTTCCGCGAACTCGGTGGCTTCGACGAACTGTACGTGCCTGCCTATTGCGAGGACACCGACCTCGCATTCCAAGTGCGCGAAAAAGGGCTGCGGGTCCGCTATCAGCCCAAGTCCGTCGTCGTGCACTACGAGGGCGTATCGCATGGCACCGACACGTCGAGTGGCGTGAAGGCGTACCAGGTAGTCAATCAGAAGAAGTTCGTTGAGCGGTGGCGCGCGCGTCTCGAGCGCGAGCATTTTCCGAACGGCGAAGGCGTCTTTCTCGCGAAGGATCGCTCGACGCTGAACAAGACGGTGCTTGTGATCGACCACTATGTGCCGCAGCCGGATCGGGATGCGGGGTCGCGCACCATGTGGCAGTTCATGCGCCTCTTCCAGAAGCATGGGCTTAACGTGAAGTTCTGGCCGCACAACCTCTGGTATGACCCGGAGTATGCACAGAAGCTTGAGCAGATCGGCGTAGAGATCTTCTACGGCGCGGAATACGCGGGGAAGTTCGATCAATGGATCGCGCAGAACGGCCAGTTCGTCGATTACGTGCTGCTGAGCCGTCCGCATGTGTCGATCGAATTCGTCGACGCGATCCGGAAGCACTCGGCTGCGACGATCATGTATTACGGGCACGACGTCCATCATCGCCGGCTGCAGGATCAACTGGCCATCCAGCGGAACGCGGGGCTCGAAGCGGAGCTGAGGCAAGTGCGTGAATGGGAGCACGCGCTTTGGCGCAAGGTCGATGCGATCTACTATCCGTCGGATCTCGAAACGGCTTACGTGCACGAATGGCTCGTTGCCAACGATTCCCGATCCAGGGCGTATACGATCCCGGTCTACGCATTCGACAGTTTCCCGGTCGAACCGTGGCAGAATCTCGCGAGCCGGAAGGATTTGATTTTCGTTGCCGGGTTCGGGCACGCGCCGAATGCGGATGCCGCTGAGTGGTTTGTCTCGCGGGTTCTCCCGAAAATTCTCGAGGAATGTCCCGATGTGCATCTGTACATCGTCGGGTCAAATCCGACTGATAAGGTGAAGGCGCTTGCCGGCCGGAACGTGAGCGTGACAGGGTACGTATCCGACGAGGTGCTCGCGAACTACTATCGCGACAGTCGCGCGTGCGTCGCGCCACTGCGCTTCGGGGGCGGAATGAAGGGCAAAGTCGTCGAGGCGATGCGTTTCGGATTGCCCTGCGTGACGTCAAGTGCGGGCATGCAGGGCCTTGCGGATGCTGCATCGTTCCTAGCGGTTTCGGACGAAGAACAGCAATTCGCCGACCACGTGATTGCGTTGTTGTCCGACGACGATCTCTGGCTGCGCGTCTCGAAACATTCGCAGGAATTCGCACGCATGCGGTTTTCGGAGGACGCGCTCTGGCGCATTGTTGCGACCGATGTCGATCCGACGCCGTATCCGAGCGTTGTGGAACGCTTGCAAGCCCATCGTACCAATTAAGAGCTAGAAGAGGCTGATAATGAGAATCCTGATCTTGGGCGCTACCGGATTCGTCGGTAGTTATTTGATGGAGCGCGCGACAGCCGCCGGACACGACGTGACCGGCACACATTACCACGCGACGATCGGGACTGGTGATTGGGCCAGATTCACCGATCGAATCGTCCGGTGCGACATTCGTTACCGCGAGCAGATCGATGCGGTGATGAAGGCGGCGCGCCCGGATATCGTCTACCTGCTGTCTGCGCAAAGCTACCCGGCACTGTCGTGGACCGCACCGGCCGAGACCCTTGAGACGAACGTGGTCGGCACGTCGAACGTCTTCGAAGCGATTCGCGCGGCCGGTATCGATCCCGTTGTTGTTGTCGCGTGCTCGAGCGCGCAGTACGGCGAAGTCGAGGCCGATGCCATTCCGGTCAAGGAATCGCATCCGATGCGCCCGATGCATCCGTACGGCGTCAGCAAGGTCGCCACGGAAATGCTCGCGCTTCAGTACTGGGCCAACAACCGGATTCGCGCAGTGTGCGCGCGGATCTTCAATACTACCGGCCCGCGCAAGACCGGTGACGTGTGTGCGGACTTTACGCAACGCGTCGCCCGCATCGAAGCCGGCGAGATCGCACCAGTGCTGCGTGTCGGCAACCTGGAGACGCATCGGGCGATTACCGACGTCCGCGACCTAGCGCGCGCACTCGAACTGCTGGCGGAGCGGGGCGCCCCTGGCGGCGTCTACAACGTGAGCGGCTCGAAGACTTACCAGATCCGCGAAATCGTCGATCTGATCGCGGCCGCATCGAAGGTGCCGTTTACGCTCGAAACAGATCCGGCGCTACTGCGACCGAGCGACGAGAAGGTCATTTTCGGCGACTCAACGCACCTGATCGAGGCGACGGGCTGGAAGCAGGCGATCCCGCTGTCGCAGACCGTCAACGACATGCTGGCCTACTGGCGTCGCACGCTATCGCAGCAGGAGGCGAAATCATGATCGTTCGTTCCAGGGCACCGCTGCGGCTCGGGCTTGCCGGTGGCGGTACCGACGTGTCGCCTTATTCGGACCGCTTCGGCGGTCTGGTACTGAATGTGACGATCGACAAGTATGCGTATGCGACTATCGCGACGCGCGACGACGGTGATGTTCGCCTAGTGGCCGCTGACAACTGCGTCGAGTGGCAGGGGCCGGCGGCCGCCGTGCTCGAGCCGGTGGCCGGACTTGGCCTCCACGTCGGCGTGTATAACCGCATCGTGCGCGACTACAACGGGGGCGAGCCACTTGCGGTCACGATCACGACGCATTCGGAGGCGCCTCCCGGATCGGGTCTCGGATCGTCATCGACGATGGTGGTGGCGCTCGTGCATGCGTTCTGCGAGTATCTGCAGATTCCGCTCGGCGAATACGACGTCGCGCATCTGGCGTATGAAATCGAGCGCGGCGACCTCCGGCTCGCCGGCGGGAAGCAGGATCAGTATGCAGCGGCGTTCGGCGGCCTGAACTTCATGGAGTTCTACGGCGGCGATCGCGTGATCGTCAATCCGCTGCGCATCAAGCAATCGGTGAAGGCCGAGCTTGAATCGTCACTGGTGCTTTTCTATACCGGCGTATCGCGCGAATCCGCGAAGATTATCGAGCAGCAGACGGCCAGCGTCACTGACAAGGACACGACGTCGCTCGAGGCGCTGCACCGGGTTCGGGAAGAGGCGACCAAGATGAAGGAAGCGATCCTGAAGGGCGACTTCGAACGGTTCGCACAATCGATGCGGCTCTCTTGGGAATCGAAGAAAAAGACCGCGAAGAGCATCAGCAACTCATCGATTGACCAGGTCTACGATGCGGCGCTCGCAGCAGGCGCGCTGGCCGGTAAGGTGTCCGGTGCGGGCGGCGGCGGCTTCATGATGTTCATCGTCGAACCGACATCACGGCCCGCGGTCATGCGTAAGTTGAGCGAATTCTCGGGCCAGGTCTTCACCTGCAACTTTACCGAGCACGGCGCGTATTCCTGGAGAAACTAACTCATGAAAGATTCCATCATTGCTCAGGTCGACAAGGCGATCGAGATTTTCACGGCCATTCGCAACGATGACTCGCTGCTCGGCACCGTGGAAAAGCTCGTCGACCAGATCGTCGCGGCGCTTGGCGCAGGCGGCAAGGTGCTGATCGCCGGTAACGGCGGCAGCGCGGCGGACGCTCAGCATATCGCAGGCGAGTTCGTGAGCCGTTTCAACTTCGATCGTCCGGGTCTGCCGGCGATCGCGTTGACTACCGACACGTCGGTGCTGACGGCGATCGGCAACGACTACGGCTACGAGAAGCTGTTCGAGCGTCAGGTTCAGGCGCTGGGGCGGCCGGGTGACGTGTTCTGGGGCATCTCGACGTCGGGCCGTTCGCCGAATGTCCTGCGCGCGATGGAGGAGGCCCGCAAGAACGGTCTGTTCGTCACGGGTTTCACCGGCGCGAACAGCAATGCGATGGGCGAGTTGGCAGACCTGTGCGTGTGCGTGCCGTCCCGCGAGACGCCGAAGATCCAGGAAGGCCATATTCTGCTCGGCCATATCGTCTGCGGCTTGGTCGAAGAGCGCGTGTTCAAACGTCCATGATTCCTGCAATCGTTCTGGCCGGCGGGCTCGGCACCCGCCTGCGCGCGGTTGTTCCGGACCTGCCAAAGCCGATGGCCAACGTCGCGGAGAAGCCGTTCCTTTGGTGGCTGCTTGGCTACCTGCGGGCGCACGGCGTCGAGCAGACCTACTTGTCCGTGGGGTACAAGCGCGAAGCCATCGCGGAATACTTCGGTACGCAATTCGGCATGATGCGTGTTGCCTATGTACCCGAAGAGTCACCGCTCGGCACGGGCGGTGCGATCGTCAATGTTTTCGACAGTGCGGATGTCGACAGCGCGCTGGTGTTGAATGGGGACACGATTTCTACGCTCGATATCCGCAAATTCGTGCGCGATGCGCAAGAAGCGGAGGCGGACGTCGCGATGGCGGTTGCCCGGGTGGAAGACATTTCCCGCTATGGCGCCGTGCAGATCGATCGTACCGACAACCGCGTGATTGGCTTTACGGAAAAAGGCATCGCCGGGCCGGGCCACATCAACGCCGGCGTGTACGTCGTCAAGCGCGAGCTGTTTGCGCGATTCGGCCTTACGGGCAGGTTTTCGTTCGAAGGCGATCTGCTGGCCGCGCATCTGGGCGAGATGCGGGTCGTCGCTTTCGACTGCGTGTCCCGTTTCATCGACATCGGCGTGCCTGAGGACTATGCGCGAGCACAGACCGAAGTGCCTGCGATGATTGCTGGAGCGTAATGTGACGCCTGCGTTGTTTCTGGACCGCGACGGCGTGGTCAATGTCGATACCGGCTATCTGCACCGCCCGGAGGATTGCAGGTTTGTCCCGGGCATCTTCGATCTGGTGCGGGCGGCGAATTGTGCGGGGTATCGGGTTTTCGTCGTGACCAACCAGGCCGGAATCGGCCGCGGGTTCTACACGGAGGAGACGTTCCATGTGTTCACTGACTGGATGGTCGGGGAATTCGCCGAGCAAGATGCCGTGATCGACAAGGTCTACTTTTGTCCGCACCATCCGGACGCAGGCGTGGGGGCATACAAGATCCATTGCGATTGCCGCAAGCCAAAGCCCGGCATGTTGTTCGCGGCGCGTGATGAATTCGACGTCGACATGAGTCATTCCATCATGGTCGGCGACAATCGAACCGACATCGAGGCCGCCCAGTCGGCAGGCGTCGAGCATGTGTTCTGGCTGGTCGACGACGCGGCGGCCCCCATTCCGCCGGACGGTTGTAGGGTCGTCCATTCGCTCGAACCGATCGTCGAAACACTCGATCGACGAGCCTGAGCAGCTTCTGCATCGCTCCCGCGCTGTATAAACTGCAGGGTGAGCGGGCGGAATGGCTCGTGCGGCCCGAATCGGCCCGGCAGGAAACTGAGCAGATGAAGGGCGAATTCCGGTTCGTCGTGGCATCCCGGTCGAGGTGCATGATCCCTCTCCGCTGCGCGGACATGCAGGCCGTGCAGACGCACGCGCAACTCCTGCGTCTCGCGCGTTCGCTGTATTACCGCGTGCCGTTGAGCGCTCGCGCGAAAACCACTATCGCGATCGACGAACGCGGCACCTTCGTGTCGGTCGGCGTTGACGGCAACTTCAAAGACCGGAGGGCAAGTACGGCGTCACTCTGGTTGACAATGCAACCGGAGAGTGACTTGTCGCCGACGCGATTACAGTTGCGCAAATGTATCGCCGGTGTAATCGAGTCGACTTGACGAGTCGCGTCGGTCGCCGAAGGTCGGCGCACGTCGTGAATGGCGTGTACTACACGTGGTGCGGTCGTTAGCGTACGGAAGTACGTACGCTTTGCACGCGCTCATCCCTGTCCGGCATCTTGTCGCACTGTATCCGGTGATTCGGCGCGGCTGGGTCCGATAGCCCGATGGCAGGCGCCGCGTCGGCGCCTGCGTTACGCAGAATTACTGCGTAACGGTGCCTTCTAGCTCCGCGATCCGGCGAATATCCGCGTCAGCGCGTGCCGCCGCCACATCATAGAGCGCCATGTCGAGCGCATTGCAGTCGAGCAGCTGGTCGTACAGCGTTTTACCGATCGATTGTTCGATTCGGGCGAGGCGCTCGTCGAGCGTGGCTGCCCGGCCTTCGCTGCGGTTCTCGATGCTGTAGGTGAAATCCAGGTTGCCGAAGAAGGGCCGCAGATAGTGGCTCAGCACCTGCATCGATTCGTGGAACCGATCGACGAGACCGACGAAAGGCGCTTCGTGAATGCGTTGAATCGAAATATCCAACTGCTCTAGCGTGGCGCGTGCGACACGCATGTCCCGATCTACGGCGGCAAGGTGAGCGACCTGGAAGTCTCTTGCGACGACGGTCGACTCGCTGCTCAGGATCCACTCCACGAAGCCTGCGAGACCGTGCTGGCGTGCAATCGCGACGCTCGGGCTTTTGCTGTCTTCGGCCTGTCGGCGCTCGAACATGTACACCGATTCGACTCGATCGATCGGGTGTCGAATGAAAAAGACAGGATGAATTTGCGTGCCTTCGACAGGCAGGCAGGGAAGGCGAGCCTGGTGGCTGGTGACGAATTTCAGCTGGGGGTTGTTCTTGACGAATGCCTGCATCTCGTCGGGCTGCAACGTGTCCCACGGCATCGTGCCTTCGATCGAGCCGTTCGCTTTGCCGGCGAAGTTGCGGGTCATGATCGCATCGAATGTCGATCCCGCATTCTTAAACAGATGGTAGTGGACGATTACATGACGCATTGGACATCCTGAGTGAGAACTGGTGAAGCGCGATTCCGAAAGGGTAGGGGTGCTCAATGGACCTGCTTGCCATGCCGCACGCGAGGCAGGGATAGTACGCTACCGTCCTGATGAGGTACACGGTCGAATATTTCGGTATATTCGGTTGCACGGTGCCCGAAGTACCGGCTCGGACCGGCAGAATCCTGGAGACTCTCCGGGCGATACCGGGTGATCGACGGAATGGGATATGCGAAGCGCGCGGCGTGTCGTCGTGCGCTCCCGGGGGTGTCGAATCGTCGGATCAGGCGCGATCCGCCGACAGCGGTGCGGCAGGGCCGGGTCGCCCTGCGGGGCTCTGGCCGATCTTCAGTCGCTGGAGCGGGTAGTCGACCAGCTTCAGCATTATCCACGACACGACGATCGTCATCGCGAACGACAGCGCGAAGAACTTGAAGCTTCGGCCAAACCCGAACTGCGGCAACAGCCACGCGGCAACGGTCGTGTGAAGAAGGTACATCGGGTAGGAGAGATCGCCGAGAATCTTGTCGGTACCTGCCGTCTTGCGCGGCGCGAGCGACAGGACCACCCATCCGGACAGAATCACGGAGACCCAGAGGCCATAGGTCCACGGCCATGAGTCGTTGACGAGCCAATAAAGGCCGTGTACACACCACACGACGATGCTCGGAATCGGCGCAGCGAACTTTGCAAGGCTCGCGCGATAGTGGCAGACGACCGCCCCCGCTGCGAACGGCATCAGCCCGGTTGCGAAGCCGCAGTAGCGCGGCACGAACGATGCCGTGTCGAAGCCGAACTGCACGTTCGCGAAGAAGGCGACGGCAAGCCCGAGTAGCGCTGCATACTTGTCTCGCGCGAAGAGCGGCAGGAGTGCGTATGCCCATACTTCGACGAATAGCGCGGCAGAAACCGGAACCGGCAGGCCTTGCTGCGTGACGAAGGGGAACATCAGCAGGTTCGACACCCATTCAAGGGGGCCTTTCGGAAAAGCAAACTGTGGATTCAGTCCCGCCGGATCGACGCCGACATGGCGCAGCATGACGATCGTCACGATCCCGATTGCGCCGGCGACGATGAACGACGGATAGATTCGGAGCAGGCGATTGAACGCATAGTGCCGTAATCCCTCTGGCTTCAGACCGTACTTGGTCGAGAGCACGAGGGTCATCAGGTAACCGCTCAGCACGAAGAAGCCCCAGACCGCGTACGCAGCTGGACCGTCGATCATGTGTGCATAGAGGTGGGAAATGGCAACAAGAAATGCAAGAAAAAAACGCCAACTCCCCAGCCCGAGCTTCATGATCATGTCCTTTGGTAAATCATGCGAGATTTTACTACGCAATGCGTGCGGATACGCCGCATGTTGTGGCCCTTTGGGGCTTGAATGCGCATATGCTGCGCGCAGCCATTGTGGCTGCTGCCCGACGACGTAGTGGAACGGGCAAACAGACGCGCCCGCGTCGGGGTGTAATCTCGACGTCTCCCGGCGCGATGAACTGCCTCCGGTTGTGGTCGAGTAGGCAGGAGAGCGTAAAATGCCGATCTGGCACAAGCCACGATTGCCGGCGGCTAGGCTTCATCCGTAACAAAACGAAAACGTGGTTGTTCGATATGCGAAGGCCGCGCAGACTGCTTAATTAAATTGGTGGGACACGCTGGTGCATCGCCTGCATCGATTCCACCCGACGATACATGACTGAAACGACGCCCGCGCTGCATGCAGCCCCGGGAACCCTGTCCGTCTCGATAGTGACCTATCGCCCGGATACCGCGCAATTGGCGCGCACGCTGGACAGCCTTGCGATTGCGTTCGATGCGTTGCATGCGAACGGGCCGTATACTCCGGTTTCGTTGTACCTAGTCGACAACGGTGGGTTGCGCGATGCCGATGCTGCGCTGTCGCGTCTGCGCACGACCGTCGTCTGCAAAGTGCTACGAGGCCACGGCAACGTTGGCTACGGCCGAGGGCACAATCTGGCGATTGAGCGAACGGCATCCCGCTACCATCTCATACTCAATCCGGACATTGACCTCGCGCCGGACGCACTCGCGCGAGGGATCGAGTTTCTGGAGCAGCACCCCGACACCGGCCTACTGACACCCTGGATCGGCGACCACGACGGCGAGCAGCAGTACCTGTGCCGGCGCTATCCGTCGCTGTTGGACCTGCTGGTGCGTGGCTTCATGCCGGCCCGCGTTCGACGCCTGATGGACCGGCGTCTCGCGCGCTACGAAATGCGTGATCTGATCAACGAGCGCGACGTGACCTGGGAGCCGCCGATCGTGAGCGGGTGCTTCATGCTGTTCCGCACGGACGTGCTCAAGGCGCTTGGAGGGTTTGATCCCCGGTATTTCCTGTACTTCGAGGATTACGACCTTAGCCTGCGGACTCACGAACTCGCGCGCGTCGTCTACTCGCCGTGTGTTCGGGTCGTGCACCACGGCGGCGGGGCAGCTCGCAAAGGCAGGGCGCACATCATGATGTTCGCGGCCTCGGCGTTCAAGTTTTTCAACAGATTCGGCTGGAAATGGCTATGAGCCGGATACTCGTGACTGGCGCTGGTGGTTTCGTCGGGCGTGCACTGAGCCGCGAACTGCTCGCGCGAGGCAACGACGTGGTCGGGTTCGTGCGGCGCGCCGGCGTCTGTGTCGACGGCGTGCGCGAGTGGGTCGACGGATCGCCCGACTTCGCGGGGCTGGACCGTGCCTGGACGGCCGATGCGCCGGTGGATTGCGTGATCCATCTCGCCGCCCGTGTGCACGTGCTCGACGAGCGCGACGCGGATCCGGATATCGCGTTCGAGCGCACGAACGTATCCGGGACGCTGCGAGTCGCGCAGGCGGCGGTGCGCCACGGCGTGCGGCGGCTCGTCTTCGTGAGCAGCATCAAGGCGGTTGGCGAACGTGACCATGGCCTGTCGTTGCGCGAAGACGATGTCGCGGAGCCGCAAGACCCGTACGGGCGCTCGAAGCGCGCGGCCGAGGCTGCATTGATGCAGTTTGGCCTCGAGCACGGGCTCGAAATCGTGATCGTGCGCCCGCCGCTGGTTTACGGCCCCGAAGTGCGCGCCAACTTCCTGAGCATGATGGACGCCATCTGGCGCGGCATTCCGCTCCCGCTGCGTTCCGTCACGGCGCAGCGGAGTGTCGTCTTCGTTGACAATCTCGCCGATGCGCTCGTGCTATGCATAACGCATCCGCGCGCGGCCGGCCAGTGCTTTCACATAGCTGACGATGCGCTTTCTGTTCCGGAACTCCTCATGCGTCTGGGCGTACTCTTGCATCGCCCGGCGCGCCTGGTGCCGGTTCCGGTCGATTGGCTGCGCATGGCTGCCCGCATCACGGGGCGCACCGCGCAGATCGACCGGCTGGTGACGGACCTGCGGGTCGATGCGAGCCGGATACGCGACGTCCTCGGATGGCAAGCGCCGTTCTCGACGGATGAAGGGCTTTCCTTGACGGCCGATTGGTATCGGTCGACGCACTGATTGAACATGTCGGCTTCATTTCAGATGATATTTGCCAATCCTTGGGCGGGTTCCACGGTTATCGCAGCCGGCGCCGCAGCGCTGACGGTAGCCATCCTGCTTTTCCTGTTGCGCTCCGGGCTCGCGTGGCGCATCGCGATGGACATTCCGAACGCACGTTCGCTGCATGCGCGGCCGGTCCCCCGTGTGGGTGGGCTGGGTATCGTTCCGGTCGCCGTGGCCGCGATCGGGCTGTTCGCGCCGGATCGGTGGGTACTGGCTCTCGTTACGGTTGGCCTCGCTGTGGTGTCTCAGATCGATGACCGGCGCGGTCTGCCGGTGCGGGTCCGCTTCGCGGCTCACGCGGCCGCGGTCGCCGTGGCGGTGCTGGCCGTCCCGCATGCATCGTTCCCCGTTCCGCTATGGCTTACGGCGGGATTGGCGTTCCTGATGCTCTGGCTCATCAATCTATACAACTTCATGGACGGCGCGGATGGCCTTGCCGGCGGCATGACCGTATTCGGATTCGCGACATACGCGATTGCCGCGCCGGCCGACGTGGCATCCGGGCTGGTCTGGGTGTCGGCGGCAATTGCAGGCGCGGCGCTTGGCTTCCTGCTGTTCAATTTTCATCCGGCGCGGCTGTTTCTTGGTGACGCGGGTTCGATATCGCTCGGCTTCATGAGCGGCGCGCTCGGATACTGGGGTTTGCTTAGCGGTGCGTGGCCGGTCTGGTTTCCTGCACTAGTGTTTGCGCCGTTCATCGCCGATGCGTCGATTACACTGCTACGGCGACTGTTGAGAGGAGAGAGATTCTGGCAGGCGCACCGCGAGCACTATTATCAGAAGATGGTGCGCCTGGGGCTGGGGCACGCGCGGACTGCTTTGCTTTGGTATGGTGCGATGGCGGTCAGCGCCGCACTGGCGCTCTGGGCGCTCGGCCGCTCGCCGGTTGCGCAGTGGAGCATCGTCGCCGCATGGTATGCCACGCTCGCATGCGTGGGTGCGGTGATCGATGTTCGATGGCGCCGTACGGAGGAAACCGTTTCTCATCGAGTTCGAGGTTAGACGCCGATGTTACGAAATAAGGCATTGTGGTTGTCGCTGAGCGCGTTCCTGTTCGACGTCGCGGCGGTCGTTGCCGCGTGGTTGTTCGCGTACCAGGTCCGCTTCAATGGCAGCGTGTCGCCCGACTTCATGCGGGGTTCGCTGATCGCGCTGACCTGGGTGCTCCCCGTCTACGCACTGATGTTCCACGTGTTCGGCCTGTATCGCGGCCTGTGGGTGTTCGCGAGCCTGCCCGACCTGATGCGCATCTCGAAGGCGCTTACGGGCGGCGGCGTGATCGTGATGATCGGCGCCGTGATGTTCCAGCCGTCGCCGATCATTCCACGCTCGGTGTTGCTCGTCTCCCCGCTGATGCTGTTCCTGATCATGGGCGGCGCCCGCGCGCTGTATCGCGCGACCAAGGAGTTCTACCTGTACGGCGGCCTCGTCGGGCAGGGCAAACCCGTGCTGGTGATCGGCGCCGGCACGGCCGGCGCGAACCTCGCGCGCGAATTGTCGCGTTCGGGCGAATGGCGTCTCGTCGGCCTGCTGGATGACGAAAAGACGAAGCAGGGCCGCGAAATCTACGGCTACAAGGTGCTCGGCGCGATCAACGATGTCGCGCACTGGACCGAGGCGCTGAAGATCGAATACGCGATCGTGGCGATTCCGTCCGCGTCGGTCGAGGTGCAGCGCCGGGTGGCGACGCTCTGTGTGCGCGCCGGCCTGAAGGTGATGGTGCTGCCGTCGCTGACTGCACTGATGCCGGGGCAGGGCTTCCTGTCCCAGATCCGCGAGATCGACCTCGAAGACCTCCTCGGCCGCGACGCCGTGACGATCGACACCCCGCACGTCGAGGCGCTGCTGCGCGGCCGCGTCGTGATGGTGACGGGCGCCGGCGGCTCGATCGGTTCGGAGCTGTGCCGCCAGATCCTGCGTTTCGCGCCGGCACAGCTCGTCGCGTTCGACCTGTCCGAATACGCGATGTACCGCCTGACCGAGGAGTTGCGCGAGCGCTTCCCCGACCAGCCGGTCGTGCCGATCATCGGCGATGCGAAGGATTCACTGCTGCTCGACCAGGTGATGTCGCGCCACGTGCCGCACATCGTGTTCCATGCGGCGGCCTACAAGCACGTGCCGCTGATGGAGGAGCTCAACGCGTGGCAGGCGCTGCGCAACAACGTGCTCGGCACCTACCGTGTCGCGCGGGCGGCGATCCGTCATGACGTCCGCCATTTCGTGCTGATCTCGACCGACAAGGCCGTCAACCCCACCAACGTGATGGGCGCGAGCAAGCGCCTCGCGGAGATGGCGTGCCAGGCGCTGCAGCAAACGAGCGAGCACACGCAATTCGAGACGGTGCGTTTCGGCAACGTGCTCGGCAGCGCGGGCAGCGTGATCCCGAAGTTCCAGCAGCAGATCGCGAAGGGCGGCCCGGTGACGGTCACGCACCCGGAGATCACGCGCTTCTTCATGACGATCCCGGAAGCGTCGCAGCTCGTGCTGCAGGCATCGAGCATGGGGCATGGCGGCGAGATCTTCATTCTCGACATGGGCGAACCGGTCAAGATCGTCGATCTCGCGCGCGACCTGATACGCCTGTACGGTTTCTCGGAAGGGCAGATCCGCATCGAATTCACCGGGCTGCGTCCGGGCGAGAAGCTCTACGAGGAATTGCTCGCGGACGACGAGACGACCACCCGCACGCCGCATCCGAAACTGCGGATCGCGCGTGCCCGCGAGGTGCCGGACAACCTGCTCGACGAGCTGTTGCCGTGGCTGATGCAGCATCGCGTGCTCAGCGACGACGAGGTGCGGCGCGACCTGCGCCGCTGGGTGCCCGAGTATCAGACGGCCGTCGCGCCGGCGCTGCAGAGCGTGTCCGCGCGGGTGGTGTCGAACCGGTAACGGCAGCCGGCCCCTGGCAGGCACGCGGCAACAAAAAAGCGCCCACGGGGCGCTTTTTTGTTGCGACAGGCAGGCCGCTCAGGGGTTGTGGCGCCGCGTCTTGCGCACCACCATCCACCGCGGCGCCTTGAACCGCACAATGCTGATGTAGAGCCACACATAAGTCAGCGCGAACAGCACGACGAACGCGAACAGATGCACCGTATGCCGCCAGAACAGCGTCGCCGGAATCACGGCAACGAGGCACAGCAGCCACAGATACGGCGACGTCAGCGAATTGCGCCGCGTCAGGTCATACGCCTGCTTCGTGCCGACCGCCCAGCGCATCAGGCGCTTGTACACGAGCATATGCAGGTGCACGCCGTCCGGAATCCCCGGCGACATCCCGCGCACGAATTTCTTCCGGTAGATCGAGAAGCAGGTCTCGAAGATCGGATACATGAACAGCAGCACCGGATACCACGCGGACACTTCGCGGTTGCGCATCACCAGCAGGATCGCGAGCTCGGCGAGCATGAAGCCGATGAAGTACGCGCCGCCGTCGCCGAGAAAGATCAGCCCGGCCGGGAAATTCCACACGAAGAAACCGAGCACCGCGCCCATCATGATGAACGACGCCGACATCACGACCGGGTCGCCGACCTGGAACGCGACATACGCGAGCGACGCGAACATCATGAAGCTGACCATCGACGCGAGCCCGTTGAAGCCGTCGATGATGTTGACCGCGTTCGCGAGCGCCGCGACCGCGAGCACCGTGACGAACGCGGAGATCGCGACATAGCCGAGCAGGAAGTCGAGCGGCGGCACGCTGATGCGCGTGACCGCGATGTGCAGCACGCCGAACGCGAGCGCCGCGGCGCCCATCGTGCAGATCAGCCGCGCACGCGGCGACACGCGCTTGGTCAGGTCCTCGACGAGCCCGGACAGGAAGGCCGGCATCCCGCAGGCGACCAGCCCGAGGATGCTGCCGGCGATTGTCGGGTAGCGCTGCATGAGCAGCAGCGCCGACGCGACGACCCCGGCCAGGATCCCGATGCCGCCCACGCGCGGCACGGGCCGCACGTGGAATTTCTGCACGCCGGCCAGATCGCTGTCCACCGAGAACTTCTCGTGCAGATGGGCGTAGCGCACGATGAAGAGCGTGACGAGCAGGGAAACGATGAAACCGGACGCGAAGCTGAGCATGGGATTGCTCGGAAATGGGACAGCGGATTATACAAAACCGCGCGGGTTGTTCTCCTGCCAGCGCCAGTGGTCGACGCACATCTCGTCGAGGCCGTATTTCGCGCGCCAGCCGATGATGTCGGCCGCGGCCTGCGGGTTCGCGTAGCACTCGGCGACGTCGCCCGGGCGGCGCGCGACGAGCTCGTACGGCACTGGCCGGCCCGACGCCTTCTCGAACGCGCGCACCACTTCCAGCACGCTGTAGCCCCGGCCCGTGCCAAGGTTCACGACGAAGCTCGCATCGCGCTTCACCAGCGCATCGAGCGCGGCGATGTGGCCTTGCGCGAGATCGACCACGTGGATGTAGTCGCGCACGCCGGTGCCGTCCGGCGTCGGGTAGTCGGAGCCGAACACGCGCAGCCTGTCCAGCTTGCCGACGGCGACCTGCGCGACGTACGGCATCAGGTTGTTCGGGATGCCGGACGGATCCTCGCCGATCAGGCCGCTTGCATGCGCGCCGACCGGGTTGAAGTAGCGCAGCGTCGCGATCCGCCACGACGGGTCGGACAGCTCGAGATCGCGCAGCACCTGCTCGGCGATCAGCTTCGACTGGCCGTACGGGTTGGTCGCCGACAGCGGGAACGATTCGTCGATCGGCGAGCGCTCGGGCACGCCGTACACGGTCGCCGACGAGCTGAACACGAACTGCTTCACGTTGCGCTCGCGCATCACCTTGAGCACCGTCAGCAGCCCGCCGATGTTGTTGCGGTAGTACTCGAGCGGCTTCGCGACCGATTCGCCGACCGCCTTCAGCGCCGCGAAATGGATCGCGCCGGTGATCGGGTGCGCGTCGAACACCTTGCCGAGCGCGGCTTCGTCGCACACGTCGACCTGGTGGAACGCCGGCGTCTTGCCGGTGATCTGCGCGACGCGTCGCACGGATTCGGCCTTGCTGTTGACGAGGTTGTCGACGATGACGACGTCATAGCCGTGATCGAGCAATTCGACCGCGGTGTGCGAGCCGATGTAGCCCGCACCGCCCGTCACGAGAATCGTTCCCTTCGTGGTCATGGCTTCGTGCTCCTTCAGAGAGTGACGCCCGTCAAGGCGCGTATGGTGATTGTGTATCGTTCGACGACCTTCTGCTCGTCGAATTCGGCGGCCACCTTGCGGCGGCCGCGCGCGCCCATCGCTGCGCGGCCGGCCGGGCCGAGCTCGATCATCTGCACGAGGCGCGCGGCCAGGCTCGCGCTGTCGCGCGCCGCGCACAGCAGGCCGGTGTCGCCGTCGGCGACGACGTCGCGGCAGCCCGGCACGTCGGTCGCGACGATCGGGCGGCCCATCGCGGACGCCTCCATCAGCGTGCGCGGCACGCCTTCGCGGTACGACGGCAGCACGACGCAGTCGGCGGCAGCAATGTGCGGGCGCACGTCGTGCGCTTCGCCGAGGTATTCGACGACGCCTTCGCGCACCCACGCGTCGACGTCCGCGCGGCCGATCGCGCTCGGGTTGTCGACGCCGAGCGGGCCGAGCAGCTGGAAGCGCGCGTGCGGATGCCGCGCACGCACGGCGCGCGCGGCGTCGACGTATTCGCGCACGCCCTTGTCCCACAGCAGCCGGCCGATCAGGATGAACACCGGCGCGTCGCCCGCCGGCAGCGGCACGGGCGCGAACTGTTCGAGATCGACGCCTTCGCCGTGCAGCAGGTGCGCGCGCTCGGGGTGCGCGAGCAGCCGCTCGTCGGTGAAGGTCGCGAGGTCGTCGCGGTTCAGGAACCAGACTTCGCGCGGGAAGCGGAACGCGAACCGGTAGAGCCGCTTTGCGATGCTCGCCGCGCGGCTCTTCTGGATGAACACGTAGCCGAGCCCGGTCGTCACGGCCACCGACGGCACGCGCGCGAGCCACGCGGCGACCGAGCCGTAGATGTTCGGCTTGATCGTGTAATGGAACACGAGGTCAGGCGCGAGCGCGCGGTAATGGCGGTACAGCGCGGCGAGCGTGCCGAGATCCTCGCGCGGGCTCGTGCCTTTCGACGCGACCGCGAGCGGCACGTAGCGGCAGCCCATCTGTTCGAGCAATGGCACCGTGCGGTCGTGCGGCGCGGCGACGATCACCTCGGCGCCGCGCGCGACGAGCATGCGGATCAGTCCGTGGCGATACGTGTAGATCGCCCAGGCCGTGTTGCAGACCAGCACGATGCGCAGCGGAGGGGAGGCGGTCATGAAAAAAAGAAAAAATAAAGCGTCGAAAAAGCCGAATATGCGTCACGCGGACGGCCGCGCGGCGAACAGCGCCTGCTTGATCCGCTGCAGCGTCCGGTACGGCGTCACGAAATGCAGCAGGTTCTTGGCGAGGCCTGCCCAGTCGTACGGGTTCAGCGCGTTGAAATGGCGCAGCAGCAGCGTGAGCGTCGACATCAGCTGGCGGCGCCGCTTGGTCGCACTGATCCCGCCTTCGTTGAGCTCGTAGTAGAGGCCGAGCTCCGGCAGGTTCGCGCAATCGTAGCGTTGCATTAAGCGTAAAAAAAGATCGAGATCCTCGGCCGCGCGGTATTGCTCGCGATAGTTGCCGACCTCGCGCACCGCGTCGACGCGCAGCATCACCGACGGATGCACGAGCGGCGAGCGCAGGAAGCGGGTGCGGCGCAGCACGCGCGGATCGGCGGGCGGCGTCAGCATGAAGCGCGGCTCGCCGGCGCGCGACACGACCTGCGTCCACATGCCGACGCAGGCGACCTGCGGGTGCGCGTCGAGGTACGCGCGCTGCTTCGCGAGCCGCTGCGGCGCGGCGAGGTCGCCCGCGTCGATGCGGGCCGCATAGCGGAAACCGCGCGCGGCGAGCGCATCGATGCCGGCTGCGAGCGCGCGCTCGATGCCGCCGTTCTGCGGCATGCGCAGCACCTCGACCGTGAGGCCGGCCAAGTCCGGCACGGCGATCGGCGGCGTGCTGCCGTCGTCGACGACGAGCACGTATACAGGCGCGTCCTCGTAAAACGACGCGAGGGTCCGGACGACGTCGTCGTGCGCGTTGTAGGCCGGCATCAGCACGGCGACGTCGCCGAGCGGGCCGGCGGCGCGCGGCGCGTAAATAGGGGACGTCATGAGCGCAGCTTGAAACGGATGTAATAAAAATTGACCGCGGCGGCGGCGAGATAGCCGCCGGCCAGCCCGACGAGCGCGCCGTACAGGCCGAGCCGCGGGATCGCGACCAGGTTGACGAGCGCGGCGATCGCGAGCGCGAGCAGCCACTTTGCCAGCAACACGAATTTTGCTTGATATTTGAGAACGATAAGATTGCCTATCGCCTCGACGCCGGCCGGCACGGACAGCCAGACGGCCCAGCGGAAGATGTCGACCGACGCTTCGTAGCCGGGCCCGAACACCTTGCCGACGATCAGCGGCGCGGCCGCGTCGAGCACGAGCGCGCCGGCGGCCATCAGGGCGGCCGTCATCGCGATCAGCCGGACGATGTTGCGGCGCAGCCGCGCGACGTCCTGCACGCGGTACACGAACGCGGGCGCGATGGTCTGCGCGAGCATCAGCGCGAGCGTGATCCAGTTCTCGTTGAGCTGCTG
>Ga0157367_1000218_pt1 | contig 29597 bp, 27 predicted proteins | sample AttbisABBM2_FD_113142 | JGI IMG/M metagenome (GOLD analysis project Ga0157367, IMG submission 113142) | Fungus gardens microbial communities from leaf cutter ant in Botucatu, State of São Paulo, Brazil - Atta bisphaerica ABBM2 | ecosystem: Host-associated > Fungi > Mycelium > Unclassified ... | reverse complement strand
GGACCGGCTCCCGGCACGATTGGAAGAGTGCGATGACGCAGTTCGCACTGCTTTACCCGGAACGATTCAACATTGGAGTCTGAATCTCAACCCCGCCTCACACACGGAATTCCGGATACCTCCTACAAAGCGCATGAACATGAAAATACTTTGGTGCCGACGGCGAGACTCGAACTCGCACGGCTTTCGCCACTACCCCCTCAAGATAGCGTGTCTACCAATTTCACCACGTCGGCATTTCAATGCAATCAGAATGCACCAGGCCTCGTATCGCGGACAGCCCTGCCAGCCATGAGCCAAGCCGCACTTTGTAATGTGCACCAAGGGCATGTTTAGATACGAACCCGCGCGCCTCGCGGCGCTGCCCCCTCAAGATAGTGCGTCTACCAATTCCGCCACCTGAGCAAGAGGGTCGTCATTGTAACTGCACATGGCAGTTTTGTGAACGCCTTCCGGCCCGAAATTCGACGCGACGCGAACGGGCCGCCGCCTTTTCCCGCTCAGGACGGCCGCGCGAACCCCGATTCGACCCACCGGTCGGCGCTCGCCTTGGTGAGCTTGAACCCCGCCGATACCTTCGCGTCGCCCAGCAATCCCCCGAACCGGTCGAACGCCTTGAGTTCCGCATAAGGCTCGAACTCGTCCGGCACGATATCGAGCGTGACCGACACTTCATCCTCGCCGGCCCACACCGTCACCTCCTTGTGCAGCATCGCGCGCCGCTGCTGCTCGTGCCGCATCAGCACCTCGGTCGCGGTCTTGACGAGCGTGCGGAACGCGTTCGCATCCATCGGCTTCGGGTTCTTCTTGTCGCGGCCCATCGTCCACGGCCCGACCAGCGCCGGTTCGGCTTCGCCGTCCTTGACCATCTCGACGGCCCAGCCGTCGTCGTCTTCATTCTTGATGATGCGCGCGGTCCAGCCGTTGTCGCGCCAGAGGGTGTCTTCGTGGAGGGTGGTGTCGTCGGCTTGGAGGTCGGAATCGGTCATGGATCAATCGGGAAAACAGGCAAGGGCGCACGCTGCACGCGCCGGCGTGCCGCCCGCAATGGCATTCGAAGCCCGCAATTTTACCCGCTGCCACGCTCGCCGCAGCGCGCCGGCCCCAACGTCGGCCATTCGGCCAGCCGGACGGCGGCCGGCGCTCCACCGCACCGGGCCAAATTAAAACTCGTACCAGCGTTCTGAGGCGCATTTAAGTTCGTGTCAGATATCCCGCGCCGCGCCGAATTCGTAGAATGACGCTCAGGCTATAAATCGCCTGAACAGGAAAACCGAAGCCGACCTCCGGACGGCGGCGCGCGACAGCCCGCCGACACCGCGGCAACCAAGGGAAGCGCGTATGGGGAAATTCAGTATCCGCACCGTCTTTGCGTACGACTGGCCATTGACGCTGGCCGGCATGGAACACGTCGCCGGCAACGGCTGCGCGATCGAACTGGTTGGCGTCTACCGGCGCGTGGGCGACATGGTCGCGGCGCTCGGCAGCATCGACTGCGACGTCGTACTCGTCGATTACGCGATGCGAGGCGACGGGCAGATGGATGCGCTGCAGCTGCTCGACCGCTTGCGGGCATCCCGCGAAGGCGTCGGCGTCGTCGTGCTGGTCACGGACGAGAGCCCGGTGATCGTCCGGTCGATCCTCGCGCAGGGTGCGTCGGGCGTCGTCAGCAAGCTCGACGACGTGGGCCACATCGTCACCGCGATTCATTCGAGCTACGCGGGCGGCAGCTATCTGTCGCCGGCGGTGAGGCACACGCTCACGCCGGCCACCGAAAACCGCCAGAGCACGCCGAAGCTGTCGCCGCGCGAAATCGAAGTGATCCGGCTTTACCTGTCCGGCGTGTCGATCAAGGCGATCGCCGAGCGGCTGAACAAGGGCAAGCAGACGGTCAGCGCGCAGAAGATCAGCGCGATGAAGAAGCTCGGCGCAAAAAACGACGTCGAGCTGATCTCGCGCGCGGCGTGCCTCGGCCTGCGCGACGGCGCGAGCGTCGTCGCTTCGGTGCCGGCCTAGGCGCGCGGCGCGGCGGCGGTGCATCGCTGCAATGCGCCGCCGCCGCTCATCGATAAAGCGCGGCGTGAGCCGTATCAGGCCGGCAGCGCAAACCGCGTGACCGCATCCCGCAGCGCTTCCGCCTGGTCGCGCAGCGAATGCGCGGCGGCGGCCGCCTGCTCGACGAGCGCCGCGTTTTGCTGCGTGACCTGGTCCATCTCGCCGACGGCGCGGTTGACCTGCTCGATCCCCGCGCTCTGCTCGCGCGACGCGTGGCTGATTTCGTCGAGGATCTCGTTCACGCGCCGCACCGACTGCACGATCTCGGCCATCGTCTCGCCCGCGTTCGTGACGAGCGTCGCGCCGTGCTCGACGGTTTCGTTCGACGACACGATCAGCGACTTGATCTCCTTGGCGGCGGTGGCCGAGCGTTGCGCGAGCGAGCGCACTTCGGCCGCGACCACCGCGAAGCCGCGGCCTTGTTCGCCCGCGCGCGCGGCTTCGACGGCCGCGTTCAGCGCGAGGATGTTGGTCTGGAACGCAATGCCGTCGATCACGCCGATGATGTCGCCGATCTTGTGCGAGCGGTCGGTGATCTCGTTCATCGTGCGCACCACGTCGTCGACCACTTCGCTGCCGCGCGTCGCGACCTGCGCGGCCTGCTCGGCGAGCGACGCGGCCTGCGCGGCGCTGTCCGCGTTCTGCTTCACGTTCGCGGTCATCTCGTCCATGCTCGACGCGGTCTGCACGAGCGCGGCCGCCTGCTCCTCGGTGCGCTGCGACAGGTCGGTGTTGCCGGCGGCAATCTCGCCCGCGCCGACGTTGATGTTCTCGGTACCCATGCGCACGCGCGACACCATGTCGATCAGCCCGCCCTGCATCGTGTGCAGCGCGTGCAGCAGGCTGCCGCGGTCGTTCTGCTTCACGTCGACCTGCGCGGTCAGGTCGCCTTGCGCGATGCGTTGCGCGGCGGCCAGCGCGTCCTCGAGCGCGCCGCCGAGATTCGCGCGCACGCTCTTCAGCACGAGCACCATCACGGCCGTCGCGATCGCGCCGAGCACGGCGGTCATCGCGAACCAGCGGCCGATGCTCGCGAGCACGGCCGTCTGCACGTCGTTCATGTACATGCCGGTCACCACGTACCAGTCCCACGGCGCGAAGCGCTGCACCGCGCTCGTCTTCGACTGCGGCTCGCTCGAGCCGGGCTTCGGCCACAGGTATTCGACGAAGCCGGCGCCGCTGCCCTGGTTGCCGGCCTTCACGATCTCGACGAACAGGTGCTTGCCGGCCGGATCGGTGAAGCCCGACACGTCCTTGCCGTTGAGCTCGGACTTGATCGGATGCATCACGATCACCGGCTTCGAGTCGTTGATCGAGATGTAGCCGTCCGCGCCGTGGCGCATCGCGGCGATCGCTTCCAGCGCCTTTTGCTTCGCATCGGCTTCGGGCATCGCGTTCTGCTGCGACAGCTTGTAGTAGTGGTCGCTGACGCTCACCGCTTGCGCAATGAGCGCCGCCAGCTGGTCGCGGCGGTCCTCGATCATCGATGCGCGCGTCTGCCACGCGCCGAGTCCTGCGATCACAAGCAGGCCGAGCCAAAGGATGACGATCATCGAAGCGAGTTTCTGATTCAGGGAGAGGTTGCGCATGGTCGGTTCGGTCGGTCGATCGGAGAAACGCGCCGCTCGCGGCGTGACGGGATGACTTTCTTGACGGCCGGCGTTGTGCACTGCCGTAGAGGGGAAATCCCTAACAGGGAAAAATGGTGTGAAGAATGCCGCGCCGCGCGTGCGGCGGTGCGTCGCGTTCCGTGCAAGGTTTGACCGCGAGCGGATCGCCGCGTGAAAACAACGGGGCGGGAGCATGAGCGGGCGTCGGCCGTCACGCCGATGTGCGGCAGAGCGTGCGGCGGAATGTCACGGCGTCAGGTGAAGGTGAAGGCGCGGCCGCGGGCGGAATGGGGCGGCGCGTGTCGGACCCGATGCGCACGCGCGCTCGCACCACACCGGTGCACGCGGTGAGCGGGTATGCGGAAACGGGCGTCGCGCGACCCCTAGACGGGATCCTTGCTTGGCGGCCCCTCGGGCTGCTGCGGGCTGTCGTGATGTCCGGGCGACGGTGGCACGAGCGGATCGCCTTCCGGGTCGCGGGTGGGATCTGCCGGGGGCTCGGGCAACGGAGTCGTGTGGTCGGTCATGGAGCGCTCGCGAAGATCGTGACGGGCGGCGCGGTGCGCCGGCGCCTCGTCTCCTTTATAGGCAATCGGGCGCGCGTTTGCACCCGGATTCGCTCAGCGCTCGTTGCGCCCGCGCGCGAGGTCGGCCGGCGTATCGACGTCGCGCAGGATCGCCGGATCGTCGACGTCGAGCAGCGTCACCGGCTCGCGGGCGAACAGCGCGCGCGCGCCGGTGTCGCCGTCGAGCGCCGCGAGCGCATCGTAATGGCGCTCGGCGAAGCCGACCGGATGGCCGCGCGTGCCGCGATGGACGGGCGCGACGATCGACGCGGCGCCGGTGTCGAGCGTGCGGGTGACGAGTTCGTAGGTGGACGCTGCGATCCATGGCATGTCGCCGAGCGCGACCAGCCAGCCGCAGGCGTCGGCGCTTGCGCGCACGCCGGCGGCGAGGCTCGCGCCCATGCCGCGTTCGGCGTCGGGCGCGAAGATCACCCGGCAGCCGGCTTCGTTCAGCAGCATCGCGAGTTTCTCGGCGCCGGGGCGCACGACGGCGACCACGTCGGCGGTGGCCAATGCGAGGCGGCGGGCGGCCGCGACCGCGACCGGCGTGCCGTCGGGAAGCAGCGCGAGCAGCTTGCTTTGCAGGCCGCTCGGATCGAAGCGCTGGCCGAGGCCGGCGGCGAGGAGCACGCCGGTGGCGAGCGACGCATGGGACATGGGAGCAGCCGGTGACAGATGTATCGCGATTGTGCGGTGCGGCGTCGACGCGGCGCAAGCCCGGGATACCCTTTGCCTTTGCCGCGCGATGCGGCCCTGCCTTGCCCGCATGCAAGCGGTGATCTAGATTTTTTTTATCGAGGTGCGTCGGGCAGGAGGGCTGCCATGGAACTGAGCGTGGAACATGTCGACGTCTGGGCCGCAACCATCGACGACAAACCGGGCGGCCTTGCGCGCGTGCTGGGCGCGCTGCGGGATGCGGGCGCGGACCTGCAGTTCATCGTCGCGCGCCGCACGTCGGAGGCGCCGGGCAAGGGGGTCGTGTTCGTCGCGCCGCTGCAGGGCGACGCGGTGGTGCGCGCCGCGACGCAAGCGGGGTTCAGCGTCACGCCGAGCGTTCACTCCGTGCGTGTCATGGGGCTGGATCAATTGGGCGCGATTGCGCAATTGACGCAGATACTCGCTGATGGGGGGATCAATCTGCGCGGCGTGTCGTCGGCCGTGCTGGGTTCGCAGTTCATCGCGTATCTCGGGGTCGACTCGCGGGACGATGCGGAGAAGGCGGTCGATATTCTGCAGCGGGCTTGAGGGGGCCTCCGAGCCGCCGGGAGGATGTTGTGTGGTTTGGGCCACGGCCCGGACAGTCTCGTCGTGCGAGACCGTGCGGAATCAGGGGAGCGGCGATCGGACGCTAACGCGATTCGGCTCGATGCAGATATTTGGGATATGGCAGAAGATGTCGCTGAGGGCATCGATCGCGGATAGCCATATCAAGCTTCTCTTTTCCTGCGATTGCAATGTTGCCTTTGGTGAAGTGGAGAGTCATGCCACTTCGACAGAAGGTATGTCCTCGGGTATTGGTTGGACAAACAGAAAGAGAGGGCCAGCATGTGCAATGAACAATTCCCGCCTGGGCAATCGCATGCTCATTGGCGGAGGCCGTGCAGCAGCGGATGATATCCGGCGGCCGGTGGCAACGACCACCGGCCTGGCCGGGGCAGCGCCAGGCAAGCTGGTCCGTGCATGGCGTTTCTGACGCAACATTCCCGAGGCGGTAATTGCGCGCGACGACGATAGTCGATCACGTTCGTGCGCGCTTCGAGGCCGATCCGAATCCTCTCCCCAGGCCGCAGAATTCACCGGACGACTGGAAGGGTAATAGACGGCCGCTTCAAACTACATTCTCGCAAACCCCTATGAATCTACGTAGCGTTGATTTGAACCTGCTGGTCGTGCTCGAGGCGCTGCTGTCCGAAAAGCACGTGACGCGGGCAGCGATGAAGGTCGGGTTGAGTCAGTCAGCCATGAGCAGCGCGCTTCGACGCTTGCGAATGCTGTTGCGCGACGACTTGCTGATACGCAATGCTTCGGGTATGGAGCCGACGCCACGCGCGCTGGAACTGGAGGAACCGCTGAGACAACTCCTTCGGCAGGCTGAGCGGCTCATCAAGTCCAATAATTCGTTCGATCCTGGAACGACTGAGCAGCACTACCGACTCAGGATGTCGGACGTTCTCGAGTATCTGCTGATGCCGTCCCTGCTGGCTCAACTCGAGAAGGAAGCGCCCAACGTGACGCTTGACGTGGTGCATCTGCCGCCGCGCCAGACCGTGACTGCACTCGATGCAGACGATATCGATATCGCCGTCAGCATGGATCTCGAACATACGAGCGCGGTAAGATCGGCGCCGCTGTTCGACGACCGCATGGTGTGCGTGCTGGCACGGAATCATCGGCATGCCGCCGACGAGATGACGATGGAGCTGTTTCTCGAACTGCCGCATCTCAAGGTTTCGATCAGCTCGACCGACGGACGCTACGTGGATGCCACGCTGGCCGGCATGCAACGCGTCCGGAACGTGGCGTTGAACGTGCCGCATTGGCTGGTGGTTCCCCACCTGCTGCGCCACTCGTCGATGATCGCGGTGATGTCCGCGCGCCTGGCCGACCGCTTTGCGGAAGACGGGCTCGTACTCAAGGAACTGCCGTTCGCGTCGACGGGTTTTCATTGGTCGATGTACTGGCATCGGCGCCACGATAGCGTGCCCGCGCAAGCGTGGATGAGAGAAAGGATTCGCGCGGCGGTCGAGCTGCTTGCCTGACGCCGCGCCAGATTTCCGCAACGCGTCGCATGCCGGCGTCGGAGGACCGGTCCGGCAGCGGCCGATCCTTGCGTTGACAAGCACGGAAATGGGTGGTCGTTGCGGCCTTACTCGTCGATAACCGCAGGGCCGGAGACGACGCGTTGTACCGGTGAGAATTCCGCGCCGAGCGCCTCGAACTGTGTGAGGAACTCGGGGAAAGAGCAGATCACGTCGTGGAATCCGTCGATGTGGCATGGGCGGCGGAACTTAAGCGACGCGACGAACAGTGACATGAAGTTGCGATGATCGCCGCAACTGGTGAAGAACACCCCGCCTTCATAGTCGTGCTTGCCGTGCGTGACGAATCCGTCGATATCGCCTTGCTGATTCCACAGCAGCTTGATGTCCGCGCCGAGCTTGGTGGCCTCGGTGACCATCGATTCGATGCGCGACGACTTGTGAAGCCGCGTCACCGAGCCGCCCACGACGCGGAATTCGCCTTCCACGAACAGGCTCAGCGCAACCAGGGTCGGTATGATGTTCGGGCCGTCGCTGACGTCGACCTCATGTTTGCCGGACAGCCTGGCGTGAACGCTGGAAACCAGCAGTTCCTTCGCCGTGTCGTCATGCATCACCTTCACTCCAAGCGCCTTTACCACATCGATGAAGATCTGCTCGCCCTGCAGCGTGTCACTGGTGATGCCGCGGATCACATACTCGCCCGGGAAAACCGTGCATGCGAACAGCAGGTATGACAGCGACGTGTAGTCGGCGTTGATGTGCGAATCGAATGCGGTGTACTCGCCGGGCCGAACGGAAAAATTGCTGAATCGCGCATCGACGTCGATATCGATCGATGCCTTGCGCAGGAAGTCGACCGTTTGCGCAATATAGGATTTCGACAGGACCGGTTCGCTCTGGTGAATCGTCATCGGCTGGTCCGACAGCGGCGCGAGAAAGAGCAGCGCGGTGACGAATTGCGAGCTGACGTCGCCCGGCAGCTCGGCATGCGTACGCGAGATCCGCTGTCCCCAGTTGATGACGGGCGCCTTGCCGGGGTCGCCGATATGGTGGATGTTTGCGCCGAGTGAGGCGAGCGCGTCGAACAGCGGCTTCATGACCCTGCGGCGCAGCGTGTGATCGCCGGTCAGGATGGTGGGCGCGCGACGTGCGCAAGCGATGGCCGACAGCGTGCGGAACACCAGCCCCGAGCCTTTCGCGTCGATCACAAGGGTATCGTTCGTGAAGTTGCGGCCCACGCCGATAACCTCGAGAAAGCCGTCATGCTCGCTGATTTGCGCACCCAGTTGCCGGCAGGCTTGCTTCATCGTGTCGGTTTCGAGGCAACGCAGATCATTGTGGATTCGGGAGCGGCCGGTAGCGAGGGTCGCGGTGACAATGGCGCGCTGGGTTTCCGGCTTGGATGCCGGTACAGACATCACGGGTTTCAGGTGCGGTGCGGGGTTCACTCTCAGGTACATGATGACCTCGGTTGTCTTGACGAGATATCGATACATTCACATCTGGATGATGTGAGCATCGGCTTTGCTCAAGCAGTCGCTGGAACGGGAATATCCCGGGATGTACTTCGGGCGAAGCGTTCATGACGGAACGGCCTCGACCGGCGGAGAAACGGGCAACGGGCAGCGACAGGAGCGGTCACGGCCCGTCGATGCGTCACGCAACCGCATACCCCGCGGATTTCATGTCCGACATCGGCTTTTTCAGGTGCGAGCCTTCCTGCACCTCGTAGAGGGAACCGAAATCGCGCTCCGCGATCGGCAGGTAGTGCAGGCCTGCCTCCACGCGCGCCACGCGGGCCGGTTGGCCGCGCAACAGTCGAACGCCCGGTTCGTTGTGGGCGGCGTGCGGGCCGAAATAGATCGGAAACGCGTCGGCCGCGCGGTAAGCCGGCAAGAACGTGCGGCGCGGGAGATCGGATGTATTGCGTTCGGACGCATGCAGTGTCAGGCAGTGCAGGAACAGCACGCCGCCGGCCTTGACTTCGACTTCCACGGCTTCCGATTCGACGACGTCCGACACGGTGCCGCGGAAAAAGCCGTCGATGTCGTGCGATCGAAGCCCGCGACGGTGCGAGCCAGGGATGACGCGAAGACAGCCATTTTCCCGGGTGGCGTCGTCAAGGAAAATCAACGCAGTCACCAGATCCGAGTTCGTGTGCGGATAGTAGGAAAAATCCTGGTGCCACTTCACGACGCTGCCGACCTTCGGGCCTTTCATGTTGATCTTGCTGTAATGGAACAGCACGTCGTCGCCGATCAACTTCTGTACACAGTCGAGCAGGGCGGGGTCGGCGGCCAGGCGCTCGAATACGTCGTGCTTCTGCGTCGGTGACCAGATTCGCCGTACAGTTGCACCGTCCTGGGGTTCCATCTCGAATGCCTTGCCGAGATTGCTCGGGTCGAGCAGCTCATCGATCGCGCGGATCGCCTCGCCGATTTTCTCCGCATCGAAAATGTTGTCGACCACCACGAATCCATGGCGAGCATAGAGCTGGGCTTGCTGAGCAGAAATCATCACATCTCCTTCAAAGAAAAAATGGAAAACGACTGCCGGAATGCTTGCTGATGGCGCTGGCGCCCAGGCGAAAATTCAGGCTGTGCTCAGGAGCGATTGCGCGGGGGCAAGCCTGAAGATCGGTTATGAAATTAAAAGTTTGTACTGCGTATAAATATAAAGAGCCGGGAAAAAGTATTTCTCCATGTGACGGCCTGTCGTCTAAAAACCGGGATCGCCTTCGAGAGTTGCGCGATGCGACTTAGTCCAGCGCGATGTCGCCAAGCAGCGCCGTCCTGAAGCGGTCTTTGAGGTAGGACCCGTCTCGAGGCGGCATGACGAGGGCCGGCTTGTTTGCAGCAATCTTGATCTGCGAGAACAGCGGACCGGTGCGCGCATGCACCTTGTATCGAAGGTCGGTGACATCCTGCGGTGAACGAATGACTGATGCGCGCTCGATGCCGCAAGCCCGCGCGACCCCGGCAATGTCGATTCCGCTGGCAGTGTGCGTGCGCTGCCTGCCGGTTTCGCCATAGCATTCGTTGTCGAGCACCGCAATCGACAGGTTCCTCGGTTGCTGCACGCCGATGGTGGCGAGTGCGCCGAGCTGCATCAGCATTTCGCCGTCCCCGGTGACGACCAGCACGGGACGGTCGGGCTGCGCGAGCGCAAGGCCGAGACCCACGGTGGATGCCGCTCCCATGGCGCCCCATACGGGAAAGTTGAGCGGGTGATCGCCGGCTGCGGTGATGTCCCACACGGCCGAGCCCAGGCCGCTGATGACGAGGAGATTCTCGCGAGACTCGAGCAGTGTCGATACGACCCATCGACGCTCCAGTAACCCGTTCAACATGATGTTTTCAGGCATCGGTTTTCCTTGAGGTGCTTTGTCCGGTTCCGGCGGAGCGAACAGTCAGCTGGCAGGCTGACGAACTTTTGGTATCGGATCGGCCGGGTCATGTCGATGACGGGCGAACCGGCCGATGGCGACCAATTGGCCGGAATCGATCGCTTGCTGCTGCCACTCCGGTGACCGGGCGGTGTTGACAGGACTTGCTTCAGAATTTTCCGAATGACTTGGCGCCAATCACGCGCTGCGAAATAAGCACGGCGGTTGCCTTGTAGCCATAGAAGGCCATCTTGAGCGCCGCTTCGACGCTCGGGGCGACGTCTTCTGCCGTTGCAGCATGGATGACGGCGAAATCGAACAGTTCGAAGCACTTGCGCGCGGCCTGTCCCATCGGAATTTGCCACGGGACGAACTCGCCCCATTCTCCCCGCATGGTTACGAGAATGACGGCGGGCATCGTGCAACTGCGGATCAGCGAAAGCAGGTTGACGCAATTCCCGACCCCGGAGGACTGCATCAGCAAGACCGCGCGTTGTCCGCCAAGCCAGGCACCGGCAATGACGCCGACACCTTCTTCCTCGGTCGTCAGGGAAATGGTCCGGATCGAGTCGTCCGAGTCGAGCTTCTCGATCAGTCGGGCATGTCCTCCGTCCGGCACATAGGCGGCTTGCGCGACGCCGAACTTTTTCAATAATGCATGGAGCTGGTCGGGCCATTCGGCGGCGACGCCTGGCGCGCCAAAATCGTATGAATCCAGGTTTGTGGTGGGGGGTGATGTCTGCATTTCTGCGTACCTCAGAAAGCGAGCGAGTTGATTCGCGCTCTCATGGTTGGGGTAATACCAAACGTCTTATTGCGCACAAGTCTAAATGCCGCTTAAAACAAATCAACGATGCATCACATCGAGCGTCACTGCGCGGGGAGTGCCGGCCGAATCCTGTATGACGAAAATTACGTCGTGAAAGGCAATGCGATCCGCCTGCTTGTAACGAGACAAACAAGAAGGCATTTCCCGGTGGTGACGTAATTCGCGACGAGACGAGTCGATCGGCAGTGTGATCGATCAATGACGTCGCTTGGCGTATCCAGGGGTCCAATCATAAACGCTTAAATAACGGAATTGAAATTGATAGTTGCGATATCGGTATTTATTCGGTAGATGCAAATCTCGTCGGAACTGTCTTGGGAAGATGCATCACGGTCGTTCCGGAATCCACGCAATCGTGGAGTCGCCGGTGCGATGCGGCCATCTACCTGGCGCGGGCAGCGCGAGCGGAGCTCACGCCAGGCGGCGAACCTGTATTCAAGCGTGTTGCAGGCCGAGGGATAGGTGCGCAGCAGGGAATGGGGCGGTCCTGGGCCCGGGGGAGTTCACCGTCCGGTATCGAGATGGCCGTTATGCCGGCCCGACCCGAAGGGTTTGTCGAGGTTCCACGAATCAGGTTGCCAAAGACCCAAAAAAGCCGCAATCTTGAATCCCGCTTTCGATGCTTTTCGTTTGCCGAGAATTCCGGGCACCGTGCTTGTGATGAGTGCGTGCGGTTATATTGTCAATGAATGACCGCATGCGCGATCTCTATTCCACTTGGATCATGAATTAATTGCGCACTCGGTGGTGCAATTTTGGGAACCGGCGGGGATGGCGTCCGCCAAGTGGTTCAATCAATCCGGTTTCAATGGAGTAGTGGAACTGGACTACCCGCCATCATGATGTATCGCTATTTCACGCATCACTTCCTTTGACAAGTAGGCGGCCAACCGAAGGAAGCCCGTTCACAGACTCGCAGGTCGGCGAGACTCTCTGTTAATCCACGCATGAAACGTTATCTGAACTACATCGACGGTGTATTCGTCAGTCCCGATTCGAACGCATGGCTTCCCAGCGTCAATCCGTATACGGGGGAGAACTGGTGCGAGATTCCGCGAAGCAACGAGCATGACGCGAAGGGCGCGATCGATGCGGCCAGTCGCGCATTCCGGAGCAGTGCGTGGTCGACGCTCAACGCGAGTCAACGGGGTGCATTGCTGCGCCGGCTCGCCGATCTCATCAAGGAAAATGCCGAAGCGCTGGCTCGCATCGAGGTAGCGGACAACGGCAAGCTGATCACCGAAATGCGCGGTCAGCTTCGGTACATCCCCGAGTGGTACCACTACTACGGCGGGCTGGCCGACAAGATCGAGGGCAGCGTGCTCCCGATCGACAAGCCGGACTATCTGGCGTTTACGCGGTACGAGCCGCTCGGCGTGGTTCTGGCCATTACCGCGTGGAATTCTCCGCTTCTCCTGCTGGCCTGGAAACTGGCGCCGGGCTTGGCGGCCGGCAATACGTTCGTGATCAAGCCGTCCGAGCACGCGACTGCGTCGACGCTGGAGTTTGCGGCCCTGTTCGAGCAGGCCGGATTTCCACCCGGCGTAATCAACGTCGTTTCCGGCTATGGATCCGAGATCGGCGACGCGCTGACAAGTGATCGTCGGGTCGCCAAGATCGCGTTCACCGGATCCGATTCAACGGGGCGCAGAGTCAACGAGCAGGCTGCGAAGGATTTCAAGTACGTGACGATGGAACTGGGAGGAAAATCGCCGAACATCGTCTTTGCCGATGCCAATGCGGAGCAGGCGATTGCCGGGGCAATCTCGGGAATCTTTGCAGCGGGCGGACAAACCTGCATGGCTGGATCGCGTCTGCTGCTTCAGGAGCCGATCTACGATGAATTTACCCGGCGACTGGTGGAGGCAAGCAGGTCCGCCGTGCTTGGCAATCCCATGGACGATGCGACACAGATCGGCCCCATTGCCAATCGGCCGCAGTATGATCGCGTGCTTTCCTGCATCGAGATGGGGCGTGCCGACGGCGCCAGGCTCGTGCTGGGCGGTCGCCCCTTCACGGAGGGCGATGCGAAGCATGGCTTGTTCATCGAGCCCACGATCTTTTGCGATGTTTCCAACGACATGCGGATTGCGCGACAGGAAGTCTTCGGCCCCGTGCTTGCCGTGATTCCGTTCAAGACCGAGGAAGACGCGGTTGCCATCGCGAACGACAGTCCGTATGGCCTGGCCGCCGGCGTCTGGACGAGGGACATGGGAACGGCGCTGCGCATGTCGAGGCAACTCGAGGCCGGTACGGTGTGGGTCAATTCTTATCGCGCGGTTAGCTATCTTGCCCCGTTTGGTGGTTACAAGCAGAGCGGTATCGGTCGCGAGAGCGGGTACGAGATGATCAAGGAATACCTGCAGACCAAGACCACGTGGATCTATTCGGGCGCGGCCAGCCCCGGCAATCCGTTCGTGATGCGATAAATCCGCGATGCGTGCGCGGCCAGGGCCTGCGGGCGATGTCATGTGCGTCGCACCAGGCAAGCCCTGGGAAAGATGCGATTCGCGCCGGCGCGCTTCAGCGCGCTCGACCGGATCGCGTCGCCACGTCGGTTGCCGCGGCGCTCGCGATCTGCACGTTCCGGCCACGTGCGGCGCGGCCTATGTGCAGGCAGAACCGCGACAAGCCTTCCACGCCGCCACGTAGTACGTCGTTGGGCCGGACGGACAGGGCGGGTTGAGTGGGGCCGGTAAAGACGAGATCTCCCTGTCTCATCGGGAACTGACGGGCGATTCGACAGACGATTTCCGATATCGGCCACGTCATTTCCTCCAGCGTCGCTTCGAAAGACGGTCGATTATTCAGATCCAGCCACAGCAAATTGTTCTCGCATTCGAAGTCGGACGCAGGAACGAGCGTGCCGCAGATCGTTCGGCGAATCATCGGTGCGCATCCGTACGCGCCGGGCATGCCTTCCGAGATGGGGGTGACGAAATTCACGGCAACACCGTATGCCGAAATATGCGGATGCGTCCGCGAAACGGGACGGCGGCGCGTGGATTCGCCGACAACGACACATATCTCGATCTGACATGCAATGGCGACATCGGACGGACACGAAATGCCTTGTTCTAGCGAGACGATCGTCCTCATGTCGCGGACGCGAAAAACGGCAGCGTCCGCCCGTTCTTGCTGCGGAATGCCGAAGTTTCGATCGATCCCGAACGCGCGATGGATTCCGATGCAGCCTTCCCGGCCTCTCATGGCCAATTCCAGGCAGGCCGATGAAGATGAATGTTCTGTTCCGCGGACCATGACAGGTCGCGCCTCCAACAGGCTGAAATTCTCGGTGTCCGCGGTTGAATCAGGCGGTCCTTCAGCGGTCTTTCAGGCGCTCTCCAGTTCACCCGGACGGTGTTCCGCGCACACGGGCGCGGCTTCGAGCGACGCGATATCGTGCAGCTCGCGCAAGCTGCGTGCGCCGCGAACGCGTGCGGCCTGTTTCTCCCAACTGTCGCGATCGGTCAGGTAGCGTGGTTTGGCCGCGCGGATGGCGCATACGTCGGCCGCTCCTTCGCGCAGCGCGTACTTCACGATGCCGGTGACGGCGCTGGCCTGATGGGCGATGAATTGATCGATCGTGCGTCGCAGGTCGGAAAACCACCGTCCCTCGATCGCCTCGCGAACCCAGATCTGCTCCAGCGACAGCTTTTCTCGCAGCAGTTCGGGATCGAGCGTCGCCATTTCGAGATGGCGGTATGCATTCATCAGTACGTACGCGGCCGGCGCCTCGCGAACTTCCAGCACCTTCTCGCCATCATCCAGATGCTCCAGGCCGCAATAGCGTCCGATGCCGTAGGAGCCGATACGATCGTTCAGCCGAGCGATCAGTTCTATCAACGGAAGTTCGGCGTCGTCGATCGCCACCGGCGCGCCTTTGTCGAAGCGGATGGAAATCGTGCACCGCGGAATGACGCGCGTTCGTCGCGCGGTCCAGGTAAAGAGTTCTTCGGGGACGTGGAAGGCCTCGGGATTGTCGAGCGATCCGGACTCGAATTCGCGGCACCAGAGATTGGCGTCACCGCTCGTTCCGCGAGCCTGGAACGCGGTGAGCCCGGAGCGGCGCAGCGCGTCGATTTTCTCTTGCCGTGTTAGGGCCGAGTATTCGTACGGACTTCCGTGAAACCCGCCGAATCCCAACTGATGCAGCGCGCCGTTCAGCCGACGCAGGCTGTTCTGTGACTGGTTGGCCGTGTGTACGATTGCATCGCATTCGAGCAGGGTGGCCTGATCGACCGCGATGCGACAAATGACCGGCCGCGACAACGACGAACTGATGGGGTACATCGCCATGTACTGTGCATTGCAGCGTAATGCTGGCAGCACCGCATCACGGGCAAAGGCGTGGCGCCCGTCGATGACCAGCGACCGGGCGCCGAAATGCGACGCGATCATCGCGAGATCATCCCGATTGACGCCGTCGCCGAGGTCGACGGTCAGCGCGGTTACCTCGCAACCCCGATGTCTTGCCAGTTCCATCAGCACATAACTGCTGTCGACGCCGCCGCTGAATAAGGTCAGAACATGCTTGCAACTGCGGGAAACGTATTCCAGATCGGCAAAGCTGCGAATGCGGTGCTGCGTCTTCATGGTGTTCCTTGGCAGTGAATGGTTCGTCGTACGGAGGGGGCCGCGGCCCTTGCGATGCGTGGCGCCGTTTCGGCCGTGACGTCGACCTGGCCGAGCGTCTCGCGTTACGCGTGTGGTCGGTACGGCAGCAATCGAAGGCAACTGACCACGGTGCCCGTCAGTGCGAAAGCGCTGCCTGCCCACAATGCGGCGATCGGACCGTCTGCCCCCGCGACGTGAAAGCACAGGGCAACCAGCGCGGCACCCAGCGTCTGCCCCAGCAGGCGCGCCGTTGCGACAATGCCGCTGGCCCCGCCGCTGCGCTCGGGCGGTGCGCTTCCCATCAGCGCCTTGAGATTGGGCGCCTGGAAGAAGCCGAATCCGGCGCCGCACAACACCATGCGCCAGGCAATTTCGATCGTCGACGGCGACGTCGGCAGCGTGGCCAGCGATGCCATGCCGATGGATAACGTGAAGAGGCCGATCGTGCCGAGAATGCCTGCCGGATAGCGATCGGCAAGACGCCCGGCGAGCGGCGCCATGATTGCCACGACGGCTGGCCACGGCGTCATCAGGAAGCCTGTCGCGACCTGGCTGTTCCCGAGACCGGCCTGCAGGAAAAACGGCAACGACACGAAGGCCAGGCCCTGCGTCGAGAATGAGCAGACCGACGTGATCGCGGACAAGGAGAAGACGGGGCGACGGAACAGATCGACTGCCAGCATCGGCGCCGGGTGCCGTGCCTGGCGTTTCAGCAGCGCATAGCCGCAGATGGCCGCGATGATCCATTCGGCCATGATGGACGTCGTCATGCCATCATGCGAGATCGTTCCAAGTCCGAGTATGAGGAGTGCAAAAAAAGCGGCGCAAAGCAATGCGGCGACCATGTCGAAGCCATGCCGCGCGCGATGAGTGACCGGTAAGGTGCCGGCCGCCATCGCGATCGAAAGCAAGCCGACCGGCACGTTGACCAGGAACAGCCAGTGCCACGACGCAATGGACAGGATGGCCGATGCCACGGTCGGGCCGACCGTGAACGAAACGGCAACGACAAGCGCGTTCAATCCCACGCCGCGTCCAAGCAGTTTGGCCGGATAGGAAAACCGAATGAGCGCGGTGTTGACGCTCATGATGGCGGCCGCTCCGACACCTTGCAGCGCGCGTGCCGTTGCGAGCGACGGGAGCGACCATGCGAGGCCGCAGGCAAGCGAACTCAACGTGAACAGGGCAAGTCCGGCGATATAGATGAGCCGATGCCCGGCTATCTCGCCCAGGGATGCGAACGGAAGCAGTGTCGCGATCATTGCCAGTTGATAGGCGTTGACCACCCAGATCACGGAAGATGGATCGGCGCCGATGCTGGTCGCGATGGTCGGCAGGGCCGTATTGGTGATGGCCGTATCGAGGTTGGCCATGGCGACCGCAAGTGAAATGGCAATCAGCGCCGCCATCCTTTGTCTCGTCGGCAAGCCATCCTGGTGCGGGGCGCTGAGGGGCTGCAGGTCGGTAGCGGACATTGCGTGATGGCGCGAGGTTGACGAGCGAATACTTTCGCACCCGGTTAAGAATTAATCCAATGGATGTTTGGAATACCGATATCGATTCAATGGATGATGAGGGTGCGTGCGGCCGATCGTTCGGCCGGGCGGGATGCGCCCGCCATCACGCATCCGCCCACTTCCTCAACAGGTTGTGATAAACCCCCGTCAACGCAATCACCATCGCATCCTTCGCCCCTTTCTCCGCCGACAGCGCCTGAATCTGCGTATCGAGCTGGAACAGCAGCGTACGATCGCCATCATCACGCACCATGCTCTGGATCCAGAAGAACGACGCAACGCGCGCGCCGCGCGTGACGGGCGTCACGTGATGCAGGCTCGATGCCGGATACAGCACGAGATCGCCGGCCGGCAGCTTCGCGCGATGCACGCCGTACGTATCCTCGATGCACAGTTCGCCGCCGTCGTACGCATCGGGCTCCTCGAGAAACAGCGTCGCCGACAGATCGCTGCGCACGCGGAAATCCGTGCCGCGCAGCAGACGGATCGCGTTGTCGACGTGCGTGCCGAACGCGTCGCCGCCCTCGTAGCGATTGAACAGCGGCGGGAACACCTTGAGCGGCAGCGCCGCCGAAAAGAACAGCGCATTGCGCGCCAGCGCATCCTGGATCGCGTCGCCCACCGCGCGCGCGGCGGGCGAGCCCTCCGGCAACTGTCGGTTGCGCTTCGCGAGCGCGGACTGCGCGCCCGACGTCGCATTGCCGTCGGTCCATTCGGCCTGGTCGAGCAGCTCGCGGCATTGCGCGACCTGCGCCCGGGTCAGCACCCCGGGAATGTGCAGCATCATGACGTGAATTCCGGATTCTGAATGGGCAGCCGCGCCGCCGCCGCGCGAAACGCATCGATCGGCGACGCGGCGAGATACGCGCGCATTTTTGCGACGAATGCCGGTGTCGCGGTGGCCGGCACGCGCGCGAGCCACGCGAGCGCTTCGTCGATGCGGCCGCGCTCGGCGAGCAGCCGCGCATGGTTGAACTGGCCGCGGAAATCGCCGGCCATGGCGGCGCGGCGGTAGTGATCGAACGCGAGCTCGGCGTCGGCGGGCACGACCCAGCCGTCCTCGTAGAACCCGCCGATCAGGTTGATCGACTTCGCGTGACCGAGCGCGGCCGCGCGCCGGAACCAGTCGAGCGCCGCTTCGCGGTCCTCGTCGACGCCGTTGCCGAGCGCGAGCGCGGTCGCGTAGTTGTACATGCCCCAGTCGAGCCCCGCCTGCGCGGCGAGCCGGTACCAGTAGACGGCCACCGGCGCGCACGCGGCGGTGCCCCAGCCGAACTCGTAGCAACGGCCGAGCATGTTCATCGCCATCGGATGATCGGCCTGCGCGGCATGCCGGAACCACGTGAACGCGGCCGCAGGGTCGCGCGCAACGCCGTGGCCGTCGAGCAGGTACTGCCCGTACACGGCCTGCGCGTCGACGATGCCGTTTTCGGCCGCCGCCGCGACCCACGCGGCGGCGCGCTTGGGCGGCCCGGCCAGGATCTCGGCGAACTCGCGCGGCGACACCGACGCGAGCGCGTTCAGCGACACGGCCTCCATCGATCAGTAGCGCGCGTTCAGCGTGACGAACGCCGAGCGGCCCGGCGCGATCGACGCGTAGTGCGCCGGATACGCCTGATCGAAGTACGTGCGGTTGAACAGGTTGTTCACGTTCAGCTGCAGGTCGAGCTTCTTGTTGATCCGGTATTGCGCCATCGCGTCGAAGCGCCAGTACGACGGCACCGCGCGCTGGTTCGCCGGGTCGCCGAACACTTCCGACATGTAGAACGCGCCGCCGCCGACGGTGAACTTCGGCGTCACGTCATAGTTCGACCACATCGTGAGGCTGTGCTTCGGCGTGTTCGGGAACCGGTTGCCGTTGTTCGCGGTGTCCTTGCCGTTGTCGCGCAGCTCGCTCTTCATGTACGTGTAGCCGCCGAACACCTGCCACTGCTTCGTGATCTGCCCCGCGACGCCGAGTTCGAGGCCCTGCACGCGCTTGTTGCCGACCATCGCGTACTGGTTGTTCGGCAGCGTCACGCGTGCGTTCGTCGTGTCGATCTGGAACAGCGCGGCGGTGAGCGCGAGCTTGTCGTTCAGCACGTTCCACTTGGTGCCGAGCTCGATGCTGCGGTTCTTCTCGGGGGCGAGCTGGTCGGCGTTCGAGCCGACGCCGCCGCGGCCGGGCGTCAGCGACTGCGTTTCGCTGCCTTCGCCGAGCAGCATGCCGGCCGGCGTCGACGACGTCGCGTACGACGCGTAGATGCTGCCGTTCTGCGCCGGCTTGAACACGAGGCCGGCCTGCCAGTTCACGAGCGTGTCGTCGCGGGTGGTGGTCTTGCCGCCCTTGGCGCGGGTGTCGGTGAAGCGCGTCGAGTAGTCGTCGACGCGCAGCCCCGCGTTCACCTGCCAGCGCGGCGTGAGCTCGATCGTGTCGAAGCCGTAGATCGACTTCGTGACGGTGCGCGCGTGCGCGTAATCGTTGTCGCGGGTGATCGAGCCGGCCCACGGATCGTTCGGGTTCGGCGACCACAGGCTCGTGCAGTTGTAGCCCGACGCCGCGCCGATGCCGTTCTGGCAGATCTTGCCGGTGCCGGTCGCGACGGTGTACGTGTCGCGCTTGCCCCATTCGCGCGTGAGCTCGATGCCGGTCGTGAAGCTGTGCTTGAACGGGCCGGTGCGGAATTCGCCGAACAGCTCGGTCAGGTTCGCGATGCTGTTGATCGAGCTGTTGCGGTTGTTGTTGCGGCGCCAGACCTTGCCGTTGATCACGTTGCCCGAGCTGTCGTCCGGCTGCGTCCAGATGTAGTCCTGCGTCGATTCCGTGTAGCGCGTGGTGTTGCGGATCGTCAGCGACGGCGTGATGTCGTGCTCGATCTTCAGCGTGCTGATGTCCGACGTCGTCTTGCGGAAATCGCGGTCGCGCAGGCCGTAGAAGTTGTGGCGGTCGACGTTCGCCGGGCCGTCGGTGACGCCTTTCGGGATGTTGAAGCCGTAGACGTACGGGATGCCGCTGTCGGGCAGGTCGTCGGTGGACAGGTGGTAGTAGCTCGCGGTCACGCGGGTCGGCGTGCCGAGCCCGAATGCGATCGACGGCGCGACGCCCCAGCGTTCGTTGTTGACGGCGTCGCGGCCCGCGACGTCGTTGTTGTGGCTCATCAGGTTCAGCCGGAACGCGGCATGGTCGGCGAACTGCCAGTTGCCGTCGGCGGTGAAGCGGCGGTAGCGGTCGGTGCCGGCGCCCGCGCTGGCTTCGGCCGTCGTGCCGAGGTGCGGCGCCTTCGTGATCAGGTTGATGCTGCCGCCCGCGCCGCCGCGCCCGCCGTATGCGCCGTCCGAGCCCTTGGTGATCTCGACGCGTTCGGTGTTGAAGATCTCGCGGGTGGTTGCGCCGGTGTCGCGCATCCCGTCGACGAACATGCTGCCCTGCGAGTCGTAGCCGCGGATGAACGGCCGGTCGCCGAGCGGGTTGCCGCCTTCGCCCGCGCCGAACGTGATGCCGGGCACGGTGCGCAGCGCTTCGGTCAGCGTGGCCGCGCCGCTGTTGCGGATCAGTTCCTGCGGGATCACCGTGACGGATTTCGGCGTGTCGACGAGCGGCGCGGTGAATTTCGTGGAAGCGGAGAAGTCGGCCTTGTAGCTGTGCTCGGTCTTGCCCTTGATCTCGATCGGCGCGAGATGGCCGTCGGTGCCGGGCGGTGCGGGCGGCGGCGCGCCGTCGGCGAACGCCGGGCCGGCCGCGAGCACGCCGCACAGGGTCGTGAATTTTCCGAGCTTCAATTCGTCAGGGCGGGACTTCATCGGTGCTTCGACCTCATCTGGTGTGGCCCCGGAGGCGATCGCTCAAAAAGCATGAATGCCGCCGGGAATTATTACGATTTGTTTTCGGCTGGCATTCTATGTAATTTCAGGCGGAATGAGAAGCGTTCTTGTTTGTGTTGTTGGAAGAGTGTTGAAAAATGTTGCGAGGTGGTTGAACGGGGGGCGAGTGAACTCGGGGGGCTGCAATGGTGGTGGGGGAGACGTTACGGTCGTACGCCCGGGGCGATGGTGGTCCACTGCACTTTGATATCAGGGGCAATGGTGACGTACTCGATTGTGAAATCGGGTGCGATAGTGACAAACTCCCACCGGCCGCAGCTGTTCGGCGCAATCCTGACGCGTTCGACCTGCAGATCGGGGGCGATCGTCACGACTTGAACCCTGAGCTTGGGGGCGATGGTTACGACCTGCACCCTGCCTTTCAGGGGAATGCCCTTGTACGTGCAGCTCGAATCGACCTTGCCCGCGCTGGCCAGGCACGGGGCCAGCAGCAGCGCGAGCGTCATCGCGGTTTTGAGTTTCATGTGGACGGAATCGAAAAAGGCGGGGCGGCGTGCGCCGCAAGCGATACGTAAGTCGCGCCCGCATTTGGCCTGACGATTGAATGGGCTGCCGGGAGGGTTGACCCTTCGCGGCGGCGGTGGCGGCGTCCGTCCGGTGCGCCGCCGTGCCGCCCGTTTCGTTCAGTCGATCCCGTGAAACACCGCATCCTCCGGCCCGAGGTACGCGGGCGGACGCCACGTCGCGTCGCGCATCGAATGCTGCACGAGGTTCTCCACGCCGAGCAGCACCGCGAAGATCGCCATCCGCACCGGAATCCCGTTGTCCGTCTGCCGGAAGATCGCGAGGCGCGGGTCGCGGTTCAGGTCGACCGACAGGTCGTTCGCGCCGGGCCGGCTGTCGCGCGGCAGCGGGTGCATGATCAGCGTGTCGGGCCCGCAGACGGTGTCGACGAGCGCCTGGTTGATCTGGAAATCCGGCGTGTAGCCTTCGAACGACTCGTCGGCGAAGCGCTCCTTCTGGATGCGCGTCGCATAGACGACGTCCGCGCCCGCCAGCCCCGCCGCGAGATCGTGCGTCTGCTCGATCACGTGGCCGTTCTTCGAGATCTGGTCGACGATGTACGCGGGCATCTCGAGCGTAGGCGGCGACACGAGCGTGAACTTGAGGCCGCGGTACAGCGCGAGCAGCTTGACGAGCGAATGCACGGTGCGGCCGTACTTGAGGTCGCCGACGAGCGCGATGTGCGCGCCGTCGACGATCTTGCCGAGCCGCGAGAATTCCCGCTGGATCGTGTACAGGTCGAGCAGCGCCTGGCTCGGGTGCTCGCCGGGGCCGTCGCCGCCATTGATCACCGGCAGGTTGGTCGCGCGCGCGAATTCGGCCACCGAGCCTTGCTCCGGATGGCGGATCACCAGCGCGTCGACGTAGCCGGACATCACGCGGCTCGTGTCGTAGATCGATTCGCCCTTCGCCATCGACGAGAACGTGAAGCCGGTCGTGTCGCACACCGAGCCGCCGAGCCGGCAGAACGCCGCGCCGAACGACACGCGGGTGCGCGTGCTGGCCTCGAAGAACAGGTTGCCGAGCACCGCGCCTTCGAGCACGCGCGAGATCTTGCGGCGGCGCGCGATCGGCTGCATCACGTCGGCCACGCGAAACAGCGCCTCGACCGAATCCCGCGAGAACTGGTCGACCGACAGCAGTTGCGGCTTGCCTTCGAACAGGAACTGCTTCGCCAACCCTTGATTGTCTACGCTTTGCGTATAGTCGCTGCCTTCCGGCGGGGAGCGGTCGACGATCTCCGACACGAAGCGCTCGACGATCTCCGGCATCCCGCGCGACTCCTGGGAATCGTCCGGCAGCAGCCACGTGTCCAGGGCGCGGCGGCTGACGCCGATGCGGCTGGCGAACGCTTCGCGGGTCATGTTGAGGCGGCGCATCGCGTCGCGGAGGAAGGCTTGCTGGGGAACGGTCATCGGCGGCACCTCGCTGGAAAATATACGCGGTGCGTATATTAGTTCGAGGCCGGCCGAAGTCAAGGGAAACTTGCACGGGCGCCGCGAACGGGGCCGGGCTGGCGCAAGTCGGACGGCTTCGTATAATCAGGTCAGGCCCCGCGGCCTGCGCTCGCAGGCCGCCGTGCCGCAGACGATTGACGACCGGCCCGCCGCCCGGGCTCATTGACTCGAAGGAGAGGGAGAATGATGCGTACGATTGCTGCAATGCTGCTGATCGCGACCGCCGCGCTGGCCGGCTGCAATACGGTTGCCGGCGTGGGACAGGACATCTCGAAGGGCGGGCAGGCGATCAGCGATACCGCGGAAAAGGCGAAGTAGGCCGCCCGCCGCACCCGGACATGACGAGCGCCGTGCCGCTCCCGCGATCGTGGGGCGGCACGGCGCTTTTTGCCGGGCGCGTCAGCCGCGCTCCGCGAACACGTAGCGGCCTTGCGCCTTGCGCGGCCAGAACCACACGTAATCGGGAAACAGCCGGTTGCGCACGAAATAGACGTACACGACGAGCACGATCGAGATCGCCAGGCCCTTCAGCGCATCGCCGGGATCCGTCGCGAGACGCTCGATCAGCTTCGGCATCTGCGCGATCGACAGTGCGATGTACGCGTGATAGATGGTGACCCGGTACGTCGCGAACCCCCAGATGAACAGCAGCGACAGCGGCACGGTCACGGCGAGGAACAGCCCGATGACGACCACGCTGGCCGTGCTCGGCGGGCCGTTCGATGCGGCATCGGCGGCGAGGGTGTAGGCCACCCACAGGCAGTACAGCAACTGAAGGATGCCAAGCGCGATCAGGAGGCGGACGTGCAGTTTGTTCTGCCGGCAGCGCTCGGGGTCGGGGCGGGACGCGATCAGGTTGGCCAGCACGCGATCCTTGACGCCCTGGCCGGATAGCGCGGCCAGCACGTCGCTCCTTTTCGAGCCTGTCGACAGCATGGCCGCGATGCTTGTTTTGGCTTCGGTCTTGTTCATGAGCGGTTGTTGGAATGGCGAGGTGCCCGGAGACGCGAATATTGCATCTCGCGGGAGCGCGCGCAATGGTTTCGCGCCGCGCGGACACATTCCTACAGTGCATGCGGAATCGCGTCGTGATTGGCGCGGCGCGGGCTTGAATGCCGAGCCTTCATGCGACGCGCATGCACGGGCGGCGTGCGCGGCGTTCACGCCGATTGCGCGTCCGGCGCATGCGCGGCTGCGGCCCGCCGCCGCATCGCGCCCACCAGCATGCCCGCGACGACCAGCGCGATGCCCGCGAGCCGCGTCGCGTTCAGCGCCTCGCCGAACAGCGTCACCGCGAACAGCACCGCCGACACCGGCGCGATCGCGGTGAACAGCGCCGCTTCCGTGCCGCTCGTGCGCGCGGACCCGGCGTACCAGCACAGATAGCCGAGGACGGTCGGCACCAGCGCGTAGTAGACGATCGCCGCGACGGCGCCGGTGGTCCAGCCGGCCGCAGCCGCGCGCCATTCGAATGCGGCCGGCACGAGCGCGAGCACGAAGCCGAGGCCGGACATCGCGGTCGACAGCGCAAGCGGCGCGAGCGGCGTCGCGAGACGCCGGTTCAGCAGGATGAAGACCGCTTCGCACGCGACGGCGGCCAGCACCAGTGCATCGCCGGCGAGCGTTTGCATCGACGGCGCCGCGTGGCCCGGCGTGAACGTGACGAGCAGCACGCCGGACGTCGCGAGCGCGGCGGCGGCCCAGTCGCGCGGCGTCTGCCGTTCGCGCAGCAGGACGGCCGCGATCAGGGTGGACATCGCCGGCAGCGTGCCGAGCATCACGCCCGCGTCGAGCGGCGACGACAGCCGCGTGCCGCTGATCAGCAGCACCGTGTAGCCGACGCCGCCCGCCGCCGCCTGCACGACGAGCAGCGCGGCGTCGCGCCGCGACACGCGCGGCCAGCGCAACCGCTGCGCGCGCATCAGTGCGAACAGCAGCGGCGTCGCGATCAGGAAGCGCAGCGCGGTCGCGGTGAACGGCGGCAAGCCGCCGGCGGCGAGGCGGCTCGCGATGACGGTGCTGCCGACGCCCGTCATCGCGGCGGCGAGATAGAGGTAGCCAATCAGTCGTGTTTTCATGCGCCGCATCGTCGCGCGGCTTGGCGGTGGGCGTCTTGAACGAAATTGCAGCGCGTTTTTGTCCTGGCGAAACGGGAGGCGGTGCGATGGCGCTGCGAAGCGACACGCGTCGTTCCGCCTATCGCCTGTCGCCTGTCGCCTGTCGCCTATCGCCTATCGCCTATCGCCTATCGCATCGCGTGCGCGAACTGCCCCGGTGTGATGCCGAACTGGCGCGCGAACGCCCGCGTCAGGTGGCTCTGATCGGCGAACCCGGCCTCGGCGGCGGCGTCCGCGATCGGCCGGCCACGCGCGAGCAGCGCCCGGGCCACGCGCGTGCGCGACTGGATCAGGTAGGCATGCGGCGTGATGCCGAGTTCGCGTGCGAAGCCGCGCAGCAGCTGGAAGCGGCTGACGCCGCTCAGGCTTGCCAGCTCCGCGAGCGACACCGGCGCGGCGGGCGCCGCGTCGAGCCGCTCGCGCGCCGCGCGGATCGCGGGCGCGACGCCGGCCGGCGGCAGCGGGCGGCTCGCATGCCGCGCGAGCAGCCCCGCGACGAGCGTCACGAGCGCCTCGTCGCGCGCGAGCGATGCGTCGTCGTTGCCGACGACGATGCGTGCGTACAGCCGGCTCACGGCGGTGCTCAGCCGCGCGTCGCGCACGGCCGGATGCGCGAGTTCGACGCCGTCGAGCCCTTCCTCCTCGGCGACGCGCGTGACGAGCGCCGGCGCGAGATACAGCATCCGCCACTGCCTGCGCAGGCCGCTGCCGAGCGGCGCGCCGTCGTGCATTTCGCCGGGGTTGACCATGATCGCGTCGCCGGCCAGCGCATCGACCAGCCCACGGCCGCTCCACGACCGGTGCGCGCCGCCGACGATCACGCCGACGCCGAACTCGTCATGCGCGTGACGCGGGAACGCGCGGTCGGAATCGAGGCCGAGCGCTTCGACGCCTTCACGGGTGCGGGAGTAATGGGTGACTCGATGCATGGACGCTCCTCGCGCGCCGGCCCTGGCGCGGATCAGGTGCACTGTAGCGCGTTCCGGCGGCGCGCGCCCTTCAGCCGTTTGGCCGATACCGCGCGCCGCGCGTTGCCCGCACCATGTGCACAAGCAGCGTAGATGGCCCGCCGGGCCTGAAGCTGCACGGGAGACGGCAGGTGGAACGACAGGATCCGGTATTCATCCAGGTGGGCGCGCTTGCGGACGGCTTCGCGCCCGATGCGAACATCCTCGCAACCGTCGACGCGCTCGACGGGCACACGCTCACGCTCGACGACGCATCGGGCGCATCGCGCGTCTGCGCGTTCGGGCAGCGCACGCTGCAATGGCGCGACGCGGCGAGCGGCGCGAGCGGCCGCGAGCCGTGCCGCGTGACGCGGCTGCGCGACGGGCTGTTCTTCGTCGACTACGTCGATTCGGCGTCGCGCGCGACGTCGGTGAGCCTCGTGATCGATCTCGACGGCGGCGTGTGGACATCGGTCACGGGCACGCTGCCGACCGAAGCCGATACGCGTATCGATGCCTTCACGCGGGTCGCGCGCGGGCTGCCGCTCACCGGCGTCGACGTCGCGTTCCGCCACGGCACGCTCGGCGCGCACGCGCACCCCGCGCCGCTGCACGCGCCGACCCGCGAGCTGATCGGCAAGCGGACGATGTATCGCTACAGCCCGACCGAATGCTACGAGCACATCTACCTGAACGAGAACTTCTATGCGTGGCAGTGCCTGGAAGGCGTGGAGCGCGGGCTGGCCGACGTGGATCGCTGCCACACCTTCCGGATCGCGGAGGCGCTGTACCTGTTCGTGTGGCGCGAGAAGGTGGTGCCGACCCTCGGCGTGGTGCTGATCGACCTCGCGCAGTGCAAGACGGACGGCAAGATCTTCGGCTACCAGGGCGGCGACTTCGGCTCGCTGTCGAACTTCCCGATCGGCGCGCATGCGCGCGTGCTGAACGACACCGTGCATCCGCTCGACGACGGAGCGGCGCGATGAGCGGCGTGCCCGGCAGCGGCCGGCTGAGCGCGGATTTCGCCGGGCGCGTCGTGCTCGTGACGGGCGCCGCGCAGGGCATCGGCGCGGCAATCGCGCAGCGCTTCGCGCAGGCCGGCGCGTTCGTGGTGCTGGCCGACCTGCAGGACGAGGCAGCACAGGCGCAGGCGGCGGCGATCGTCGACGCGGGCGGGCAGGCGCGCGCCTATCACGTCGATGCCGCGCACCGCGACGCGCTGCAGGCGCTCGTCGTGGCGGTCGAGCAGGACGGCGGGCGGCTCGACGTCGTCGTCCACAACGCCGCGTATTTTCCGCTGACGCCGTTCGCGCGGATCGACGAGGCGTTGCTCGAGCGGACGCTGGCCGTGAACCTGTCCGCGCTGTTCTGGCTCGCGCAGGCGGCGCTGCCGGCGTTCGTGCGTGCGGGGGCGGGGCGGCTGCTCGTCACGTCGTCGGTCACGGGGCCGCGGGTCGCGTATCCGGGGCTCGCGCACTACGCGGCGTCGAAAGCGGGGGTGAACGGCTTCATCCGGGCGGCGGCGCTGGAGCTGGCGCGCAGCAACGTGACGGTCAATGGCGTCGAGCCCGGGATGATCCGCACGCCGGCGGCGGCGAATCTCGGCGATGCCGCGCTCGCCGCGCAGATCGCGCGGGACATTCCGCTCGCGCGGATGGGCGAGCCGGAGGACATCGCGAGCGCAATGCTGTTCCTCGCGTCGGCGGATGCGGCGTACATCACCGGGCAGACGATCGTCGTCGACGGCGGCGCGACCTTGCCGGAGAGCGGTGCGGTGCTGGGGGGCGCGTGAAGGCAGCGGCGCGGCTACAGCCAGCCGTTGCGGATGAACTCGACGATCGAATAGCGGCGGTTGTCGAGATCGTGGCGCCGGACAGCCTCGACGATGCGCGACACGCCGTCCGCGTAGGGCGACGCGCCGTATACGCGGGATTCGAGCTGCAGGCTGCACGCGCCGTCCTCGATGAGGATCCGGTGATACGCGTGGCGGCCGAGCTGGTCGTCGGGGATCCCGCATTCGCCGCGCTGCACGTCGGGGTCGCGCACGGAGCGGATGGCGTCCGGCTGCACGCCGAGCGAGCGGGCAATGCCGACCGCGGTGCCGGGCACGGACGTCTTGCCCGCCTGATGCGACTCGGTCACGCTGATTCGGCAGTCGCGAAACAGCGGGCCGCTGGTTTCCAGCATGCTCATGAACTTGAGCATCAGGATGTTCGTGTTCGGGCAGAGCACGACCGGAAAGTCGTGCGACCCGGTTTCGAGGTCGGAGCCGGTGGACAGTTCGATGAGCGGCGACGCGGTGGCCTGGCAGAACGCGATGGCGGCCGGAAGCTCCCGGCCGGAACCGGCGTGCACGACGATCGACCGGACATCGCTGCGCGCGCTGTCCGACCACGGCATCACGCGCCACGTTGCAGGCTCGAGCTGGTGCGAGCCGAGCAACTCCGTGGCCAGCTTGCCGGTTCCAACGATGAGTACTTGCATGGGATTGACGGGTTGAAGTTCGGGATTCGATACGGGGGCGATGCGCGATGAGCGAGCAGCCGCACCGGCCTCGCGCATTATGCCCGCCCGCTTGCGCGCCGGTTGTGCGGCCTGCAGCGCCGCGTGCGAAGCGCACGGCCTCGCCCCGGCGCGCACGGACGCCCGAGCGGCGCTACGCTGTCGAAGCGCCGGCCACGCCGCAGGTGCGGCGGCCGGCATGACCCGACCCTCGATCAAGGAGAACACATCAATGAATGACGACATCAACGGAAAGGCCGTCGCGATCACCGGCGGATTCGGCCAGCTCGGCCTCGCGACGGCCGCATGGCTCGCCGGGCGGGGCGCGCGCATCGCGCTGATCGGGCGGGGCGACCCGCCGCTCGTCGTGCCGGCCGGCGCGCTGTGCATCGGCGGCATCGACCTGGTGAACGCGCAGGCCGCCACCCAGGCGCTCGACGCCGCGCAGCGCGATTTCGGCCGGCTCGACGCGCTGCTCAACATCGCGGGCGCGTTCACGTGGGAAACCGTCGCGGACGGCGACGCGGCCACCTGGGACCGGATGTACGCGCTGAACGTGAAGACCGCACTGAACGCGTCGAAGGCGGCGCTGCCGCATCTGCTGCGCGGCCCGGCCGGCCGCATCGTCAACATCGGCGCGGGTGCGGCGCTCAAGGCCGGGGCCGGCATGGGCGCATATGCGGCCGCGAAGGCGGGCGTCGCGCGGCTCACCGAGGCGCTGGCGGCGGAATTGCTGGATACGGCCGTGACGGTCAACGCGATCGCGCCGAGCATCATCGATACGCCGCAGAACCGCGCGGACATGCCCGATGCGGATTTCTCGCGCTGGGTTCAGCCGCGCGAGATCGCGGCGACGATCGGGTTCCTG
>Ga0157367_1000216_pt1 | contig 29775 bp, 24 predicted proteins | sample AttbisABBM2_FD_113142 | JGI IMG/M metagenome (GOLD analysis project Ga0157367, IMG submission 113142) | Fungus gardens microbial communities from leaf cutter ant in Botucatu, State of São Paulo, Brazil - Atta bisphaerica ABBM2 | ecosystem: Host-associated > Fungi > Mycelium > Unclassified ... | reverse complement strand
TCCCCAAGCGTCGCCACCATCACCGCCTTAATCGTATGCATCCGGTTTTCTGCCTGGTCGAACACGATACTCGCCGCCGACTCAAACACCTCGTCCGTCACCTCCATCCCGCCGTGCAGATCGAACTCCTTCGCCATCTGCTTGCCGAGCGTAGTCTGGTCGTCATGGAACGCCGGCAGACAGTGCAGGAACTTCACGTTCGGGTTGCCGGTCAGCGCCATCATCTGCGCGTTCACCTGATACCCACGCAGCAGCGCAATCCGCTCCGCCCACTTCTCTTTGGCTTCGCCCATCGACACCCACACGTCGGTATAGATAAAGTCCGCGCCCTTCACGCCCGCCGCCACGTCTTCCGTCAGGGTAATTTTCCCACCGTGCTTCTCCGCCAGCGCGCTGCACTCCGCCACCAGGCTCTCTTCCGGCCAGCAGGCCTTCGGGGCCACCAGGCGCAGATCCAGCCCGGTCAACGCCGCCGCTTCCAGCATCGAGTTGCCCATGTTGTTGCGCGCATCGCCCGCGTAGACCAGCGTCATCTCGTTAAACGCCTTGCCCGGCAGGTGCTCCTGCATGGTCAGCAGGTCCGCCAGCAACTGAGTTGGATGGAACTCGTTGGTCAGCCCGTTCCACACCGGCACGCCCGCATACTGCGCCAGCGTTTCGACCACTTCCTGGCCGTGGCCGCGATACTGAATGCCGTCGTACATCCGCCCGAGCACGCGCGCGGTGTCCTTAATTGACTCTTTATGCCCAATCTGGCTGCCGCTCGGCCCTAAATACGTAACGCGAGCGCCCTGGTCAAATGCGGCAACTTCGAAAGAGCAACGGGTACGGGTCGAGTCTTTTTCGAAGATGAGCGCGATGTTTTTACCGGTAAGCTTCTGTACTTCCTTGCCCTTTTTTTTATCGGCTTTGAGCTGTGCGGCAAGGGTCAGCAGAGAAGTGAACTGTGCAGGGGTAAAGTCGAGCAATTTCAGAAAGTGTTTCTTGTACAGATCAGACATTTTATCCTCACATGGCGAACGCCACTTATTGAATTAAAATTCACTTTATATGTGTAATTATTCATTTGCAACCCCGTTTCACAAATCTTTCCAACAAAGGTGGAGGCAAACCCGTCCGTGTGTGAAAATAGAAGTATCTGCCGCACTTTAAAGAGGATTGAGCCATGGCAAACCCGGAATTACTGGAAGAGCAACGCGAAGAGACGCGTCTGATTATTGAAGAGCTGCTGGAAGACGGTAGCGATCCGGACGCGCTGTACACCATCGAGCACCATTTCTCTGCGGATGATTTCGACGCGCTGGAAAAAATGGCCGTGGAAGCCTTCAAGCTGGGTTACGAAGTGACCGAGCCGGAAGAGCTGGAAGTGGAAGAGGGCGACACCGTCATCTGCTGCGACATCCTGAGCGAAGGCGCGCTGAAGGCGGAGCTGATTGACGCGCAGGTAGAACAGCTGATGAACCTGGCCGAGAAGTTTGACGTGGAATACGACGGCTGGGGAACCTACTTCGAAGATCCGAACGGTGAAGACGGCGAAGAAGGCGACGACGAAGATTACGTCGACGAAGACGACGACGGCGTGCGTCACTAAGCGTTTCAGGCGGTGGCCCGCGCCACCGCTTTTTCAAGGCAGAACCATGGATTACCCGCAGATACTCGCCCCCGTACTTAACTTCCTCCAGTGCCCGACCCCGCAAGCATGGATTGATAAAGCCCGCGACCCGGCGAACCTGCCGCTGCTGCTCACCGACCACATGGTGTGCGAGCTCAAGGCCGCCCAGACCGCGCTGCTGCTGGTGCGTAAATACGTCGCCGACGAAAGCGGTGCCGACGCGCTGCTCGACTGGCTCAAACCCTACGAACTGTTCACCTTCCGCGACGGCCCGGAGCCGGACTTTATCGCCCTGCACAAGCAGATTGGCAAAAGCGTGATGCCCAAAACCGACGACCCGTGGGGCCAGGCACTCATCGACAGCATGGTGCTGCTAATTAAGGAAGAACTGCACCACTTCTGGCAGGTGCGCGAGGCGATGCTGGCCCGCGACATTCCGTACGTCAAAATCACCGCCAGCCGCTACGCCAAAGGGATGCTGAAGGAAGTGCGCACCCACGAGCCGCTGACGCTGATCGACAAGCTCATCTGCGGCGCCTACATCGAAGCCCGCTCCTGCGAACGCTTCGCCGCGCTGGCCCCGTTCCTCGACGACGACCTGCAGAAGTTTTATCTCTCGCTGCTGCGCTCGGAAGCGCGCCACTATCAGGACTACCTGACGCTGGCGCAGCAGGTGAGTGACGACGATATCTCACCGCGCATACAGCTTTTTGGCGAAATTGAAGCCACACTTATCTCGACACCGGACAACGAGTTTCGCTTCCACAGCGGAGTGCCGGTGTAAACCGGCATAGCGAAAGGATAAGGATGCGAGATGAATAAAACGTGGACCCGTATTGTGATTGTCGTCGTCGCGGCCGCCGCCGTGGCGTTCTGGGTATTCTTCGATAAGCAGCGTGCCCCCGAACAGCAGATTGATACCACCCTCAACGCGATGCCCGCCTGGCAGGTGATTAAGGAGCAGGAGCCCGCGCTGCATCAGCGCATCCTCGACCAGATGGCCGCCCTGCAAAAAGCGGGCGAGCCGGAGCAGCAGATTATCGACACCATCCAGCCGCAGATCCTGCATCTGCAGATGTCGCGTCTGCAAAACGCCCCGGACGCCAACGTGGTGAACTACATGACCATCAATATGGAGCAGACTGCCGCCATCCAGAAGGTGAGCGACGACGCCTGCTTCCGCTTCCTCTACCCGATGGTGAAGGGCGGCGTGAACCCGATGCGCATGCTGGATAAAGACCTGATGACGCGGCGCATGCAGGCCGATGCTGACATGATGCGCGCGGCCTACGGCAAAAACCGCCACACCGTGACCCCGGCCGAACGCGAGGCGGCTGTCGAGGATGTGCGGCCGATTATGAAGCAACTTGCCGATAAGTACGGCGAGGACATCCAGCTGCTGCAGATGCCGGAGAAGGCTGTGGGCAAAGAGAAGCTCTCCTGCGATATGGTGCAGGAGATGTGGGCCAAGGTGCTGGCGCTGCCGGAGCAGAAGGCGGCGAGGGTGATTCGACTGGCGGTGTCTGAGCTGGAGTGACGAAGGACGCTGGTTTTTTGGGCACTTAGCGCGGGTTTCGCGCGTCGTCGCTTGCATGGCGGCGCGCGACAGGTATAATCCACAACGTTTCCGCATCCCCTTCAGTGCCGAAGTGGCGAAATCGGTAGACGCAGTTGATTCAAAATCAACCGTAGAAATACGTGCCGGTTCGAGTCCGGCCTTCGGCACCAAAAGATGCAAATCAAAGTCGCTTAAGGGCGGCTTTTTTTGTGTCTGGAATCCAGTATTTACCTACCTTTGTCGATATATTAACCCTTCAAGGTCAAACCGACTTCAACGTACATCTACCAACAGATGTTGGTAAAAATCAGTGTCAGAAGCTCTCTAAAAGTTAATGGTTCCTTTTGCAGGAATACTTACAGTCTTTTTACCGGAGCTGTTTTTCCGGTTAGCTTCTACATCCTGAGCTAGATGTAAATCCAGTTCTGCAGCCAGCGCGGTTTCGGTTAACTGTTTGATTAAAGGCGTTAAGTTACATCTTTACCAGTTAATGCCTGATCGGACAGAAGAGCATTAAGCGCTTTATCAAAATCGAAGAGCTGGGACATGTGTCACTCCTTTTTACTTGGATATTACTGGAATGACACACAATTTCTAACATTCCCCACTGGCATCGCACTGAGTTAAGCCGGCATATGTCCTGAATCAATTTTTAAATTGCGTCTCTGAAAACGACATTTGCCTAAACGGCTGTCAACGTTTCACCACCATGTTTAGTTACCCTTGGGCGGCACTGGATCTTCATTGCATCACTTACAAATGCATTGTCATTTGCTTTACTGGACCAGATATATGCCTCACCTGGTTTTAACGCTCCTAGCTTCTCAGGTGTTAGAGATTTCAAACCGATACAGGCTTTTTGAATATGCTTTAACCAATCTGGAGCGTTGAACTTATGTAGAATTATCTGTGAAGATAGCTGAATAAGTTCGATCGGTACAGACGGCGGGTCTTGGCTGGCAATCATGACACTGGTACCTTTGTGGCGCATTTCGCGAACCGTTTCCACAAGACCTTTTACTAGGTCAGGACTATCGATGTACTTATGACACTCATCAAAAACAATCAGTTTGTTAAAAGATTGCCCTTGGTACTTGGCTTCCGAGAATATTTGCAGAAGCACCACAAATAAACCTAATGCCTCATCTTTTTCGATGAATTCATCCCGAACATCAACAACGATCATTCTACCTGGTCGAATCAGCGAACCAACGTTTAATTGATCATCAATGTACTGCTCTGCAAAGTCCAAACGCATATTTGCTAGATCTTTAAGAGAGTCAGAAAGACTAGAATTATGTATCCCATCTCTAATTGATTGAATTGATAGGTTATTTCGGTTCTTACGCATAATATTGCCCAGTTGACGAATATATGCGGCTTGGTTTCCAATAGCGCCCATCAAAAATTTCCAGTGTCCAGCTTGCAATTCAGAAGAACAAAATTTCAACGGATGTACTTCAATTCCAGGATACTCAGCGCGCCGTTCGTCTAACTTGTCTTCAGGAGCTAACAACACAACATCATCTAAAGAAGTAGGCTCTGCACCATAAACTTCTCTGAGCTTCACTAATTGCGTCACATCGTCATTTGGGGCTATCATCGACGTAAACTCAGGTTTATAGTCCTGAGTTGCACTATAGTGGAATATCACACTCGCCAATTCTTTATGTAGAGTATTGATCGATGGGATTGATTTAGTTGCCATCTCAACAACTGAACCCAAAGTATAGCTTTTGCCCCCACCTTGAACACCAAATAAACTTAGCGTGTGTGTATGGTTTAAATCTAAGGCGATTTTCCGGCCATGGACCTCTCCTAACAGGCCGAACTGAGCAGAATCACCATTGACACCAAGAACAATATCGTGAGGAACGAACTCAACTTTATTGCCAGCTGAGATGTTCGGATTGTGTAAATTTTCGTCTGGCTCTGGCTCTGGCTCTGGCTCTGGCTCTGCAGATGCTGCTACTACAGGGACAGGATTGCTAATAGGTTTTGCTTCTTCAAGGTTCTGACTCATAGAGGGTGAAACAGTAGTAGGCACATCAAAACTAAATGGTATTACTTTAACAGTGTCATCCTCTGAAGCACATGGCCTCTCAGGTAACATGATCTTAGCTTGGAATATCAATTCAGCCCAAGATACGGTTCTATCTCGCTCTTTATGTAAGAACTCGGCCGAAGTCAACTTAGGCAGTGTTAGTTCAAGTGAATCCAACGTCCCTACACTTTGTTCATCATCCTCAGGCACTTTAGCTGATAGCAATTCGTCAATATGGTTTCGTCCAATACGGTGAAACTCGATACCGACTTCTTTTTCAACGCCGGAGTTATTCTGACCAAAATCAAAAATAACAGCACTTCGGGTGATTGAAAGCTTGTAACCTTGCTCCAAAGTTCGAAGCAAAAATTTTGCTTCCTCGACAATCTCAGAGCTCAATAAACCAAAACGCTCAGATCGTTTAAGGTAATGTTCAAGAAGGACACAAAGCTTTTGTGTTTTAACTAAGCGATCTGGTCTATCCGGTATTGTACGCTTTAAATCAAAATGACGCTGAATAATTCGTTCAGATTCTGAAATTTGCTCAGCGATACTCTTTTTCAAGCTTTCGTACTTCGTCATATTACCGACATCTGAATAACACTTAACTTCGACTAAATTACAACGAATTGTGCGTGAAGAAGCATCCAAATCGAACAATGCTAAATCTGTTCTTTTAAAACTTATATCTGAACCTAGTTCACTATCAGCCTTTTGTAGTTCAGAATAAAGCTCAAGATGAGCATCTAAAGGGACTATTATCTGGTCCTTAAACACTCCTTGGTACTCAAGATAAAGTTTGGATAGGGCCAACCCTAAGGCCTCCGACTTTGAAGCGCTATTTGAGGCCAGTTTTAACGCTAACCTACCTGACAAAGCTCTGAGCGAATCTAAAACCCGCGTCGCCTTATCTACATCAGAAACAATTTGATGCTGTTCTAACGTCCCTCTCATTAAAGCTTCTATTTCTGTAGTAGAACGCGAAGTAATAACGAAATTGTGCGTATTTGAAGAAGCCATTTCAGGACTGTGATCAATCAAATAATCTGGACGACCATCTTTACCACCGTGATCAAAAAATTCAATGCCCAGGTTTCTATCCACTGTGAATACCCAATCACTGACTTCGTGTAATTGATTTAACAAAGCTCTTTCAGTGCTATCAAGTGCCAACCTGACTACTGGCACCTGTTCTAAAGAAAAATCGCCTGTCGCCAATGATGCGGCTATTGCCGACATCAATTTAGGCAGTTTTGCGATAGTCTCAGATACCTGATTGCCGAAAAGCATTTTTGCAGCACCATGTCTCGTGTGACGATCCCAAGCAACAACCCCATTCTCATCGAAGTAATCAATGCAATAGTCCTGATATAATCCATATATAGGCGCAACTTGTTCGTCTGCCTGAGGTTTAACCACCGATAACTCTTGCGCAGGGAACACATCGAATAACATGCTTAGATGAGACTGAAATTCATCAGGCGACTGCTCAAATTCAGAGGTTGCTCTGAGCGAAATGCTTAATTTTGGCTGCAAATGATTTTCGGTTGAATGAAATAGCTGGTTTTCAATCTCACTGTCTTCGCCACTATTAATTAGCTTAAATAAATCTGAACCTACTTCTGTCGCATAAGGATCAGTTACGAATAGACGAATATCAAAACAAATATGTTTAAGCTCCGCTTTCTTTCTCAGAGCCAATAACATACCCGCTACTGCGCCTGCAGAGCCCGCGTTAAATACATTGATCGATAAACAGTTCACATATGGATGTTGTATCAAATACCTTTCGACTTTTGTGGCGAGAAAGGCACTATTTTGCTTGCCAACTTGCTGGTAATCATTTTTAATACCAAATACAGTTTTGATTTTATCAATTAGTGCTTGTGGCTCTTTTTCTTTTGCAGACGACAGAATACTCCAAAATGGATGAATACTGTCGAGTGCGACCATCAGCTGGCCCTGGGTGTCTGGCAGTACGTAAGGAAAATTGGTTAACGCGAGTTCTTCTAATAAGCTGTTTTTAGTCCCAACCGCGACTTCCTTACCAACCTTTTCACTCTGTCTTGCCCAAGCTTCCGCAAGAGAAGCCCATCCACCTAACCATAAAGCTCTTAGTGGATGTGTTGGTCCCAATAACATCACCTCTTTATAGCTGCCGTCATAATTCCATATCACGATTGAAAGTGAATCCAAGCGAAGCAACGCGGCTAACTCAGTCGAATAGTCATGCCCATTTGCAGTTTCCTGAAATACCGCAGCCAAGTATTCTAGATAACTGCTGGAATATATGTTGGCTTCATGCGAGGAAGACACATGATCATGAGCGACGGAAACCAGCTCTTTCTCATTTTGATGGATAATTTGAAAGTAAGTTTCCCGTGCTACTTTAAATTTTTCAAACTGGTTTTCTATACCCTTTATTGGCCAATCTACAGCATCGGTACTAGACTCACTTACTTCTTGATTGCGAATTTCTACACGCCAAGTCAAAGCCGCCATTGGGCTAGCTAGAATTTTTTGCTCAAAATTTTTTAAGTAAGTGGTAACAGGAATTTGAATACCACTTCCTTTCTTGAATTTCACATTGACGATAGACTCAGCCTTATTCTTACTATCCTGCCAAGTCGTTTCCATTACTTCAGCATTGCTAAATTTCTCAGTTTCGATGACGTTGGCAAATTCAGATTTAATTTTAGCGTGCGACAATGACGCCTCTCTTACTTTTCGGCCCTCAATTGGCTCAATCTCTGCATCAGCCGCTGGCAATACATAAAACAGATCACTTTCATTAATTCGTGAGCCAGCTTCATTCGCACTAGATGTACCCCACGGTATTGAGCACAGCTTGTCATCAACCAAAGGTAATAATTCATCGCTTTCATCAAATGCTTGAACTCGAATGTAATGCCAACCTTCTTCCCATTCGATTCCAGTCAACTTGTTAAACGTGATTGTGACTGTGGATTTTGATGTGGCTTTACCTACCTTAATTAAACCAACAAAATCACCTTGCTGAGTAAATACTTGCGCTTTATATTTCGCTAATCCATTAACTTCGCTTGGTTTTGGGGAAACAGAAAAAGTCACAGAGAACTTTTTCAAACCGCCTTGACAGGTAGTCAATACTTGTTGGCCAATCAACTGTTGCAAATTTGGATCTGTTTCACCATCAGGAATGATTGGCAAGCCAACCTCAGTGACCGTTAAACAAACCGCATCGGTGGCTTCTTCCTCATACTGAAAGTGCCATTTATCAAAAGTAAGTGGCCAGTTGCTGCTATCTACGACCAATTGCTTACGCCAACTGCAGTCGAGTAGGTTTTCCTGATCATTTAGAAAGAGGGCTAATCTTTTGTTAAAGTCTTCACCTTCTAGCTGCAGGTCATAAGCGGTCGCAATCGCTGATTTCTCTGAGTGGTTTATAATTTGTACACACTCGTGATTTTTAACCAATTTGCGTACCAACATGGAATGATCTTTATGTAGCTCAAGATCAGGAATCAGCCCTAGTTCATAAAGAGCAGCGCCAGCAACACTTGGATCAAAGCCATTAACCTTAATTGTTAGCGCGTATCGCAACCATTGATAAGCAGTCAGTTTAAGCGCCGCCTTTTCTTGAAGAATGAAGTAAACTTCGTCTAATAACCGCTTAATCGGATCGGGAGATTCAAGCTTAACTTGATTAAACGCCAGCAAATAAGCATCTGAAATATCAATTTGTTCAAAGGTCGCTGCACCAAAAGAATCTTCAGAAGACGTTTTTAATTCATTTGGTACAAAAATCAGTAATGGCTGGCGAAGCTGGCCATGTTCATTAGGGTTTCGCAGCTCAACCAGCTTAGTACTGGTAACTGAAAAACTACGAGTCATTGTTATTGCTAGTACGGCAACCTGGGCATACTCAACAGCACCAGATACTACTTCACTAAGCTGATACATAAGCTCCGTTTCTAAATCAGATACCTTCATGCAGTGGCCCGCACCACGAATTTCTAGCAACATCTTAAACTTAGGTACAAGGACACTGATTAAGCTGCCGTCGATATCTGACTTACTAACGGTTTGAATACCTTTAATCATGCGCTACGTCCTTTCATAATCTCATTTTGCTTACTATTTATCTGATATCTTGGGGTAACCGTTTGTGTTACATAGGCATCAGAAAGATCGCGATAAAAACCAATTTCTCGTAACCGGCGCTTAAAACCAGATAAGTTATCTCTAAGCGCTTTATTTACATCAATTGATGACTCATAGAAAGCATCAGTGTCAGGCAATGAATCAATAAAAATACCATATCGTTCTTTTAAGAAAGTTAATAGTTCATCAACTCTCAACTCCCTAGTGTGAAATCCCAAGTCACCACCTTTGGCCAGTACGGCTAGCTGTAACAGCACCTCTAACAAGCGACCATCAACGCTAAATCGACGCCCGCCAGTACTACCACTTTGTTGTTCTAACAAAGCCCCAGGCTTATTTTTTAGCATAAAACTATCCAGGTTTTTGACTAAACCAGAACGGATCGCATTACCTTGTACAAATAGCAAAATTTCTATATAGGTTTCATACTCAGGCAAGCCGAGTTGGGTAATAGCACGAATCTCTGGCGGAATGTCTTCTGATTCATGAAAAGATGATACTGACGCATCTAAAATCCCAGCATTACGCTGACCAAAAAACTGATCGCGCTCTTGCTCTAAAGGCGACTCCAGCAGAGTAAACAAATCGGGAACTGACATTTGTTTTATCGATTTTGATCCCGATAATTTGCCTTTTTTAGAAAGGTATTCTGCAAACTCATCGAGTTTTTTAACGCCGAAATAGGCTTTAATAAAAGCAGGAATACGCTTGTAGTGTAACGTCGCACTTTGCTCAGCCATTGATTCACTCAAACCATTAATACTATTTGTCATGTCTACATAGATAGCTGTCTTTTGTTTATTGCTCTCTTGGAAGTTACGGCCTTTACTTTTAGCCAAAGCAGGTAGCAACTTGAACAACTTCAATTGGTATAATGCTAAGTGAAATGCTAACAATATCTTTATGTACTCAACCATCACTGAGCGAGGAATATACTGGCGATACGTCAGTAACTTAATGGTATCTTCAGCTAGAATATCCGCAGCCTGTTGATTAAGCGGAGCAAAACGTTCTTGTAAGTCAGCATGATCAGGCGTGTCTGACTTCACTTGATCAGACAGCCTTAATATTGCCTGTGTTTCGACATCTACTTGCGACGAACTATCGTACTGACCCGTCGTAGAATCTACACCAGCAAAGAAAAACTGTTTGAGTCGGTTAATCGCGGTCTGACCATTATTGGCATGGTATAGCAGCTCATATACTTGCTTAGAGGCACCATAATCCCGGCAATTTTTAGGATTTCGAAACAAATAAGTATTACCGTGGAGTGGCCTAGGCGCAGCAACGGCTTCGTTAGCCTTGCCTCGATTAATTAGGTCCACCAAATGGGTTTCAATCCACTTTTCAATAGTAATAGGGGCTTGAGAGAAGTTTTTAAAATGTTTTCTGTTACGAGAGTCTAGAAACTCGTCTTTAAACAACTCAACCGTCATACCTTTAGCGCTTAGTTTACTGGAAGCTCCGTTGTGCTTTAGCCGAGCGAAAAGATGAGTTAAAACTCTGTCCATCTCAACGATTTTGTAATCGAGATAGCTCACCTTATTAGTGCGGAAAGCCTTATCTTTTTTCCCTAATTTCATAACTGAACCTCCGCTACCAATCGCTCTAACTGCAAAACACCACTTTCGTCGCGTGTGATTTTTTCATACAGCTGGCCATTGGTAGTTAGCAATACCTCTTGATAAGGCGCTGAAGCCAGTACGTTCTTGAATACGGTTAAACTTAAATAAAAACTCTGCTCCGCTTGGGTCGAAGGCACGTAGCCCTGATTAAGGCGATGCAGCATTTCAAACAAATCCAAATCCAATTCCAACTCTGCAGTAAGACCGGTTGCATCTTGGTACTTAAGCAATAGTGACTGCGAGCTATGCTCCACAAATGACGAGTTCATCGCTGAGTCTTTCACTTCAATGGAAAATACATCAGATGGGAATAAGCGATAGCTTCTAATAGTGCCTAAATGTACCTTGCGCACTTGCATTGCCAGTTGACCATTAAAATACATAGGGTTATGCAAACCCTCACCACGATTAATTGCATTAATGGCAAGCGATTTAGCTTCATTCATTAACGCACTGTTTTCTAGGTAACGTACTAATAACTTCGCTGAACGATATGGCAGTAATGTTTGCCAATTTTCTCCACGGCGCTCAAAATAGGCCTTTCTGCGTAACATCCCCACCACAATACGATGAGATTGATAACGCTCCTTGCTCTCATTTAACGCAGTTCCTTTAGGTAAGCTATGATGTGCATTGGCCAGGATTTGATTTTCGTGTTCACTACGCTGCTCAAATTGCAACCAATCAACGGCGTCTAAGCCTAAGAAATCCAAACCACGATCTAAGCGCACGTCAGACCCTTTAGCAATATCAGTTTCTCTTAGCAGATTTAACAATCTATCTTGCGTACTGTCGTTACCGCACCAAGCGTTAAAGTAATAACCGTGAAGAATTTTGTCGGCTTCGCCATTGGCGTAGATTTCTTTAATTTCGTTACAGGAGTATTCACCAACTAGCGTATAACTCAGTGCTGAACGCAAATCACGCATGGTTATATGAAGCTGATTTCGTAAACTTGTCAGTTTGTAAATATACTTCAAACGCTCGATGACTTTAGGCCCAGTTTGCTCGTCCTGAAAGGTAGCAATATTATGTTTAACGTAGCATTTGTCTTTTAGCGCACAATAATCACAACCTTGCCAAACTTTAGCCGATGTCATTTTTCCTATGATGCGCTCAAAAACAGACTCAGGTTGATTTTGAGTAGAAGCAAGAACATCACGCATGTTCAAGTTAACTACCGCCACGTCATTTTGCACTGAGCCATCTTTTAGACTTTGTTCAACTACTACTTTTAGAGCGGAAAAGCGTCCTGAATGTTGGCTTAAGAAGTCGACAAGACGACCCTCGTTAATGGCAATTAATCGGGTTTCGTGGTATGGCCATGTATTTGAATCATCACCTTGATAGACACTAAAGAACTCTTCGAGTACCACATTATTATCTTTGCTACCTTCGTCTTGACTACCATCGTAGTTAGTCAGGTATTTGTGCCCATTTATTTCAAACCAACTGCCATTCCCTTGTGGATTTAAGTGAATGCTGGTACCTTGCGCCTCAACCTGAGACTCCAATTGCTGCAAAAATGCAGTTTTACCATCTCCGGCATTACCGGTAATTAGCACTAAGCGCAGTTGCCCAGCCAGAATTGCTGGCGCAAGCTCGGTATCCAAGGCGGTTTCTACGTAAATTAATTTTGCGTAATCATCTAAGCCACGGGTACCCGCATTTGAGTGCCGACTTTGGCTATATAGCGTCAACATAAAATCATGAAACGCCGATTTACTTGGGGTTGAGCCGTCAGCGAGAGGCGGCAAATGAAATTGTGAAGTACTTTCTTCCGATAAAGTTTGCGCCCTTTTCAATTGCTGAACTTTATTCAATTCTTTTAGCAACTGCTCGGCTGATTTAAAACGATCAACTCGTTTAGGGGAGATCAGTTTTAGCAGTACCGCCGAAGCATCATCGGTTAAATTAAAGCTCTGGGCAAACTCGCTAGGGTGACGTGCTAATTCATCCATGGGTGGGCACTGCACATTGGCCCACGGGTATTCACCGGTCATGGCACGATACAGAGTAATACCCAAGGCATATAAGTCCCTATCAATCAAATCAGAGGCTTGCGGTGTTTCGGTAATGCAAAGATCTGGTGGTAAATACTTTCGTGAACCTCCCCCTAAGGTTAGATCTTCTGCATCTACCGATACGTTAAAATCGATAATACGAACTTTGCCGTCTTTCCATATCAGGTTTTGTGGCTTGATGTCACAGTGGAAAATATTGTGCTCGTGTAAATGCTGTAAACCTTCTGCCACTTGCTTGGCCATGGTCCACACTTCATGGGCTGTTAATGAGCGCTGCTGGATCAACTCACTAACATCTAAGCCTTCAAGATACTCAAAAACAATATAAGGTGGCCCTTGATTAGGTAATAGGTCAGCATCGTACACCTTTACCACATAGGGGTGCTCTGGCAGTTTTACCAAGGTGCGGTATTCTTGCTTTAAGCGCTCTAATACCGATTCTCTATCCTTCAAAATCAGCTTTACAGCGCGCGACACATCACCAAAGGTATCTGTTACCTTATATACAATACCAAAGCCGCCAGGTTTACCCAGCGGTTGCTGCACGACGTATTTATTGGTTAGCTGGTAGCCACTCGGTAGACGCATGTAATTGACTGAAGGCTCATGGTTATTCTGTGCTTTACCATTCAATTGTGAGAATTTATTAGTCTCAATAGCTTCTACTGCTGCTTTCGGTTGCCAGAGTGCATTAAATTGTTCCAGCGCATCTTCTGGGCTTGGCCGTTGCTGTGCCTCTTTATGACATAAGGTTTGAAGCCAGTTATCAAATTCTGCTGGTAGCTGTTTATATCGCTCAGTTAACTTTGTACTGAGCAGACACGATTTCTCGATAGCTTGGGTTACTGAATCAAAAGCCGCGTCACCGCTAAACAGCTCAAAAATAACCAGACCTAAACTGTAGATATCCGAAGCGCAGCTCGCTCCATGGCTATCAGCCCACAGTTCAGGTGCTTTATAACGGTTTGAGATCCGCTGCTGAGCTTCGTCGGCAATGGTAGTGGTGCTTTCAGCCCCTATGCGAGCGTAGTCAAAATCAATCAGCCTTGGCTGACCATCGGCCCCTATCAAAATATGCTCAGGGGTAATGTTGCGATGAACCACACCATTACGGCATAAGTGTGCTAACGCCAATAACAGGTCATTAACAATGCGCTTCTTCTGATCCAATGTGAGGAGTGAGCTAGAATCGTTAATCTTTTTACTAAGAATTTCACCAGGAATATCGTCGGTTAATAGCAAGTACCTATCTTGTGCTTCGGTAACAAAGAAGTCTTTCACTCCTATAATGGCAGAGTGCGAGGGCATCTTTGCAATTGCACGATAAGCGTTTTCAATCAGGCGTTTTTGCTTGCTTCGCTCTTCATCTGGCAGGTAAGGATCGGCTTTATAAGCTTTAGCCAGCACAGTTCCGCCTTTGCGGCCCGCGGTAATGTTAAATAATCGATATTCTGTAACATACTGATTATCAAGAAAAGTTTCAGCCACTTCCCAGTTACCAAAACGTTCACCATGGCTGCGTTTTTTTGCCGATTTTCCTAAGGTTTCTGAAATAATCTGAATATACTTAGTCACATTGCGCTCGAAGCGCTCTGGAATACGGGCATTGTCGGTAAAGAAACGGGTGCTGTTTTTTAATGTCACTACATGGCCGCGCTCGCGATCTTCCGGGTCCTTAAACTCACAATCATCTATAGTGAGCACCACCGCAGTATCCACATAGATGTTGTTTAAATCTCTATTTGCGCGATTTTGCTTACAAATGAGGCCCGATAAAGACTTTGCATTGCCGCGTAATTTTGGCAATGGCGAGCGATAACTGTTGTGGGAGGTGTGCCAAGTGTTGCCATCTACCTCCACTTTGCCGTGGATGCCTTTGGCATCCACTAAGTAAATGGCATGGGGCGCGACAACACAGATATCCACTTCAAATAGCTGGTCATACTGTTCAACTTCAAAGCTATGAATAACAAAATAATCGTCGGGTAACTTTTCTTTTAACCAAGCGATGGCTTTGCGCTCTTCATCGTTAACAACATCACCAATTGCAAATACCTGTGCCATCTATCAAAACTCCATTATAAGATTATCCAAGTACTCATATGCTTTGTTTTCATTTCGTTGAGCATCATCTATTAACTCAATGGCTTCCTTGACTTTCTTCGAAATATTTTCTCTGAAATTTTCATCAGGCCAAAAAATGTCCAAATCCTTGACCCTATTTTCTTCTATATGAGGAATGCTTGAACCCGCAGCCTCTGCTGCTATTAATTTTTCAAATTCGGGTAGCGATAGAAGAGAATATAAATAATAAGAGTCAGAATCTTCATTTCCTACAACCCTAATCATATTGTTGGAGCAAGAGAAATTTGCCAAGTATTCGCCAACAAAAACAGAACGACCAATCAGCCCACCTAACTGACCAGCCTCTTGAATCAAGATCATACCCTTTTCAAGTTTCAAACGATTTTTTTCAACAACCGAGTGCATTAAGTAACGGTCAGATGAAGGTGATATTTTGAAAACATCAGCCCCAGTTATGTAAGGAACTCCAAACTGCGCCTCTATCGAATATTGTCTCTTAAATATATTCGGAATAAATACAGTTGCGACATCTTTCAATTTCCTGCACAGACCTTGATTGGAATTTACTACTTCTCTTAACCTGATACAACTATCTGAGTAGTAGTGTGAATCCAATCTCTTTACCAGATTTTTAGAACTAGTAGTGGTCACGAGTTGGCGTTCTTCCTTTTTGGAAGAGTTAAATCCTATCTCTTTTGATAAGATTGCGCGGCATTCCGCCAAAATAGCCTGTGCTTTAGATCTACCATTTGCTGCAGACTGCATGTATTGAGCGACAGTTCTCTCTTCCTGCTTGCTAAAAATCGGAATTGAAATGTCTATAACTTGTTTGGGGTCTAAGTGTTGAACAATTGAACCGTATGTTCCTTGGGTTACCTGTGGCAGCCCATACTTCGAAGACAAATAAGTATAAAGGTAGCCAGGCTCGATCCTTTCAATATCAGGAACAATCTTCAAAATGTCACCGCAGGCAAAAATTCCTTCCATATCCTTACGAACGAACGTCATATTGCCAATCGTTCCAGCAGCAGAAATTAATATAGTTCCCTCCCTCAAAAAACAGCCCTTATCGGTAACAGCAATCTGTTTAGCAAGATTAGGAATGGCTCTTAAGTCAAAACGCAACATCCCTGATGTTGTTAAAAATGGCACACCATTTTCGGTTGAGTCGACAAAAGTTCTTTTTATCATTTTACCTTTGTATAGACCAAACGACTTACTAACCAGATCGCCTAGGGGTATTTTTTTGACTCTTAGTTCTTTAATCCTTTGTTTTGCTTCAATAGCTCCAGCAACAAAAGGGGGACAGTCAAGTCTGTAATTTTCTTCTTTGATCCAGTGGCTAAAAACTTTTTTTATCTTCATGAGTAAACCCTCGGATACCATGCCTGAATTTGTTGCAATAAGCAGGTGAACGATTCATCTACACAACCTTTGAAAGATACGTCCCTGGCAATGCGCTTAAACAGCTGTGAGTGGCTCTTTTTACGCCCCCAATTTTGGCCTCTTACGGCATCAATTGCAGCTTTAGGATCCGTAGGTTTTAAGTCATCAACATGCCATAGGTTTCTTTCTTGCAACCAAGCTCTCAGGCTACCACTAGCACCTGGATAATCAAAAACTGGCTCAATTCGTCGGGTATCCGCTTGCCACATCAATACTTCTAGCTCAGGGTTAATTGCCATGACAGAAAAGCGATCATCAGGCCAGCCTACAGCGCGCATATTCACTTTGATAGTTTCACAGAATTGCAGGTAATCCATTGTTTGTAGGTTGTCATTAAACGCAAAATCGACCATAACTACTGCGTAATTATGAGTCTCAATATAGCTCTTAAGCAGGTTGTGACCAGTTTGATATACGCCAGGATCCTTTCCTGGATGTTTAATCAAATCTTGCTTGGTATCGAATTCAAATCTGGCGCATTGTAATCGTGTATCGAACGCTGGATTTTCAAAAAAGCCTTCTACGGTGGCTTGCATTTCACCGTCGGCCACTAAAAAAACAATATCTCTCATGATTATTCCAACACTCCGGCCGCAAATAGGGTTCCTAAGTCCACTTCGCCCTTCCATGTTTTTAGGCGAGGGTGTTCATGGCCTTTTAATACTTCTGTTGCGCCGTCTTGGTTAAAGCGCATGGTGATGATTTGCTCAACTTCGGTATTGGCGAGCACCACTGGCGAGTGAGTTGATAGCCACAACTGCGTATCAGAGGTGAGTTTTAACGCTTCTAACACTGCATCGACTGCCTTAGGGTGAATACCGTTTTCAGGTTCTTCTAAGGTGATGATCTTGGGTGCATTTTGTAAATACGGAATAATGGTCAACGCTAAGATATGCAGAGTACCGTGTGACAATCCGCTCGAAGGCACAGTCATGCCGTTGCTATAGGTCACTTCTAGGTAGCAATAGCTATCATCGATACGCTGCTTGGCTTCAATTTTGGCAATAGAGGGCAGCGCCATTTGCACCAACTCTAGCCATTCGTTTAAGCCTTCGGGATCGTGCTGCTGCAAGCCATGTACTTGCCAAGGCAAATTGCTACCGTCTGCTTTAAAGGTATCTTTGTCTCTTGGCGAAGCCGCCAAACGCATTGCTGACCACTGTGGTTCATAGCAATGTGAGCCTTCGATAAGAAACCTTTGTAGCCATAGCGCTGCGGGGTATAAATCATGGTCTGCAGGTAGCGCGGCTAAAGCCAATTGGTTATCTCGTAGCCCAAATTCAAGGATGGATGATTTACCGGCTTGATATTCTGCCTGGTACCTTACCTTGGTACCTAAGCTACGTGATAACACCTTAAACCAAGGCACACTGCGCTTGAAGTCATCTACGCCAATAAGACCCATACCATGCGCTGGGCGCAACCCATTGTTAGGAAAAAGTGTTAAGTGCTCTTCTGTAACTTGAAATTTATCTTGGTTGATTCTGAACGATATTTCGTATCTCGCGGTATCGGGTCTTAATTCACTTTTCTGGAATTTATTCTGCCAAGCATCGCTAGCACCTCTTAACAGCTCTTCAACAATTGAAAGTGGTAAGCACACTTCCAGCGCCAAAATGAAGTACTCGCCTCGAAGCTGATGAACTACTTCTTTGGCTGCTTCTGCGCGAGCACGCTCTCTGCCATTGGTGGGTTTAAAGAACGCTTCGTTTATATCCGACACATTCAATAAATCGCCAAACAAAGCAGGGATATCAAGAAGCGTTGTTTTACCTGATCCATTAGAGCCGGCAAATACATGCTGTTGTTCTAAGGCTAGGTCTAGCGTATTAAAACAGCGATATTTGTAGGCCTCTATTCTTGAGATCATACTGATGGCTCCGGATTGTTAGCGCGAAACTCTTTCCAAGCTTTGGCAATTTTAGGGAGGTCGTCATCTAAAATTTTGCTGCGGCGCTTTAGCTTACGCACAACATTGTGGCCGTTGATGCGAATACGCTCTTCAACTTCTTCTTCAATAACTTTTTCTTCCCCGTCTGGGTGACGCTCATAGAGTGTATTACCACGACGATCGAAGCCTACCTTTTCTGCTACTGCCATAAATACTGGGTATTCTGGTTCTCCACCAATGGCTATAGCATCTTTTTCCGTATCAGTTTTCTTTTTCAAGAACAGTAGGCTAGTTAAGATATTTACGTTAGCTTCAACGATAAATGACTCTACTGGTAAGTCGACACAACCAAGTACCCAGCATTCTTGCATTAACCACCAACGAATATATTCATCCCCCGGATTACCCAAAATACCGTCTGGTAACACGATACCCATACGTCCGCCTTGCTTAAGCCACTGCACGCAACGCTCAATAAACAAAATCTCGGGCGAAACTGCATCTTTGCGACGTTCGGTTTTTCTAAAGCCGCCGCTTTCAGTGCGTTCCCAAACATAGGCAAGGTCGTACTGCTCTAAAATCTGCTTGTCAGTAACTGGGATGTCAGACCCAAAAGGTGGGTTGGTCAAGATCACATCAACACTACCGTCTTTACCGCTGGAATCACCGACAGGAATCGTTTTCTTGGCAGGACCTACGCCTCTTAAATGCCCGTGAGGGTATTCCAATGAGTTCATGTGGTAGATGTTAGCCATGGCATTGCTTGCCATCACCACGTTCATTTGTGATGCACGGCATAGGAAGGGGTCAAAGTCACAACCAAACAGATTGTTTTCGGCAAACGCTTTAATTTGTTGCTGAATAGAAATGAATTCTTCGGTGGTTTCAGCTGCCAGGCTAATAGCTTCTTTTTCTCTTAGCTGCTTGTTGATAAAGCTTAAGGTTTGTTCTAAGAAACCTCCAGTTCCGCATGATGGGTCCAGTACTTTTTCATGTTGTTGTGGTGCCATCATTTCAACAATAAGCTTGATTGCTCCGCGAGGTGTGAAGTACTGACCACGGTCACCACGTAGGTTATCACCCACCACTTCTTGATAGGCGGCACCTTTGGCGTCCATTTCTGTACGGGTAAAGTCGTACTTAGCAAGTTCAGAAACCATGAATGCTAAAGCTCGATCTGACAAAGTAATCTCTTCATTGCCAGCAAAAATTTCTGGGTAGGCTTTTTTTACTTTTTCAAATAGCGGATTAATACGTGCTCTGATCCTTTTACGGCCTTCGTCGTCAAACTGCTCAGTTGGTGATGCCCAAAACTCACGGTCTCGATTGCCGATGCGCTCATCATACATTTTCGAAAAAATCAGATATAAGAACTGCCAGAATGCTGCATCCTTAGGCATCCCTTCATTACCATGAATAAAGTTGTGACAACGACGGAATGCAGTAAGTAGCATCTCACGATCAGCGGTCCTTAGCTGTGCGTTTGATGCAACATCCCGACTACCCAAAGTCTCATCTGCTAATGGCCAATCACCAACTGCATTAAATTTGGTATCGAAACGCGATTCTTCTTTTTCAACAAAGAAAAATTCAATGCCATTGGTCCATAAACCCCACTGGCACTTTTCTAGCACGTACTTATCGCCAACCTGTTCGCGCATCATATCTTCCATTAACTGAAGATCTTTATGTGCTTGGTCATGATCACGCATTTTTAAGGCGGATTTTTTGCCTTTTTTCGGCTCTTTATCACAGATAACGATACGGCGGATATTTTCAGGAACATGATCAGCACCATGCTCGAAAATGGCGATATCAATTTTATTCTGCTTGCCATCAATTTTAACCTTGACATCAAGCTCCATATCTTCAGCACTGATGCCGTATTCATGGAACAATGCGCGTAAGGTTTTTTGACGAACCATTTCTTTAGGAGTTTCTTTTATTGGATTGTTGGTTAGGTAATCCAGCATCATTCCATCTTCGATGGTAAGTACATCTGACTGCTTGTTATCGTTGGTCGTTGTCATTACTTGTTCTCATTAAATTCGGTTTCTGCTGGCGATTTTTGAAGGAGGTCTTGAATTTCACAGTTAAACAAATCGCAAAGTCTATCGATCGCATCTAAGTCCACCTTGAGCGCGGTTTCTTTGTAAAGTAGCGTGACGGTGGTGCGGCTTAGGCCGGTTTCTCGTATCACGTCGCTAATGCGCATTTTTCTCTCGCCCATTAATCGGGCTAGGTGGCAGCGGATCATGCTCTCTCCACGGTGTTTTCTTAACCATAAACTAGGGAATTTATTACTGTTGCCTATTCTACCGCGATTGTGATTTATTTCAATTTATTTAACTTAAAGTTAAATAAATTCACTTTTTTTTCACAAAAATATTGATCTTTACTAGTTTGAATATCTAACGAAATGTAAAAACTAATAATGAAACGCTACGGGCTTAACACAAACCTCTGAGTCATTTATGTAATGTTCGTTGCCAAAGATGACTGAATAGTGAAGTGTGTATGCTGTGAGCGTGAGTAGGTCGCATCAACAGCCCCGTGAGTCCGCAATGCGTTGCTGTAACCATAATTCGACTTCACTCTGTCGCCAGCGAGAGCTACAGCCCAGTTTGATTGGTTTTGGGAACAGGCCATCTTTTATCAACTTATAGAAACACTTATCTGTCATCCCCGTTAGCTTCGTGATGAACCGCATATCCACCAACAGCTCATCGAGTAAAGAAATTTGTTCTGTCATGATGCTGTTTTCCATTGTGGGATTATCCTGAACTGGCGGTTGATTGCTCGTTACCACCAGCCCCTCCACATCAATTGATTGACACGTAAAAAGTGCAGAACGTGAGTTACACCGTGCCAGGACGTCCCAGTCCGCTGGGGAGCGTTACCTCACTGGCTCCGTAATGATAATCACCATGCTTTTGTTCTTCTTTAGCTAGATAGCTGATGATGTAGCGCAGGTTATAAATGGTTTCGGTAACCAAAGCGATGAATGACTGAGCTAACTTATTCCGTATCGATTAGCACCGCCTGATAATCAAGCGACGTTTTTTCGTAGTACCCCATTCAGCCATGTCTCATCTCTGTCCGGGCGGTTATCCTGAGCCGCCCACAGCGAAGCTATCTCTATCCCCGGAACCGCTTTCAACAACTCCCACAACCCCTCCTCATCAAGATCCGTAAACCGTCTTTCACCCTGCACACGCTCACCGTTGCCATACTTAAAGGACACATACCAGACGCCGCCAGGCTTAAGCGCATCCGCAAGCTTCCGCATCACCACTGGCAGTTCAGAAGAGGGGACATGCAATAAAGAGGCACAGCACCAGATCCCATCGTACTGCGCTTTAACGTCGACCTCTGAAAACGTCATCAGCTGCACGGGTAGCCCGGTATGTTGCTTTGCCAGTTCCACCATCGCGGAAGAGGCATCAAAAGCATCCACAAGATAGCCCCTCTCATGAAATGCCTTTGCGTCCCGCCCTGAACCGCAGCCCGCATCCAGAACCCGGGCACCGTGCGTCAGATGTTGGGTGAAGGCCTCGTAAAGCGGGGTCATATCGACATTAACCGTGCCATCGAAGAAATCCTGCGCGTGGTTCTGATAGTAGTGAAGTGTCATTAAAACGTTGCCTCGCCTTCCGCGTTGGGTTTCCAGGTATGGATAAGCTTGTCCAGCGCGGCCTGCCAGTTACGCTGAAGAAAGCTTTTCCGTGCTTCAGGACGTTGCCCTGTCTGTAGAACAATCGTCTCATGTAACGGCAGTTTGCTCTGAATAAAATACTCATTGCGGGTGTGTAACCGCTGCAGGAGCCTGCGCTCGGGAATGCGTGCAGATTTACCTTCAACGCCACGGTTACAGCACCGGCAGGTCAGCACTAAGTTCCATACGCCGTTAATATTGCTCACCTCATGGCGGGCAGCCCAGGGAATAAAGTGGTCGACGTCCGCCAGTTCTGCGTCTCCCGGTACCAGGCTGATGGGTTTAAAGCAGTAAAAACACCGTCCTTTCTGGTAACCATTCAGGCTGTCGCGGCAGCTGGTTATGTCTACGCGACGCGCGTTCACCCTCGTGAACAACAGCTGATTATCTTCGTCAAACTCCACGCCCACAAGGTTACGTGAAATCCCCATCGACCATGCCTGTTCCACCAGGTTCCAGCGGGCATTGGTTTCAAAGGCGAGGTTTTTATACTGCAGGCGTTCGCCCAGTAAAAAGAAGTTATCCGTCAGGCGGATCCCGTTGTGGGTTTTGCGCTCATCAAGGAAAAAACGTTTATCGATCTCACCCTGGTTCACGTAATGAAAGGCATCGATCACGTTGTTAAAGCCAAGGCGCACCGTCGCTTCAATGAGCTGGGCGTGGGTAATTTCACCTCTGTTGAACTTCAGGCAGGTTTCCAGAAATTGACTGCTGCGGGAGGTGATCTGTTTTGGCGCATGTTTCAGGTGCTCGCAAAGATAGCGGCTGAACGGCACGGCAAGCTGGTCAAGCGTAATCAAATCGCTGCCCGTCTTATCCACTTCATACAACGCTGACGCCAGCGCAAATTTGTAAGATGCGACGTTCCTTCCAAAGAGGATCACACCACGCCAGTAGTTCTCAAGCGTCGGATCGGCCTGATAAAATTCCATCGATGAAGTCCTGTTACGGTTGGCTGGGCAGGGCGTTACTAAAGCCTGTAACAGGATCACATAACAAAATCAGGGTGATGTAAATCGTTAATCTATAGGTTTGATGAATTTTTGTGGGATCTGAGAAGAAGGGCTGGATGCGACGGATTTGTCGTCTAAGGCACTTTAGCGAATGAATAGATTTATGGATGAGGAAAATAAGACTGATTTTTCAAGCCTGCGATTTACCAGTATCCCCCAAACCCATTCCCTGAATCCCCCTCGTATTTCCCAATTTTACCTGTCGCAAAAACGCTGTATTTATATTCAGTTCTGTATAAAAGGCAGCGGTAATTACGCCAGTCGGAAAAAAGCCTCTTCATGGGGATGTCCTCATGAGGCTTATGAAGACATTACTAACATCAGGGAGCAGGTCACTCTGCCAGCGGTTCGGTCTCGCCCCTGAGGGTACATGGTCAACTTGATAAACCTAGCTTCCTGACACACCTCTGATGTTACCGCTTAACGGCCTTACACGTTGTCTTACCACCAATGGGCTATTGTCTGAAAATCAGAGGTCTCTCGGAAGAAAACCTTCTTATGTCCGATTGCGTAGGAGTACGATAAGCCAACAAATCATTATAGATAAAAGGGTTATCTATGGCTCTACATGGAAAGTTCGTAATTAATGATGCGTACTACTCCCCGTTATCGTTTCCTGGTATAGGCACTTTTTTAGCTTTCTCTGGTAATGGTGCTTACCGTAATCGTGGGGCATGTGGAATGATCCCTAAAGAGGGGCCAGTACCAGCGGGTAAATACTGGATTGTTGACCGCCCTCAAGGTGGACTCAAGTCACAGCTAAACACAGTGGGAAGAGACATTTATAATCACTTCGCCAATGGTGCAACATTCAAACATTCTGAATGGTTCGCATTATGGCGTGATGATTGGGGGATCGACGATTACACATGGATTGAGAGCGTTCAGCGTGGCAATTTCCGTTTGCATCCAGGCGTACTATCAGAAGGTTGTATCACTCTCCCACATGATTCTGATTTTGCCATGTTGCGTAATGCGCTGTTGAGAAGCCAGAGAATAGATGTTCCTTGCATGAGGAAGCTACAGGCATACGGCACGATTGAGGTGATCTCCAATGGCAAAACATGCCCTTAGTTTATTCATCAAGATAGTGCTGTTCGCTGTTGTTGTGCTGATCGTTGCTGAAATGGTTCCGTATGATGGATTAGTTAATTCTATTACGGGGCTTTTTGATTTCCAGAGCGCCGACAAGTTTACCCGCTTCATTTTGGGTGAACCTGATTTAGAAGTTTGGGAATCGTTAGACGGCTATTTTAGCATCTTAATCAATACGTTAATCAGCATACCTGTCATGAGTGCCATTACCACGGCGTACAGCGGCGCGACACACAAAGTTAGTCCAGCAGGCATCCCCAGAGAGTGGTTTAGTTCCACATTGCGACGGTTAGCTAAAATCTTCGGGTTTACCTTCCTGTTTTGGGCGTTGTTTCGCTTGCTGCCTTATCAGTCTTTATTCCCGGATCAAACGTATTCAAATTTCACAATGGCGGCGATTGTGGGCTTTCAGATGCTCTTAACGATTGTTTGCTACTGGTTCATCACGAAGAAAATCACAACTAAAAGGAGTTTGTAAAATGCCTATTCCGGCTTACATGTGGCTTAAGGACGATGGCGGCGCAGACATTAAAGGAGCTGTAGACGTTCAGGATCGTGAGGGGAGTATAGAGATTGTTGGCTTTAGTCATGGTCTGAACATTCCAGTAGACAGTGCCAATGGGAAGATTACTGGCAAGCGTTCACATTCTCCGATGATGATTGAAAAGGAGTTTGATAGCTCCAGCCCGTATCTATACAAAGCCGTTGCCACCGGTCAAACGTTGAAAAGTGCGGAAATTCGCTGGTATCGCATTAACCATGTAGGACAAGAAGAGTGCTACTTCGTCATGACCATTGAGGGCGTGAAAGTGACGGGCATTAACCCAGGGATGCCAAACGCTAAAATGGCAGGAAACTCACAGATCAACCACATGGAATCTGTTTCCCTGATGTATGACAAAATCACCTGGCGTTATGTTGATGGTAATGTCCAGTATACGGACGATTGGAACGTAAGAGCGTAACAAATAGAAAGGAGGCATTGAGTGCCTCCTCTTTATTAACGCTTATCCTCTCAAGGGAGCCTGTCCGTAATTCTGTGTAACTGCCATCGTATTAAAGGTGATTGCTCAGTCGGTCACCGAACTTGATAATAAAACGACTCATTGCCAGCCCGCAGATCGGCGAATGGTTGCTCTGAGGTCCATGCGGCCACTCCTCTTATATTCTGATAGTCCTCGCTGCGTAATTTCCCTGACCCAACCCTTTTCCTGAATCTCCCTCGCAAATTCCAAATTTACCCCACACCAAACCGCTGTATTTATATTCAGCCCTGTATAATGAGCACCAGAAATTACGCCGAACGGCAAAGGAAGTATCAAGGAATATTTAAAGAGAGAATTCGCGATATGAAGGTGCTGCAACACCCCCATACCGCTAACCACAAACAACTTTCAAGGAGTTGAAAATGGCTGCGACGAATTTTAAGCCAGAGTTTACTGTTTTCAAAACAGAATCAGACGCTTTCACCGGCATGATTGAAAACCGCGAGCTGGTGCGCAAAAACAGCGCCCGCCGACTTCACGGCAACCAGCCCAACGCGGCGCCCGTCCATACTCGCGCGGAAACGCCGCAGGACAGTGCCGCCTGCTGCGAACTGTATGCGCGCATAGATATGAAATATCTTCTTCTGGGCGGCGACTGGTTAACCCGTGCAGGCTTTATCAACGGTATGCCCGTGAAAATCCGCGCTATGAAAGACTGCATCGTGATTACGCCGCAGCATACAAGAGAATTATGGGGATGCTTGGAAGGCATGAGTGTGGTGAATATAAATAAGCAGAAAGTCGCACAGTGGCTGAAGACCTTTCCGGGAGCGCTGAATGATACAGGTGATGTTCCGGTGATTAAGCGTGGGAGTGGGCAGGCTGTTTAAACTTAAGACTACCTGCATGGGCATGTAAGCACATGCCCGCACTACGCTAAGAATAACTCAATCATGATGCACTTGTTCTTTCACTGCCTTAACCAGCACAGCATGAAGCTCGCCAACGGTTAAATCGCGTATCACAGGTTCGGGAATGCCACGTAACCTGCGAATCAAGCGGCAGATACCAAAGTAATCTATGCCCTCTGTGCTAAAAAGAAACTCGTTTTCAGCGAGGGAAAAAGTTTTCTCATAGCCATCTTCTTCAGTGACAAGCGTAACGCCAAACGCTTCCTCGCAGTCTTCTATCAGGGCATCGCCATCCATGCCGCAGATATCAAGGTCGGCTTCGATTAGGGTGTTCTCATCAATGTGCTTGCGATTATGTCCAGAGGACTGACGCACAACCTCAATGACCTGCGAAAGAGTGGGGTACATTATGTTGGATTCCGTGGGTGAAAAAATGACGTAGACACTTATTAATAGACCGAGTTAACGCCTGGGACTGATTATTGATGGTACAAAGAAAATCAAAATAATCCACGCAAACATCCCAATGATTTTTAACGGCCAGGGTTCGAATACATCAAAGCACACAATTGCTCCTATAACTAATAGTGGTCCTCCCAATAATTCCAGTATTCCTTCTAAGATAGATAACTTATGAGGCAATACACGATTCAGTAAAACGGCCATGAAATGTGCGCATCCTAAAGTGATGATTATAGCTATAGTGCATTCTTTCCAGTTATCAGTGACGCCCACGCATATGAGGCATAACACAATTACAAAAACACAAAGTAACGTATTCAGCATGGAAATAATAAACTTACTCATAGCAGTTGCCGTGGCGTTTAAAATATTAAGAGTCTATAAATATAGCGCTCTTAACAGAATAACAAACGACAATGGCTAATAATGCATTTCAGAATTTATTGCGCCTTGTTAATTTACGTAATAATCGAGTTAGCGGCTTCATGCCCATCCCACGCACTCCACCGCTAAACCTAACTTAACTAAACACCGGCACCCCCAGCCCAACCTTCACCTCCCGCAACGTCTCCTGCGTCACCCCCTGCGCCCGTTCCGTCCCGCGCTTCAGCATTGCCATCAGTTCCCCCTTATCCCGCATATACATCGCCCTCCGCTCCCGCATCGGCGCAATCAGCTCCTGCAAACACGCCTCCAGTTCGTTCTTACATACCCGGTCACCCAGCCCGCCCGCCTGATAGTGCACCTTCATCGCCGCCACTTTGTCCTTGTCCGGGTGAAACGCGTCCAGGTACGTAAACACCACGTTCCCCTCAATCTGCCCCGGGTCGCTCACCTTCAGGTGGTGCGGGTCGGTGTACATGGCGCTGACCGCACGATGAATGGTCTCTTTGCTGGCCGAAAGGTGCAGCGTGTTGCCCAGCGATTTCGACATCTTGGCGCTGCCGTCGATGCCCGGCAGGCGGCTGGTGTCGCTCAGCATCGCCTTACAGTGGCGCAGCACCGGGGCGGGCAGCAGGCTGTTCATCTTGTGCACAATCTCGTTGGTCTGCTCAATCATCGGCAGCTGGTCGTCGCCGACGGGCACGCACTCGGCCTTGAACGCGGTGATGTCCGCCGCCTGGCTGATGGGGTAGGCCATAAACCCGACCGGCAGCGAGCGGGCGAAGCCCTTCTGTGCAATCTCGTTCTTCACCGTCGGGTTACGCTCCACGCGGGCGACGGTAACGATGTTCATATACAGCATCGTCAGCTCGGCGAGGGCGGGCAGGGCGGACTGCAGGCAGATCGTGGTCAGGTTCGGGTCGATGCCGGCGGCGAGATAGTCGGCCAGCACTTCGGGGATGTTGTCGCGGATCTTCTGCGGGTTGCTGCCGTTGTCGGTCAGCCCCTGCAGGTCGGCAATCAGCACAAACTGGTTGTGCGTCTGCTGGAGCGCCACGCGCTGGCGCAGCGAACCGACGAAATGGCCGAGGTGCAGCGGGCCAGTTGGGCGATCGCCGGTGAGGATGGTGGATGTGTTCATAAAGACTCCTTAATGTGCAGTTGCCGAAAGGGGTCTTAGATGTGAGAAAGCCGCCTTTCGGCGGCTATCTGAAAATGGGGAAAACTACTCCGTGCCGCCTTTAAGAAGGCAGCCACCAGCGGTTTACGGTGAGCACGGCGTGGTTTATGTTCATCTCTTTACCGTATCACGTCCGGCGCGAAAAACAAAAGGGCACGTCATGCTGCAATCACTCAACCACCTGACCCTCGCGGTCAGCGACCTGCAAAAAAGCGTCACCTTCTGGCACGAGCTGCTGGGGCTTGCGCTGCACGCCCGCTGGAATACCGGGGCCTATCTCACCTGCGGCGATCTGTGGGTCTGCCTGTCGTACGACGAGGCGCGCCAGTACGTGTCGCCGCAAGAGAGCGACTATACCCACTACGCGTTTACCGTGGCGGAAGCGGATTTTGAACCGTTCTCGCAAAGGCTGGAGCAGGCGGGCGTCACCGTATGGAAGCAGAACAAAAGCGAGGGGGCGTCGTTCTACTTTCTCGACCCGGACGGGCACAAGCTGGAGCTGCACGTGGGTAGCCTCGCCGCGCGGCTGGCGGCGTGCCGCGAGAAGCCCTATGCGGGCATGGTGTTTACCTCAGACGAGGCTTGAGGCGCGCACCTTCAGCCTGCCCGCCAGCGTCACGTGCGTGGCGGCATCTTCCTGATTGCACAGGTACTCCACCGCCAGCCGTCCCAGCTCGCTGTAGGGCAGCTGGATACTGGTCAGCGGCGGGGTGAGCTGCTCGGAAATCTTCTGGTCGTCGTAGCCCGCCAGCAGCATGTCCTGCGGGATGCGCACGCCATTCACCGCCAGCGCCTGATAGCAGCCAATCGCCAGCCAGTCGCTGGCGCAGAAGATGGCGTCCGGACGCTCGGCCAGTTCCAGCAGAGAGGTCGTTGCGGTAAAGGACTCGCTGAACTGCCAGTTGGTCTGGCGCACCAAGCCGTCGTCGCACGCGAGTCCGGCCTGCTGCAGCGCCGCCTGGTAGCCCGCCAGACGCTGGCGGGAGGCCTCCATCCAGCTCTCCCCGGTAATGTGGGCGATGCGCGTCGCCCCGCAGGCGATGAGGTGTTTAGTCACCTGGAAGGCGTTGGCGTAGTCGTCAGGGATAAACGACGGCAGCAGCGGCGAGCCGGGGTCGCGCTGGTTAAGCAGCACCAGCGGAATGCGTGTGCAGTCCTGGAAGGCCGTCATGTCCACCAGCGTGGTGACCGGTGAGGCGAGGACAATCCCGATGCAGTTGCGCTTCTCCAGCTGGCGGATGATGTTCAGCGCCAGCTCGATGTCGTCGCCGTAGTCGTAGACGGTGAGCAGGGTCTCGTTGCGCCACGCCGCTTCCCGCGCCTGGCTGATGGCGTCGATAAACGGGTCAAAGCTCTGCATGGAGCTGACCAGCAGGGCGATCTCTTCCTGGTTGCGCGGAGCGTGAACGGCGGGGAGGCGGTCGTAGCCGAGCTCGGTAGCGACGTTAATCACCCGCTGGCGGGTGTCGTCGCTGAGCTTGATGTTGCGGGACTGGTTAAGCACCAGCGATACCGTCGCCTGCGACACCCCTGCCGCCCGCGCAATATCGTTCATCGTCACTTTTGTTTTTCGCTTCATCCGTCCTCTCCCTTTCGCGAAT
>Ga0157367_1000215_pt1 | contig 29779 bp, 22 predicted proteins | sample AttbisABBM2_FD_113142 | JGI IMG/M metagenome (GOLD analysis project Ga0157367, IMG submission 113142) | Fungus gardens microbial communities from leaf cutter ant in Botucatu, State of São Paulo, Brazil - Atta bisphaerica ABBM2 | ecosystem: Host-associated > Fungi > Mycelium > Unclassified ... | reverse complement strand
GATTCCGCAGGTCCTGCGCTTCGCGCTGCCCGGCATCGGCAACGTGTGGCAGTTGAGCCTGAAGGATTCGGCGCTGATCTCGGTCACCGGGCTCGCCGAGCTGCTGCGCACGAGCCAGATCGCCGCGAATTCGACCCACCAGTATTTCGTGTTCTTCGTCGCGGGCGGCGCGCTCTACCTGGTCATGACGGGGCTGTCGAATCGCGTGTTCAACCGGGCGGAAGCGATCGTCGGCCGGTCGTTCCGCCGCAACTTCGCACGCAACTGACGGAGCGCCCATGTCACTCGATTTCGACTTCCTGTTCGACACGCTGCGCCAGCTGCTCGCGGCGGTGCCGACCACGCTCGGCCTGTTCTTCGCGTCGCTCGTGCTCGGCGGCCTGCTGTCGCTCGTGATCGTCACGATGCGCGTGTCGCCGCGCTGGCTGCCGAACCGCTTCGCGCGTGCCTACATCCTCGTGTTTCGCGGCTCGCCGCTGCTGATCCAGATGTTCCTCGTGTATTACGGGCTCGGCCAGTTCGGTGTGATCCGCGAAAGCTTCATGTGGCCGCTGCTGCGCGAGCCGTACGTCTGCGCGGTACTGTCGCTCGCGCTGTGCACGGCGGGCTACACGGCCGAGATCCTGCGCGGCGGGCTGATGGCCGTGCCGGTCGGGCAGATCGAGGCCGGCTATTCGATCGGTCTGTCGGGCTTCGCGCTGCTGCGGCGCGTGATCGGCCCGATCGCGTTGCGCCAGTGCCTGCCCGCGTATTCGACCGAAGCCGTGCTGCTCGTCAAGTCGACCGCGCTGGCCAGCCTCGTCACGGTATGGGAAGTGACGGGCGTCGCGCAGCAGATCATCCAGCAGACCTATCGGACGACCGAGGTGTTCGTCTGCGCCGCCGTCATCTATCTGGGCCTGAACTTCATCGTCGTGCGGCTGCTCGGCGCGCTCGAATGGCGGCTTTCCGGGCACCTGCGTGCGCCGAAGCCCGCCGGTGCGTCCGCCGCGGCGACGCGCAATCCGCGACGCGTCGCATCCTGAGCGTCCCCCCGTCATATCCAGGAGAATCCGATGAACACCGCTGCTCCCGTTGCGCTGTCGGTCAAGAACATCCACAAGTCGTTCGGCGATCATCATGTGCTGAAGGGCATTTCGCTCGACGCGCATGAGGGCGACGTCATCTCGATCCTCGGCGCGAGCGGATCGGGCAAGAGCACGTTCCTGCGCTGCCTGAACCTGCTCGAGACACCCGACGACGGCTCCGTCGCACTCGCCGGGGAAACGCTCGCGATGAAGCGTGCGCGCGACGGCAGGCTGCATCCGAGCGACCGGCGCCAGGTCGACCGGATCCGCTCCCAGCTCGGCATGGTGTTCCAGAACTTCAACCTGTGGTCCCACATGACGGTGCTCGACAACCTCGTCGAAGGCCCGCTGCGCGTGCAAAAGCGCAGCCGCGCCGAAGCGGTCGAGGAGGCCGAGGCGCTGCTGGCGCGCGTCGGCCTCGCGGACAAGCGCGGCTACTATCCGGCACACCTGTCGGGCGGCCAGCAGCAGCGCGTCGCGATCGCCCGCGCGCTCGCGATGCATCCGAAAGTGATGCTGTTCGACGAACCGACGTCGGCGCTCGATCCGGAGCTGGTCGGCGAAGTGCTGCGCGTGATGCGATCGCTCGCGGAAGAAGGGCGCACGATGCTGGTCGTCACGCATGAAATGGGCTTCGCGCGGCACGTGTCGAACCGCGTGATGTTCCTGCACCAAGGCGAAGTCGATACCGACGGCACGCCCGACGAAGTCTTCGGCGGCCGGACTTCCGAGCGCTTCCGGCAATTCGTGTCGAGCCACCACGACCGCACCACCCACTGAGGCTGCCATGACCGTATTCCGTGCGGCCCGGCCGCTCGACTGGCGACAGGTTGCGGCGGTGGCGGCCGGCGAGCCGCTGGCGTTGGCCGACGAGGCACGCGCGCGTGTCGTTGCCGCGCGCGAACTCGTCGACGAGATCGTCGCGCGCGGGATTCGCGCTTACGGCGTCAATACCGGCGTGGGCGCGCTGTGCGACGTGATCGTGTCGCCGGCCCAGCAGAGCACGCTGTCGCGCAACATCCTGATGAGTCACGCGGTGGGCGTCGGCATGCCGCTCGGCGCGGCCGAAACGCGCGCGATCATCGCGGCCGCGATCAACAATTTTGCGCACGGGCACTCGGGCGTCCATGCCGATGTCGTCGAACAACTCGTCGCGCTGCTCGAGCACGATTGCCTGCCGGAGGTGCCGGCGCACGGCTCGGTCGGCTATCTGACCCACATGGCGCACGTCGCGCTCGTCTGCATCGGGCACGGCCATGCGCGCCATCGCGGTGAACGCATTGGCGGCGCCGAGGCATTGCGGCGCATCGGCCGCGAACCGCTCGTGCTCGGCGCGAAGGAGGGGCTGAGCCTTGTCAACGGCACGCCGTGCGTCACGGGGCTCGCCGCGCTCGCACTGGCCCGCGCGGAACGGTTGCTCGATTGGGCCGACTGGATCGCGGCGACGAGCTTCGAGAACCTCGGCGGGCAGCTCGCCGCGTTCGACCCGGCCTCGCTCGCGTTGCGGATCTCGCCGGGCATCGGGCACGTCGGCGCGCGCTTGCGGACGATGCTGGCCGACAGCCCGATGCTCGCCGCGGCGAGCGGGCGGCATACGCAGGATCCGCTGAGCCTGCGCACGATTCCGCACGTGCATGGCGCGGCGCGCGACGTGTTCGCGGTCACGGCGGACGTGGTCGACCGCGAGCTTGCGTCGGTCACCGACAATCCGATCGTCGCCGGTACGCGCGACGCGCCGGCCGTTCATTCGCAGGCGCATGCGGTCGGCGCGGGCATCGCGCTGGCGATGGACAGCCTCGCGGCCGCGATGGCGCAGGTGGCGGCAATCGCCGAGCGGCGGCTGGACCGTCTCGTCAATCCGCTCGTGAGCGGGCTGCCGGCGTTTCTCGCGGCGCCGGGCGGCACGTGTTCGGGCTTCATGATCGCGCAGTACACGGCGGTCGCGCTGGTCGCGCAGAATCAGCGTCTCGCGACGCCCGCGAGTCTCGACGGCGGCATTACGTCGGGGCTGCAGGAAGATCACCTGTGTCATGCGACGCCGGCCGCGCTGAAGGCGCTCGACATCATCGAGAACGCGACGCGCGTGCTCGCGATCGAGCTGCTCGCCGCCGCGCAGGCATACGATTTGCAAGCGAACGAAACCGGGCCGGCCGCGTCGACCGACGCGCTGTGGCGGCACGTGCGCGAACGCGTACCCGCGTATCGCGACGACCGGCCGCTTGCGGACGACATCGCGATCGCGGCCGGCATCGTCGCGGGGGCACCGCCGCCGTTGCAGTGACGACGGGCGACGACGGGCGGATCATCCATTATTCATTCGGTCGAGGGTGCATGAACGAAACGGAGCGACAACTTTCCGCACGGCCGGCGAGAGCATCGGGCGACGCCGTGCCGGCGCGCGCGCTGCCGGCCTATCAACAGATCAAGCGCTACGTCGTCGAGCGGATCGCGAAGGGCGACTGGAAGCCCGGCGGCGCCATCCCGACCGAGGCCGAGCTGGTCAAGGAATTCGGCGTGGCCCGGATGACCGTGTCGCGCGCGCTGCGCGAACTGACGACCGAACGCGTGCTGACCCGCATCCAGGGTGCCGGCACGTTCGTCGAGCGCCGGCATTACGAATCGACGGTCCTGGAGATCCGCAACATCGCGGACGAGATTGCGGAGCGTGGTCATCGGCACCGCGCGCGCGTCGTGCTGATCGAACGCAGCGTCGACCCGGACGCGATCGATGCGCTCAGGCTTCGCTCGGGGCCGGTGTTTCATTCGCGCATCGTGCATTTCGAGGAAGACGAGCCGATCCAGTTCGAGGATCGCTACGTCAATCCGGCCTTGTTTCCCGCCTACCTGGAGCAGGATTTCACGATCGAGACGCCGAACCACTACATGGTGCGCCTCGCGCCGATCCAGCGCGCGGAATTCCAGATCTATGCGGAGAAACCCAATGCGCAGGTGCGCCGGCATCTCGTGATGGAAATCGGCGAGCCATGCCTGGTGTTGAGGCGCCGCACCTGGGTCGGCGAGCACGTCGCCACGTCGGTCAGGCTGTGGCATCCGGCGTCGCGGTTTCACCTGGCGGGGAAGATGTAGGGGCGCGGCGCGTACGCGCATTCACCGACCTGAATACCGGCAGAGAGTGGCGCATAATGTTTCGAGGTCGACCCTTGGCAGGAAGAGGGTTTTATGCGCTGCACAATTTGCGGATCGGAGAATCCTCCCGGTGCGGAGTTCTGCCAGGAATGCCAGGCCGTGCTGTCCCGCAGATGCCCGCAGTGCGGGCATGAGGCAGCGCCGGCAGCCCGCTTCTGCAGCCATTGCGGCACGCCGCTGGCGACACCTGCCGCCGTGCCGCCATTGTCCCGACCGTCGGCTCAGGCGCCGTCGCCCACCCCGATTCATTACACGCCCGATCATCTGGCCGAGCGCATCCGCGCCGAACACGCGGCGATGGAAGCGCGCGGCGAGCCCGCCGGCGAGCGCAAGACGGTTACCGCGCTGTTTGCCGACATGGCCGGCTCGACCGCGTTGATCCACGATCTCGATCCCGAAGTGGCGCATCGCCTGATCGTGCCCGTGGTCGAGCTGATGATGGAAGCGGTTCACTACTACGAAGGGTACGTCGCCAAATCGCTCGGCGACGGCATCCTCGCGCTGTTCGGCGCGCCGATCGCCCACGAAGACCACGCGCAGCGCGCGCTCTTCGCCGCATTGCGCATGCAGCAGGCGATGCGGCAGCATGGCGACCGCATTCGTCTGCAGGAAGGCATTCCGCTGCAGATTCGCGTCGGCGTGCATACCGGCGAGGTCGTCGTCCGTTCGATCCGCACCGACGACCTGCACACCGAATACGACCCGCTCGGGCATACGATCCACATCGCGTCGCGGATCGAGGGCATCGCCACGCCCACGTCGATTCTCGTCAGCGAATCCACCCACAAGCTGGCCGAAGGCTATTTCGAGTTCAAGGCGCTGGGGGCCACGCAACTCAAGGGCATTCCCGCGCCGCTGCGCGTCTACGAAGTGCTGGGGCTGGGGGCGTTGCGCACGCGCCTGCAACTCGCGGCGCACCGTGGTCTCGCGCGGTTCGTCGGGCGCGAAACGGAAATGGAACACCTGAACCGGGCCCTGGAGGCCATGAGGGCCGGGCACGGGCGCGTGGTCGGCGTGGTGGGCGAGGCCGGCGTCGGCAAGTCTCGCCTGTTCCACGAGTTCAAGGAGCGTTCACGGCGCGGCGCGCTGGTGCTGGAGACGTTTTCGGTATCGCACGGCAAGGCATTTTCCAATTTGCCGCTGATCGAACTCCTGAAGAACTATTTCCAGATCACGCCGCAGGACGACGAGCGGCGCTGCCGGGAAAAGGTCATCGGCAAGGCGCTCGCGCTGGAGCGCAGTTTCGAGGACCTCGTGCCATACGTCCTCTATCTGCTCGGCATCGGCGAGGGCGGCTCGGTGCTGGTCGAGATGGACCCGCAGATCCGGCGCGAGCGCACCTTCGACGCGATCAGGCAGCTGCTCGTGCGCGAGAGCCAGAATCAGCCGGTCCATTTGCTGTTCGAGGATCTGCAATGGCTGGACCGTGAAACGGAAGCATTCCTCACCTACCTGATCGACCACGTGCCGGACGCACGCATCCTGCTGTTGGTGAACTACCGGCCCGAGTATCGGCCGGCATGGGCCGGCGCAGTGCATTGCAGCAAGATCCGGCTCGAGCCGCTTGGCCCGTCCGATGCGCAAGGGCTGCTCACGGCGCTGCTCGGCGAGGATCGCACGCTCGTGCCGCTGAAGCAGCTCATTCTGGAGAAGACGGAGGGCAACCCGTTTTTCATGGAGGAAGTGGTCCAGACGCTCGTCGAGGAGAAGTCGCTGCTCGGCGATGCCGGGCGTTATCGCATCGTGGAGACGCCGGCGACGCTGCATATCCCGACCACCGTGCAGGGCGTGCTGGCTGCCCGGATCGATCGGCTTCCCGTCGAGGAAAAGGAACTGCTGCAGGCGCTTGCCGTGATCGGCCACGAGTTTCCGTTCAGCCTGATCCGGCGCATCTGCGGCGAGGTGTCGGCGCGGGACGACGAACTGCGTCGCCTGCTCGCCCATCTGGAAGCCGCGGAATTCATCTACGAGCGGCCCGCCTTTCCCGAGGTCAATTACTCGTTCAAGCACGCGCTGACCCAGGAAGTGGCCGGGCGCTCGCTGCTCACGGAGCGGCGCACCACGCTGCACGAGCGCACCGCGCAGGCGATCGAGCTGCTGTTCCCGACGCGCATCGCCGATTACTGCAGCGAACTGGCGCATCACTACGGCCAGAGCGGCAACATCCCGAAGGCGGTCGAATACCTGCATCGCGCGGCTCAGCAGGCGCTGCGCCACGCGGCCCACCACGATGCGATGAATCACCTCGGCGCGGCGCTTGCGTTGCTGAAGGGCTTGCCGGACACGCCCATGCGTGCGCAATGGGAACTGACACTGCTGCTTTCCCTCGGGCCGGTCTTGATGGATGTGCGCGGGTATGGCGCGACGGAGGTGGGGGCCACCTATACGCGTGCGCTCGAGTTGTGCGAGCGCACGGGCGAGGTATCGCAACGCTTTGCGACGCAGCTGGGATTGCGGATGTACCACGTGGTGCGCGGCGAGTATGCGCTCGCGACCGACCTGGGCCGGCAGATGCTCGGTACGGCCCGCGATGCGAACGACCCGGGCTTTCTCATCGAGGCCCATAGTGCGCTGGGTTCGTGCTTCTTTCTGCAGGGCGATTTCACGGTCGCCCGCGCCCACCTCGAGCAGGCGCTCGCGATCTACGATCCGGAGCAGCATCAGGCCCACGTGTTCGCGCATGGGGTCGATCCGGGCATCCGGGCGCTCAGTTTCCTGGTGTTGACCTTGTGGATCCAGGGGTATCCCGACCAGGCGCTCAGGCGCAGCGTCGAAGCACTGGCGCTCGCACGGCACCTTTCCTACGGGCCGTCTCTGGCGTTCAGTCTGACCTACACGGCACACTTGCATCAGCTGCGGCGGGAGCCGACGCTTGCCGCCGAGCGCGCGGAAGCGGTCATTGCCGTAGCGACCGAGCACGGCTTGCCGTACTGGCTCGCATGGGGCACGCTCCTGCGAGGCTGGGCGATGAGCGCGCAAGGAAACATCCGGGACGGCATCGCGCAGATGCGGCTGGGCCTCGACGCGCAGCGGGCCGCCGGCGGCGAAGACCAGCGGCCCTATTCCCTCGCGCTGCTCGCCGACAGTTGCTGGCGCGCGGGCGACCAGCGGGCGGCGCTGGACATGCTGGAAGAGGCGACGACGCTCGTCGAGCAAACCGGCGAGCATTGCTACGAGGCCGAGTTGTACCGGCTCACGGGAATCTATCTGGCCGGCGGGGCGAGCGGGGAGGGGGCTGCCGCTGCGTGCGATGACAAGGCCGCCGACTGTTTTCACCGGGCAATCGAGCGCGCGCGCCGGCAGGGTGCCCGAGCGCTGGAATTGCGGGCGGCGTCGGACCTTGCGCGGCTGCTGCAGCGGCAGGGGAAAACCGCGGAGGCCAGGCAGGCGCTGTCCGAGGTGGTCGCCTGCTTCACGGAAGGCTTCGATACAAGCGACCTGCGAGAGGCGAAAGCGCTGCTGGATGCATTGGACGCGCGCGCAGGATGAACGGAACGACGGCGCACGGCGACGGATCGCGTGACGACGTGCGCTCGATGACCTGCGGCTGCTCCGCCTGAACGGAGCGCCGAGGAGACGGGCATGGCAACCACGCACGCAAGACGCGGCAACGATGGCCCGCGCAAACCGATCGCGCTCGCGCTGCAGGGCGGCGGAATGCACGGCGCCTTCACCTGGGGCGTGCTCGACCGCATGCTCGAAGACGGCAGGCTCGACATCGAAGGCGTCAGTGCAACCAGCGCCGGCGCGATGAACGCCGCGGTACTCGCATACGGGCTGCACAAGGGCGGCGAAGACGGTGCGCGTCAGGCATTGCACGACTTCTGGCATGCAGTCGCGCAATCGGCGGAGCGCTACAATCCGCTGCGCTGGATGCCCTGGCTGAAGGGCACGCACAGCTTCGGGCTCGATCATTCGCCGCTGTATGCCTTCGCCGACATGATGCTGCGGGTCTTTTCACCTTATCAGTTCAATCCGAACAACCTGAATCCGCTGCGCGAGGTGCTCGAAAGCCAGGTCGATTTCGACGCGCTGCGCAAGCATTGTCCGATCCGGCTGTACGTGTGCGCGACCAACGTCGAGACGGGGAAAATACGCCTCTTCACCGGAGCGGACGTCAGTGCCGACGCGGTGCTGGCATCGGCATGCGTGCCAACCTTGTTCCAGGCGGTCTCGATCGACGGCGAGTACTACTGGGATGGCGGGTACATGGGGAATCCGGCCATCTATCCGCTCATCTACAATTGCGCGACGCGCGACGTCGTGATCGTGCACATCAATCCGCTCGTGCGCCGCGGCGTACCGATCACGGCCGCGGAAATTCTCAACCGGATCAACGAGATCAGTTTCAATTCGTCGCTGATGCGCGAGATGCGGGCGATCGCGTTCGTCACCGACCTGATCCAGCAAGGCACGATACAACGCGGCGAGATGAAGGAAATGCTGATTCATTCCATTCGCGCCGACGATGCGCTGAGCGCGCTGAGCGTATCGAGCAAGTACAACGCGGATTGGGGATTCCTGAGCGAACTGCATGACCACGGACGACGCGAAGCCGATGTGTGGCTCGCGCATCACTACGGAAACATCGGACAGCGGTCGAGCATCGACATCCGCAGGGAATTTCTCTGAACGCATCGCAGTCATGTCGGCAGGGGGCGCTTCCGCGCGGACGCCCCGGCCCAAGGAGCGAACGTGAACCGGATGCAGGCGCGGTTCGTCGCGTTGTGGTCGTGCAGCGGCGGGACCCATGCCGAGGAGGTCTATCGCAGGCTGGCGCAATGCTATACGGAGCCGGCGCGCCATTACCATACGCTCGTGCATGTGCGGCGATGCTTGCGTCATCTCGACCTGGCGCGGGACGCGATTCCCGAGCCGGACGCGGTCGAACTCGCGCTCTGGTTCCATGACGTGATTTTCGTGCCCGGTGCGAAGGACAACGAGCAGCGTAGCGCGGACTGGTTCCGACACCAGGCGCAGGGGCGAATCCGCGCGTGCGACCCGGTCTGCGCGATGATCCTCGCGACAACCCACTCGGGTATCGCTGCAGAACCGGATACCCGTTTCGCGTGCGACATCGACCTGGCGGCGCTCGGCGCTTCCCGCCGCCGGTTTCGCGAAGACGGCCGGCGTTTGCGGGCAGAGCGTCCCGATCTTGACGACCGGGCCTACGACCTTCATGAGCGGACCATTCTGCGCGGGCTGCTGGCGCGTCCACGCATCTATCTGACGGAATTCTTCTACACGCGCTGCGAGATGCAGGCGCGCAGGAACCTGAGCTGGCGGCTGGGGTTGCCGGTTCCTGAACCGGAATGACGCCCCGCCGCGCCGACGCGATGATCGATCGAAGCGGTGCCCGAGCGCCAGGGTGCCCGGTACCACCGCCGGACCGGGCAACGTAGCCCGACAGAACCGCCAGGCGTGCGTCGCGCGCCAAAGGAACCGGTGCGCGTCCGCTGGTCGAGACCCCGTTGCAGCGAACGGCGCCCCTCGGGCACTCTAGAATTGGCACGTAACGTATTGCAATGGCCTGGCTCGGACGACTGTCGAGGTGTTGTTTCGATATCGCCTTGCCGGGCGACCTGCTCATTCCAACGGATACCAACATGCGCATCCCGCCGCTCAAGGCAATCATCGCGTTCGAAAGCGTCGCCCGGACCAAAAGCGTCAATCGTGCAGCGGAAGAACTGGGCCTGACCGCGTCCGCCGTGAGTCACCAGCTCAGCAACCTCGAATCGCAGATCGGCCAGCCGTTGTTCCAGCGATCGGGGCGCGGACTCGTCCTCACGCCGACCGGCGAACGCTATCTGGCGGACGTTACCGGCTCGCTGGCCGACCTGAGCCGCGCCACCGAGCGCGCATCGAGCCGCGCCGAGGTCGATATCCTGCGCGTGCATTCGAGCCCGAGCTTCGGGCTGATGTGGCTGTTGCCGCGGCTGTCGTCGTTTCAGGAGGCGAACGGCGATATCCAGCTGAACCTGGCATGTTCTTACGAAAACGTGTCGTTCTCGAACGGCTTCTACGATATCGATGTCCGCCACGGCTACGGCAACTGGGACAACCTCGAGGTGAAGACGATGCGCGGCGAGTTCATCGCGCCGCTCGCGTCGCCGCAGTACCTCGAACGGCATCCGGTGAACGCGCCGGAAGACCTGCTCGCGCATCGGCTGATCTATTCCGAAACGCCGCTGGTGCAGTGGAAGCAGTGGTTCGGCCGGGCCGGCGTATCGTTCGCGGCCCGGAAGACCTTCGACTTTTCCTTCGACCGGTCGTACATGTCGCTCGAAACCGCCGCGCTCGGCCTCGGCATCGCGCTCGAAAGCCTGATGCTCGCGTCGGTGAAGATTCGCGAAGGGTCGCTGGTGCCCGTGTTCGACGAGACGCATGCGGTGGAAGTCGGCGCGCATCACCTCGTTTACCCGCGGCAGAACGCGGAACTGCCGCGCGTGAAACGCTTCCTTTCGTGGATCGAGCGGGAGGTCGCGGCGCAGGGCCGGGCGAACTGAGCGCCGCGCGTGCGGCACGCGTGCAATATTGCGTTGCAGCACGCCGTGACGGCCCGCGCGGCGTCATCTGAAATTTTCTCAACCATGCCTGAGCGTTTCCGCGTTGATGCGGGTGTCCGGCGAGCCGACACTCTGCACACACATCAACACAGGAGACGAACGATGTTGCTCGACCACAGGACCATCATCGTGACCGGCGCGGCATCGCCGCGCGGTATCGGCAAGGCCACGGCCCGCACGCTGGCCGCCCAGGGGGCGCGCGTGGCGATTCTCGACCTGCGTCGCGAGGACGCCGAAGCGGCCGCCGCCGATCTCGGGCCGGACCATCTCGGCCTGGCCTGCGACGTGACCGATCGCGACGCGTGCGTGGCCGCGGCGCGCGCGACGCTGGCGCGTTATGGCCGTATCGACGGCCTCGTGAACAACGCCGGCATCACGCAGCCCGTGCGCACGATGGACATTTCCGGGCGCGACTTCGACGCGATCGTCGACGTGAACCTGCGCGGCACGCTGTACATGTCGCAGGCGGTGCTGCCGGCGATGAAGGAGCAGCGCGGCGGCAGCATCGTGTGCATGTCGTCGGTATCCGCGCAGCGCGGTGGCGGCATCTTCGGCGGCCCGCACTACAGCGCCGCCAAGGCCGGCGTGCTCGGCCTCGCGAAGGCGATGGCGCGCGAGTTCGGTGCCGACCGTATCCGCGTCAATTCGATCACGCCGGGCCTGATCCAGACCGACATCACCGGCGACAAGCTGACGCCCGACATGCGCGAGGACATCATCAAGGGCATTCCGCTCGGCCGCCTCGGCGAGGCCGCCGATGTCGCCAATGCGTGCCTGTTCCTGCTGAGCGACCTGTCGAGCTACCTGACGGGCATCACGCTCGACGTCAACGGCGGGATGCTGATTCACTGAGAACGGTGCCGCGACACGCGCGGCGCCGACCATCATGCACCCGGGACAACCCGGGGCCATGGCAGGAGACATAGATGAGAGCAAAGTACCCCGCCTCGCCGGTTCAGGGCGAGATGCTGCAACGGGACGATGCGCAGACGTTCGAAGCGGCGACCTATGCGAAGGTCGCGCGACGGCTGATCCCGTTCCTGATGTTGTGCTATCTCGGTGCGTATCTCGACCGGGTCAACGTCGGATTCGCGAAACTGCAGATGCTCAACGACCTGCGTTTCAGCGAGACCGTGTACGGCATGGGCGCAGGCATTTTCTTTCTCGGCTACTTTCTGTTCGAAGTACCGAGCAACCTGATCCTGCATCGCGTCGGCGCGCGCCGCTGGCTCGCGCGCATCATGCTGACGTGGGCCGTGATTTCCGCGAGCTTCGTGTTCGTGAAGTCGCCCACCGCGTTCTACGTGCTGCGGTTTCTGCTCGGCGTCGCCGAAGCGGGCTTCGCGCCGGGCGTGATCCTGTACCTCACGTACTGGTTCCCGTCGGCGCGTCGTGCCAAGGCATTGTCACTGTTCTTCATGGCGATTCCGCTCGCGGGGATCATCGGCGGGCCGCTGTCCGGCGCGATCATGCACGCGCTGCACGGCGCGATGTCGATGGCGGGCTGGAAGTGGCTGTTCCTGCTCGAAGCGTTGCCATCGTTCGTGCTGGGCTTTGCGATCCTGCTGTATCTCGACGACGGCATCGCTGGCGCGACCTGGCTGACCGATGCCGAAAAAGCCTTGCTGACGCGCAATGTATCGACCGACGCCGAGCACACGACCGCCCACCTGTCGATTCGTGCATTCGTCGCCGACCGCCGCCTGTGGCTGATGGCCGCGATCTACTTCTGCGTCGTGCTCGGGCAGTACGGGCTCACGTTCTGGCTGCCCACGATCATTCGCAAGGCCGGCGTCGCCGATCCGCTGTGGGTCGGCCTGTTCACCGCGATTCCGTATGCGTGCGCGATCGTCGCGCTGCCGCTGATCGGCATGAGCGCGGATCGCCGCCGCGAGCGCCGCTTTCATCTCGCGGTGCCGATGCTGATCGCGGCGGCGGGCTTCGCGACGTTGCCGATGCTCGGCAGCGTCAGTGCGTCGATCGTGTGCCTGAGCATTGCGTCCGCCGGCATTCTGGCGTCGTCGTCGCAGTTCTGGTCGCTGCCGACGGCGCTGCTCGGCGGGATGTCGGCGGCAGCGGGCATCGCCGCGGTCAACTGCTTCGCGAACCTCGCGGGCTTCTTCTCGCCGGCGATCGTCGGCTGGCTGAATGACCTGACCGGCAAGTCCACCGCCGGGCTCGTCTTCATCTCCGTCGCGATCACGTTCGGCGCGCTGCTGGTGTTCCTCGTGCCGCGCTCCGTCAATCGCTGACACCCGCCGATTCGACCTGCATTCCTTCCGATCCAATACTGGAGCTATCGATGGATACCGAAACCATCCATGATGCGGTCACGCTCGCAGAACGCGCGTACCGCATCCGCAGAAACGCCGTGCTGATGGGCGAAGTCCAGGGCCAAGGCTATGTCGGCCAGGCGCTCGACATTGCCGATGTGCTGGCCGTCGCGTATTTCGGCGCGATGCGCTATCGCCCCGACGATCCCGAGTGGGAAGGGCGCGACCGCTTCCTGCTGTCGAACGGCCACTATGCGATCGCGCTGTACGCGGCGCTGTTCGAAGCCGGCATCCTGCCGGCCGAGGAACTCGAAACCTACGGCAGCGACGACAGTCGTTTGCCGATGTCCGGGATGGCGAGCTACACGCCCGGCATGGAGATGTCCGGCGGTTCGCTCGGGCAGGGCCTGACGATCGCGGTCGGCCGTTGTCTCGGGCTCAAGCGCAACGGCTCGGACGCATTCGTCTATACGCTGTTTTCGGACGGCGAGCTCGACGAAGGCGCGATCTGGGAAGGGCTGATGTCGGCCGCGCACTGGAAGCTCGACAACCTGATCGCGATCGTCGACGTGAACAACCAGCAGGCCGATGGTCCGTCGACGCACGTCATGGCGTTCGAGCCGCTGGTCGACAAGCTCGAAGCATTCGGCTGGTACACGCAGCGCGTGGACGGCAACGACATCGACGCGGTGAAGCGTGCGTTCGACAATGCGCGCCGGCACGACGCGCCGCACCCGCGCATCATCGTCTGCGACACGAAGATGGGGTGCGGCGTGCCGTTCCTCGAAGCACGCGAGAAGAGCCATTTCATTCGCGTCGATGCGCACGAGTGGAAGCTCGCACTCGACGCACTCGAAGCAGGGAGACACGCATGAGCACCGTCGACAACCAGCCGCGCCTGAAGACTTCCGCGATGATCGCGTCCATCGCGGCCGAGGGGCAGGCGACCCGCGCCGCGCCGTTCGGCCATGCGCTCGCGAAGCTCGCGCGCACGAACGGCAACGTGATCGGCATGACGGCCGATCTCGGCAAGTACACCGACCTGCACATCTTCGCGAAGGCATTCCCCGAGCGTTACTACCAGATGGGCATGGCCGAGCAACTGCTGATGGGCGCCGCCGCCGGCTTCGCGCACGAAGGGGCGCAGCCGTTCGTCACGACCTATGCGGTATTCGCGACGCGCCGCGCGTACGACTTCATCCATCAGGCGATCGCCGAGGACAATCTCGATGTGAAGCTGGTGTGTGCATTGCCGGGCCTCACGACCGGTTACGGGCCGAGCCACCAGGCGGCCGAGGATCTGGCGCTGATGCGCGCGATGCCGAACATGACCGTGATCGATCCGTGCGACGCGCTGGACATCGAGCAGATGGTGCCGGCGATTGCCGCGCACAAGGGGCCGGTATACGCACGCCTGCTGCGTGGAAACGTGCCGGCCGTGCTCGACGAATACGATTATCGTTTCGAGCTCGGCAAGGCGAAGCTGCTGCGCGACGGCAACGACGTGCTGCTGATCTCGTCCGGGATCATGACGATGCGTTCGCTCGAGGTCGCGAAGGCGCTTGAAGCCGACCGCATCGATGCAGCCGTGCTACACGTCCCGACGATCAAGCCACTCGATACGGCGACCATCGTTCGAGAGGCGTCGCGCAAGGGGCGCATGGTGATCGTCGCCGAGAACCATACGGTGATCGGCGGGCTCGGCGAAGCGGTGGCGACTGCCTTGCTTGCGGCCGGCGTCGCGGCACCGTTCCGGCAGATCGCGCTGCCGGATGCGTACCTCGCCGCGGGCGCGTTGCCGACGCTGCACGACCGTTACGGGATCTCCGCCGGCGCGATGCGGGCCAATATCAAGACGTGGCTCGGTTGATCGTCTCAACGCGCCGCGGCCCGCTCGGCGTGGGGAGCTATTCCCTCGGCAAACCGGGCGGGCCGGCTTCAGGGTAGGGCACCTGGAGCCTGGCCATTCACGGCCATTCACGGCCCACGGCCGGTCGAGGCCGACTCATCGGCAACGCCGCCTGCCCGGAGGCCGGATAGGGAATCCACCTCACTCGAACGTGACGAACTGGGCAGACGACCACACCTTGCTGTCATTGCGTTGCCGCCCGAAGAAATAGACGGGGCGGAATCCGAACGAGGCATTTTCCGCCGCGACTTCGATGCTGCCGGCGAGATCGACGGGCAGCGTCTGGTCCGTCAACCGCTCGATCGCGACGAACAACTCGGTGCCGCCGAGCGCATGCGTTGCCGTACCTTGCGCGAGCAGCGCCGCGCCGCTGATTTCGAAGCGGAACGCCGGCGCGTGCACGAATGGATTTCGCTGCAGCGGATCGCCGACCTTCGCGAAGCTGTCGATCGTGCCTTCGATCACGATCGTCGCGTCGGCGAGATTGCCGATGTCGAGCTCGATACTGTCCGCGTCGCCGTAGGTGTCGCTGCGGAACTCGACGTCGGTCGCGCCGGTACGCCATGCCGACTCCTCGACATGCTCGAAGCCGTTCGATCCGAAACGGTGGATCGTGCCGTTGACGACGCGGATCCGGCCGCGCCATGCGGCCCAGCGGTAGCGATCGCGAATGCGTGCGCCGCCCCAGCGCACCCGGACGAGGCGCTCCGCATAGCCGAGTTCCGCATGCAGGTTGCGTTCCCACACCAGTCCTTCGTGATCGTACGCGGCCACGTATTCCCAGCCGGACTGGCCGAGCAGCCGGTAGTCGAGCCGCGCCGGCCCGCGATGCGCGAACGCATCGCCTTGCCAGTGATCGCCGCAACGCACGAGCAGCGCACTGTGCTCGCCGGTGGTCGCCCATGTGCGGCGCGCGCGCAGCGCCTCGCCGACGTGCTTGCGATCGAGCACGGGGGCGAGCACACCCGTCAGCCCGCCGTGCACACCGAACACCTGCACGCCGGGCGCGCCTCCGCCCGGCCGGCCGCGATGTTCATCACCGCTGGCCGCGACGCCGAGCTGGTAGCCGCGTTCGATGACGTCCTGGTACAGCCAGCCGAAGTGGCCCCACGACGATGCGATCTCGACGAGCCGTTCAAGCTCGGGATGGTGCCAGTCCGGGATGTAGCGGCGACCGCCGACGTGCGGCATCACGAGATGCTGCGCGGCATCGTCCGCATACGCATCCCACAGTTCCTCGACGGGCCAGCGGCCGAGCTCGACCGCATTGCCTTTCATGTCCTCGTTCCAGACCAGCGTACGGTTGTGTTCGCCGCGCGCGTTGTACGGAAAATCCGGCCGCGCGTCGCCGAGGAACACCACGTTATGGTCGCCGCCCGCGGTCGAGCTGCCGCACCATTCCTGCACCGGATACACGACGAATCGGCCCGGCTCGTTGAAGCGTTCGACCGCGTCGACGCCGAGCTGCCAGTTCTCGTCGGTGATCTGGAAATCGTTCGCGGTATAGCCGAGCACGTCGATGCCGCCGATGTCGCGTGCGTAGCGTGCGTTGTACTCGGGGCTGTTGGTGCCGACCGTGTCGTGCGCATGCACATGGAGATCCGCATACAGCGCGCGCGGTGCCGGCAATGACGCGTCGACCGTCAGCCACGCTTCGGCGGCACGCACGTCCGGCCGCGCGGGCACGTCGGCCACGATGCGCAGCGTGCCTGCATCGACCGGCAGGTCGTCGACCGGGCAACTCGCCCATCCCGCATCGGGCAGGACATGTTCGCGTCGGTAGACGGCTTCGCCGCGTGCGTCGTACGCGACGACGCGCGCGTGGCCGCCGACATCGCGGCACGCATTGCCCCAGCGGTCCTGCAGCGACAGCCGGAATGGCGCACGGGTGCCCGGCTGCACGAAGCGCGGGCCGTTCAGCAGCACGTCGGACGGCGCGCCGGCGCGGATGTCGATCGATACGTCGCCGGGCACCGCGACGAAACGCGACGTGCCCAACGGATCGACATAGAGCCGGAACCGGAAGTTGTCCTCGGCGAAGGTCTGCACGCGCGTGCCGGGGCCGCGACGGCGATCGCCGAGACGGATCACGATCCGGTCGCCGGCATTCACGTAGCCGTCGACGACGTCGACGATCACCGCCTTCTGGAACGGCCGCTCGTGTCCCTTCTGGTCGAAGCGCACGTTCAGCGCCTGCACGGTGGCAGGGCTCTGGCCCGGCACGAGCGGCGCCGCATGGTATTCGGCGCTGATGTAGTTCGCGGCGCTCGGGTCGCTCGTCTGGAACAGCGCCCAGTCGGAATAGAACTTGAAGGTGGCCTTCAGCCAGCCGCCGTCGGCGATGCCGGACGAGCCGACCTCGTAGTCGAGCACGATCTCGCTCCACTCGCCGGCTTCGAGGCGCGTGACGTTGCACCGCACGCGTCCGGCGAACGGCAGGCGCTTGTGGCGTTCGTACAGGCCTGCGGGTGCAACGTGCGGGCCCAGGCGGTCGCGCAGCGCGGCGGCGCGGGCATCGACGGAATCGAGGACGTCTCTGGATGCGTTCATGGGGAATGAAAAATGATGTCGTTGGAAAGCGGTGCGCTTCAATGCGCGAACGGCCAGGGCGCGCTCGCGTCCCAGACGGGGATGCCCATGTACGCGTACCAAGGCGCGATCACGCAGAGGCCATAGACGATCGCGATCAGCACCGATACCACGCCGACCTTCGCGTAGTCGGCCGTCGAGAACGCGCCGCTGCTGTAGGCGATGACGCCGGCGGTGATCTGCGTGGGCAGCAGATAAGCGAAGCTGTCGGTATCGCTGACGAGCATCGTGAACGCGACCGGATGCAGCCCGAGGCGCGGCGCCAGCGCGAGCGCGATCGGCGCGATCATCGTGACGGCCGCGACGTTGGACAGCATGCCGATGCGGATCACGTGCGTGCCGAGCATCACGATTGCGATCGCAAGCCACCAGCCGTGCCCGCGCGCGGCGACATAGATATGATCGGCGGCCCAGTTCGCGAGCCCGGACGCACTGATCGCCGACGACAGCGACAGCGCACCGGCCAGCAGGAACAGCGTGCCCCAGATCGTCCGCTGCTCGACCTCGGCCCAGCCGAAGCGCAGCACGCCGGGTGCAAACAACAGCGCCAGCGCGATCAGCGCGACGATTTCCGACGGCAGGTGATGGAGCGGCTCGGTCGCCCACAGCACGGCGACGGCCGCGAACAGCGCGAGCACGGCCCAGTCGTTGCGTGCAGCGGGCGGTTGCGTACGGCGCATCGCCGCGATCGCGCCGGGGCCGCCGGGAAGCGCGACGGCGCGCGAGCGGAAATGGAACTGCACCCAGCCCTGCGTGATCGCGAACATCCCGAGATACGGCCACTGCAGCTTCAGCCACGTCAGATACGAAATCCGGATGCCGAGCTGTTTCTCGAGCAGGCCGGACACGACCATGTTCGGCAGATGGGCCGTGAGGATGCACATGCCGCTGATCATCGCACCGTACACGAGCGTCTGGATCACGATCGCCTTGCGCGCGGCGCGTTCGCGCGGCGATTCGCCGAACAGCCGGACGATGCCGTTCGTGACCGGCAGCAGCGTGGCGGCACGTGCGTTCGCGGCCGGCACGACGAGCGCCATCACGCAGTTCACGGCAAACATCGCCCAGATCACGCCGTTGGCCGTGCGCACCTTCAGGCGATCGAGCAGCAGCAGGGCGATGCGCCGGTCGAGCCCGCTCGCCTGCATGATCGCGGAGAACAGGAACGCGGCGAGGCACAGAAACACGACGGGCGCGGCGAAGCCGCTGGCCGCCTTCGGAAACGACGGGCTCGCATGCGACAGCACGAGCAGCATCGGCAGCAGGATGCCGCTCACGCCGACGGGAATCGCATCGGTGATCCATACGATCGCGACCCACGCGACGACCGCGAGCGTCGCCTTGCCTTCTGCGGAAAGATGCGCGGGCGCGGGCCACCACCAGGCGATCGCGAAGAACGCCAGCCACGCGGCGGCAAAGCCGATCGCGGCACGCCGCTGCGCGCCGCGCGATCGTCCCGTCGCGTGCGGATCGGTGCGCGGCGCCGTGGCCGGTTCGGCCCGTGTCGGCAGGCTGGCTTGCACGCCATCGAGCGGCGGCGTGCCGATTGCGTTTTCAGTCACTGGTATGCTCCCCGGGCGTCGGGACCTCGAATCGCGGCCCCGACCGTCTGTCGAGATGTGATAATACGTATTAATACAAGTTGGGCATTCCAATTGCTTTTCATATCGATATCGGGAAACGCGCATAGCGCGAACCCAGCACGACGAGGAAGGATCGATGACGCTGGTGCGTGACGACACGACATCGCTTTACGAGCAGCTTGCGACGACGCTGCGCGACGAGATCGAACGCGGTGTGTACGAGCCGACCGGCAAGCTGCCGTCCGAGGCGCAGTTGAGCGAGCGTTTTCAGGTGAGCCGCGTGACCGTCAGGCTCGCGCTCGATCGGCTGAGCGACGCGCGCATCGTCGAGCGCAAGCAGGGCAAAGGGACTTTCGCCGCGAAGCAGCGGCTGCGACATCGACTCGATGTGCTGCGCGGGCTCCACGATTCGATCGCCGGGCAGGGCGCGCGGGCAAGGATGGCGTTGCTGCGCATGGAAGCGTGCGACGTGCCGCCGGGCTTGCGGCACGCATTTGCCGCCGACGTCACGCGTTGCATCTATCTCGAACGTCTGCACTGGGTCGACGACGAACCCGTCGCGCTCGCGCAGACCTGCCTGCTGCCCGACGCCGGAGCCGTCACGTTCGAGCAGGCCGAGCGCATGTCGACCTACGAGGTGCTGGAAGGCTTGCTGGGCTGGCGGATTACGGACGCCGACATGTCGGTGACGGCCGTGGCCGCGCCGGAGGATATCGCGGCCCGGCTGAAGTCCGTCAATGCAGCACCGTTGCTCGTGTTGCGGCGGACGTCGCGTCTGGCCGACGGTCGCACATGCGAATCCACGGTGTTTCATATTCGGCCCGAGCGCTTCGACCTCGTCGTGCGCAGCGGCGTGGAGGCGAGGTTCGTCGGCTGAGCCTTGCGCGCCCGGGCACCTGTGACGCCCGGGCGTTTCGGACCGCACGCCGCGCGTGTTGCGCGACCCCCACGGGATTCGTTATCTGCGTGCGGCACCGAAGCATCGTAGCAATCGATATTTTGTGCGTGATCGAGGTTGACTAAGATCAAACCCTCAGGCGGACGCCAGTATCGTCAACCGGTCCGCCCGTGTCCGGACCATGCACATCCCAACTGATTCCCATCCGCTCATTTCGGTGCCGGAAAGCGCGCATCGCCCACGCTCGGTGCGCGCGAAGGCGCGCGTGTTTCCCGGTCCCGAGTCGCGTGCGGTACGGCGCTTGCGGCGCCGCGCGTGGCATGCGGGCGCGAGTCCGGTGCTGATCGCGTACGAGCTGCGCATCGCGCGCCGCAAGCGGATGACGACGTTCCGGCCTGCGCCGTATGCATACCGTGGCCCGATACGGAGCAACCGGCCGGCAATCCCGCAATGAGCACCCACCGATGGACAAGGAACCAGCCGGCCCGAGATTCGGGCAACGGTTCGTGAGGAGGCGTTCGATGTCTGAAGTCGAATTTTCGTTGGATCGGCAAGACCGGTTCGTCTATGTGTCGGCCAGGGACCCGCTCACGCGGCCGCTGTTTGACGAGCTGGCGTACGAATACAGCAGCCGTTACGCCGCTTATATTCCTGAAGAGGAACTCGGCAAGGAGCTTGTGCGCTATCCGGTCGAAGCATTTGCGCCGCCTCAAGGCGCGTTTTTGCTGCTGTTGAGAGAAGGCCGGGCCATCGCGGGCGGTGCCTTCATGCGCCATCACACCCCCGCGACAGCGGAGTTCAAGCGTATCTGGGTCAGTCGCACGCATCGCCGTCAGGGGCTCGCGCGGCGCGTGCTGGCCGAGCTCGAGGCGCAGGCGGCCCGGCAAGGCTACACGCGCGTCCATCTGGGAACCGGGCCGCGACAACCCGAAGCGGTCGGCCTTTACCGGTCGTCCGGCTATACGTTGCTGTCGTCGCACGATTTCGGCGAGGACGCGCCTCCCGGCGTGTTGTTCGAGAAGTATCTGCTGCCGGTTCAACTGGCGCATGCAAGCAGCCTGGATTGAATCGATGACGCGTGACGAGCCGCATGCGTCCGTGCAGGCCGAGCTTGCAGACGCCGTTGCCCAGACGCGACCGTCCGGCCGATTCGGCTGGCCGGCTCGAGGGCCCGATGCGCGCGGTGCTTCGCACGATGCACGCGCCCGTGCCGAAATCGTGCTCGGCATCTGCGTCGCGATGGGCTTCACCACGCTGCTCGATCAGGCGATTTTCACGCTCGCGGTGCCGGCGCTCCGGAGCGGACTGCGCGCGTCGACAGCCGAAATACAGCTGATCACGTCGGTCTATTCCATTGCGTTCGGCATCGCGCTCGTCCCCGCCGGCCGGCTCGGCGACGTGATCGGGCGCCGCCTGCTGTTTCTGGTCGGGCTCGCGATGTTCACCGGTTTCAGCGTACTGGGCGGATTGGCGGCCGATGCGCGAACGGTGATCGTTGCACGCGTGCTGCAAGGGCTCGGCGCGGGGATGATCAATACGCAGATATTCGGCTTGATCCAGGATCTGTTCACCGGCGCGGCGCAAGCCAGGGCACTCGGACGATACGCGATGGCAGGCGGTTTGTCGGGGCTCGTCGGACCGATTCTCGGCGGGCTGGTTCTTGCATCGGTTCCACCGGGCATGGGCTGGCGGCTGCTGTTCCTCGTCAATGCTCCGTTCGGGATTGCCGTGTTCTGTGTAGCGCTTCGGTATTTGCCGCGCCGCCGGCTGTCGGATCGTAAGTTTTCGATCGACCTGATCGGGTTGATTCTTCTGTCCGCGATCACGCTCGCGCTCATGCTCGCCACGTTGGTCGGGAGTGCCGCGATGCCGTCGCGGCGCGTGTGCCTCGCGGTCGCGCTTGCCGGGCTGCCGTTGTTTCTCGCGTGGGAGGCCGCGTATCAGCGTCGCGGCGGCACGCCGATCCTGTCGCGCAGTCTGGTCGGCTCGCGCGGCTATGTGCTCGGCACGATCGTCGCGATGTGCCAGTTTGCAGCGGGCGTCACGCTCGGGATGGTCAGTGCGTTGTTCTTTCTCGACGGCTTGCATCTCGACCCGCTGCTTTATGCCGCGCTGTCGATTCCTGCCGCGCTGGCATCGACCGCATCGGCGATGTGGAGCTGGCGTTTCGCCGCGCGCTTTGGCCGTGGCGGGACGGTATTCGCGATAGGGTGTTATGCGCTTGCGGTCGCGATGCAAGGGTTGGCCACCGAATATTTCGAGGTTCGCTGGCTTGTGCTTTCGTATCCCGCGATCGTCATGCTGCAGGGCGTCGCCAGCGGCCTGATTCATGCACCGAATCAGGCGATGACGCTCGCCGAGATCGGCCAGGCTGAAGGGCGCGGGCTGGCTGCAGGGTTTCTGCAGTTGTCGCAGCGGCTTGCGTGCTCGATCGGCATGTCGTGGGGAACCGGTGTGTTCCTCGTGCAGGCATCGTCTTCGGCCGGTTTGGCGGCATACCGCGATGCGTTCGTCGAAGTGTTGATGCCGATATTGCTGCTGGTCGCCGGTGCGTTCGCGGCGGCATGCGCGGACTGGACAAGCCGGCGAGCGCAGCGCCAGACGGTGTGAATCGCAGGGCGAGCCGCATTTTTTTGGTGCATTCCGATCTCTTCGATATGTGATCCTGATTGTGTGTATCTGTGTGCATAACGATTTCAAAAATGCTTGGTTTGCGCTGGAATGGTTAACGCGCACTATTGGGCCACGCGACACGGAATTAACCGTGTCGAACAAATTGATCCAATCCGGTAAATCAGAGGCAGATGACGCGAAGCATCTGGCGTATCAGTGACAGACGAAGTAATCGACACATCCCCGCTCGACCCGCTTGCGCTGCCCATGTTCGACGAGTTGTCGGTCGAGTATTCCACGCGCTATCAGGACTTTCGCTCCGTGCCCGCGGAAGTCGTGCGCGACGAGCTCCTGACCTACCCGGCTGAACTGTTTGCACCGCCCGACGGCGCGTTCGTGCTGATTCGCCGAGGCGACGAAGTCGTCGGCGGCGGCGCATTTCAGCGCTACGACGAAACGACCGCCGAGCTCAAGCGCATCTGGGCGCATTCCGGCGTGCGTCGCCAGGGCGTTGCACGCCGCGTGGTGGCCGAGCTCGAATCCCGTGCATTGCAGCAGGGGTACCGGCGCGTTTATCTCACGACCGGATTTCGTCAACCGGAGGCCTCGGCGCTTTATGCCGGCATCGGCTACGCACCGCTATACGATCCGGCGATCGCGCTGGAAGTGCATTGGCGGCTGCCTTTTGCGAAGGATCTGCTCGAACCGGGCCGTACCGATCGCTTGCAGGATTTGAAGCCGGACAGGCCGTTGGGTCGGCCGTTCGGCGCATGACGGATGAACACTTCTAGGGGATATCGGAAAATGAATCGTCGTCGCGGAATCGGTCTGGCATTGTCCGGTGCGTTTGCCCTCGTGGTCATGGGCATGGCTGGCATCGCGCAGTCGGCGCCATCGTTGAATCTGAGCCCCGATCAGCATGATCGCCCGCGCGTCACGCCGGATGCCGCGGCCATCAAGCTGATTCCGGAGAATTTTCGCTTCGTCGAAAAGGGCGTGCTGACGGTCGGGATCTCGGTGAGCGTTCCGCCGATCAGTGTGTATGCCACGGATGCGAAAACGATCGTCGGGGCCGATCCGGATCTCGCGCAACTGGTGGCGGACGAACTCGGCCTGAAGCTCAAGCTCGTGCCGCTCGCATGGGCGGACTGGCCGCTCGCCGTCGCGTCGGGGAAAGTCGACGCGGTACTGTCGAATGTGACCGTGACCGAGGCGCGCAAGCAGAAGTTCGACTTCTCGACCTATCGCCGCGACGTGCTCGGCTTCTACGTCGAGCAGAACAGCGCGATCAAGCAGATTCGCGAGCCGAAGGATATTGCCGGACTGCGGGTAATCGGTGACTCTGGCACCAACCAGGAAAAAATCCTGTTGGCATGGGACAAGGAAAACGTCGCGCACGGGCTGAAGCCAATTCACGTGCTGTATTACGAGGATCCATCCGTGCGCACGCTGGCACTGGCATCGGGGCGCGCCGACGCGATTTTCAGCGTCAATGCGGTGCTGGCTTACCAGGTGAGTCAGGGTGCGAAGATCAGGCAGGTCGGCACGGTAAGTGGCGGGTGGCCTCGCACGGCAGAGCTCGCTGTCACGACTCGCAAGGACGGCGGGCTCGCGGCGCCCATTACCTATGCGATCAACGACCTGATTCAGAACGGCAAATACCGCCAGGTATTGAGCCGCTGGAATCTCGACAGTGAGGCGATCACGAAAGCGTCGACGAATCCGCCGGGGCTTCCCGATCTCTGATTCGGTCTTGAGCGGATGAAGAAGGACCGCCACTCAGAATGGCGTTTTATAAATCATATGTACTACTATTGAAAGGCAGCTCGCTACGTGCCTTCAATCGACAAGGGGCAGAGAAATCATGCGGCACAAACGGGGCGAAGGGGTTTCGCCGAAGACGCGCAGGACAGTGATATCGGTGGCGGTGGCGGCAGGCGTTTTTCATGGTGCGGCCTGGGCGCAGGAAGCGGGAGCGGGGGACGCAGCGGCTGCGGCCGCGACGTCGGCCAGTAGCGCGGCCGCACCGGCATCGTCGGCTTCGGCCGCACCGGACGGCAAGGTACAGGTTCAGGACCGCGTCGTGATCACGGGTTCGCGCACCGAGACGCGGGCGAGCAAGAGCCTCACGCCGATCGACGTGATCGGCGGCGATCAGTTGCGCGCGACGGGGCAGACCAACCTGCGCGATGCGTTGGTGAAACTGTCGCCGTCGATCACGCGGACCTCGAACTCGGGCGATACCGGCGTGCTGACCGACACGCTGTCGCTGCATGGCCTGACGCCCGACCACGTGCTCGTGCTGGTGAATGGCAAGCGCCGCCACACGACGGCCAACATCACGCTCGACCCGGGCCTGAACCAGGGCTCGACCGGTGTGGATATCGATACCATCCCGGTGGGCCTGATCGACCATATCGAAGTGCTGCGTGACGGTGCATCCGCACAGTACGGTTCCGATGCGATCGCGGGCGTGATCAACATCATCCTGAAGCGCAACACGCGCGGCGGCGAACTCGCGACGACCAACGGACAGACATACTCGGGCGACGGCTTCAAGACGAGCGAATCCGCGACGATCGGCCTGAACATCGCCGACAAGGGTTTCCTCGATCTGAGCGCCGGATTCGACCGGCAGAACCATACGATCCGCACCGGACCCGACGACTATTTCGGGCGGTTTCCGCAGGGGCAGGGCTATTACAACCCGATCCTGGGCGACCCGTCGAGCTCGCGCGAAACGGTCGGCTTCAACGCCGGCTACTACCTCGGCGACGACGTCGAGCTCTACGGGTTCGGCACCTATGCGCACCGGAACGGCGACGCGTACCAGAACTTTCGTCCGCCATCGGTCCTGCCGCAGGTCTACCCGAACGGGTTCGTGCCGGTCGAAACGATCAACGAGAACGATTACTCGGTGACGGCCGGCGTCAAGGGCAAGAACCTGTTCGGCTGGGCATGGGATCTGAGCACGACCTATGGCGGCGACTATAGCGTGTTCGGGATGCGCAATTCCGCCAACACGGGGTTGTACGCAGCATCGGGATTTACGCCGACCACCTTCCACCTGTCGACCGTCAGCAACACCCAGCTGACGAACAACCTCGACCTGTCGCGGGCATTCAATGTCCCGCTGCTGCCCGCACCGCTGAATGTCGCCGTAGGCGTCGAGCAGCGTCGCGAAACCTATACGATCCGCAATGGCGAGCAGGCATCGTGGATCGACGGCGGCTCGGCTGCGTTGCCGGGCCTGGCGCCGGTCAGCGCGAGCGACATCTCGCGCAACGTGATCGGCACGTACGTCGATCTGTCGACCTACCTGACGCCGAAATGGCAAGTGAATCTGGCGGGCCGTTACGAGCACTACAACGACGTCGGCGACACGACCAACGGCAAGGTTTCGACGCGCTACCAGTTCTCGCCGGCGATCGCGGTTCGCGGCAGCGTCAGTTCCGGCTTCCGTGCGCCGTCGCTGGCCCAGGAGTCCTACACCAGTGTGACCACGTCGCCAGCTTCCGTGGGCGGCATCCTGGCTACGACATCGCCTGGCGCGCGCCTGATCGGCGCGCAGGCGCTGAAGCCCGAGCAGTCGACCAGCTACAACCTCGGATTGGTGCTCAATCCCGTTCGCAACCTGCAGCTGACGATCGATGCGTACCAGATCAATATCCGCAACCGGATCGTTCTTGGCGGAACCGCGTCGGGCGCCGCGGCCATCGCCGCGCTCGAAGGGGCGGGCCTGAGCGTGCCGGGCTCGGTGCCGGCATCGGCGGTCAGCGCAAGTTACTTCACCAATGGCGCCAACACGCGCACGCGCGGGATCGACCTGGCGGGCACCTATCACACCGGCTTCGGTCGCTATGGCCAGGTGGACTGGGATTTCGGCGTGAACCTGAATACGACCTCGGTCACGCACGTGGCGAACGGATCGAACGGGAAACCGTCGTTGAACGGGCAACAGATCGCGTCGCTGTCCACCACGACACCGAAGAACAAGATCATCGTCGGCGGCACCTGGCGTCTCGACAAGTGGGCGGTCACGCTGCATGAAACGCGTTACGGGAAGACCTCGGGCGAGGGGACGTACTTCGTCGGCCCGAACGCATTCTCGACCTCGCAGTTCGTTCACTACGAGGAGGCGGCGCGGTATGTGACCGACCTGGAAGTGCGCTATGACGTGACCAAGAAGTTCCAGATCGCGGCGGGCGCGCAAAACCTGTTCGACGTTCGCCCGAGCAAACTGCCTTTCGAGACGCAACTGGAAGGTATCCAGTACAGCGGGGGCAGCACGATCGGCGTCAACGGCGGATTTTATTATCTGCGCGCACGCTATCTGTTCTGATCGAACGACCATATCCATAGCAGAAATGACCGTAACGGGATGATGCTCCGTTATCCATAATGAATGACCTGTCCGGCATGTTCCGCTGTATCGGCACTCGCCGGACGCCGCTTCGTTTCGGCGGGTCAGCGGTTCTACAAGGTTGAGCTCATGTCTTATTCCCTTTCGATTCTCGACAAAAGCCCGATTGCAGAAGGGGCGAGCGCGCATGACGCACTGAGTTTCACGATCGCACTCGCGAAGCGCGCCGAAGCCCTCGGCTACAAGCGCTACTGGATCGCGGAACACCACGGCGCGTCGGGTCTCGCGAGTTCGGCGCCTGAGATCGTCGTGTCGCATTTGCTTGCGCATACGTCACGGATTCGCGTCGGGTCAGGCGGCGTGATGCTTCAGCATTACAGCCCTTACAAGGTCGCCGAATCGTTTCGCGTGCTGGCTTCCCTCGCACCCGGCCGCGTCGACCTCGGCGTGGGCAAGGCGCCCGGCGGGCTGCCGCTCGCCACGCGCGCATTGCAGTGGTTTCACGACAAGTCGAAGAAGCCGGATTTCGCCGGGCAACTCGCCGAGCTCGATGCGTTTCTCGGCGACGGCGTCGCGCCCGATCATGCGCTCGCCGGTGCGATCGCACTGCCCGCACCGGCGGAGCCGCCGCAGCGGATCCTGCTGGGCGGCAGTCCGGAAAGTGCCGAACTGGCCGCGCGGCATGGCTGGCAGTTCTGCTACGCAGGCCACTTCAACGGCGACGTTGCCAATATTGAGCGATCGATCGACGTCTATCGCAACGCGACGGGCCACGTGCCGCTGCTCGCCCTGTTCGCGGTCGCCGCGCAATCGTCCGAGGACGCGAAGCGCCAGGTCGGCGCACTGAGGATCTTCAAGCTGCGCTTCGGGAACGGGCAGAGCGTCAACCTGCCGAGCGCGGAGGCGGCGGCCGATTTTGCGCACCAGACCGGCGTGACCGATTACCGGATCGACGAGCTGCATCCGCAAGTGCTGGCCGGTACGGCGGAAGAGGTGCGCCGGGAGCTGGATGCGCTGCATGAGCGCTTCGGGATCGACGAGTTCGTACTCGACAACCCGGTGGCGGACTATGCCAAGCGCCTCGCCTCGATCGAGGCGCTGGCAGGTCTCGAGCAGCCGGTCGGCGCTTGACGGCGCCTGGCTGCCTTTTCATTCTTCAGACCGCGGATTCGAACATGACCCAACGCAACCTCACTTTCGGCCTGATGCTGCATGGCGCAGGCGGCCACATGAATTCGTGGAAGCATCCGGTCGGCCCCGCCGATGCGAGCGTCAACATCGACTTCGTCACCGGCATCGCGCAGAAGGCCGAAGCCAACGGCGTGGCATTCGTGTTCGTCGCGGACGGCCTCTACATCAACGAAAAATCGATCCCGCATTTCCTGAACCGCTTCGAGCCGATCTCGATCCTGTCCGCGCTTGCGACGGCCACGTCGAAGATCGGGCTGGCCGGCACGCTGTCCACGTCGTACAGCCATCCGTTCACAGTGGCCCGCCAGTTCGCGTCGCTCGACCTGATCAGCGGCGGCCGCGCCGGCTGGAACGTCGTGACTTCGCCGCTCGAAGGGTCTGCGAAGAACTACGGCGGCGAACATCCGGACCACGCGCTGCGTTACGAGATCGCCGACGAATATCTGGAAACGGTGCAGGGCCTGTGGGACAGCTGGGACGACGACGCGTTCGTGCGCGACCGCGCGAGCGGCCGGTTCTTCGACCGCGACAAGCTGCACGCGCTGAATCACAAGGGCCGCTTTTTCAACGTGGCCGGACCGCTGAACATCCAGCGCTCGCCGCAAGGGCAGCCGGTGATTTTCCAGGCGGGAGCGTCGGATGACGGTATCGCGCTGGCCGGCAAGTATGCCGATGCCGTGTTCACGCACGCGCCGTCGCTGGACGAGACGCGCGCATTTTCCGAGCGCGTGCGCGACAGCGCGGAGGCGCACGGCCGCGCGCGCACCGACGTGAAGATCTTCCCCGGTATCGGGCCGATCGTCGGTGCGACGCGGGAAGAAGCCGAGGAGAAGTACCGCGCGATTCGCGATCTGCTCACGATCGACGAGGCGCTGGCTTATCTCGGCCGCTTTTTCGAGCATCACGACTTTTCGCAGTACCCGCTCGATGCGCCGTTTCCGGAGCTGGGCGAGCTCGGCAGGAACAGTTTCCGGTCCGCTACCGATCGCATCAAGGAAGAGGCGAGGAAAAACGGTTCGACGCTCAGGGAAGTGGCGCTCGAGGTCGCAACGCCGAAACCCGGGTTCATCGGCACCGGCGAGCAGGTCGCGGACGAACTGATCCGCTGGTTCGATGCAGGCGCGGCCGACGGCTTCATCCTCGGTTTCCAGGTGCAGGCGGAAGGGCTCGAGGATTTCGTCCGTTACGTGATTCCCGCACTCGAAGCGCGGGGTCGCTACCACCGCGCGTTACCGGGCGCGACGCTGCGCGACCATCTCGGCTTGCCGCGTCGCGCGAGCCGCTACGCAACCGCAGAGACTGCGTGATGAACGATTTCTCCCGGATTGCCGGCCACGCACCGTTCGTGCCCGATACCGCGGCGCCGGCGGTACCCGACTACGCGGATTACCAGGTCGTTCCCGCACGCTATCCGGCGAGAACGGTCGGCACGGTCGTGGCGATCGGGCTGATCGCTTCCGTTCTCTATTCGGTGCTCGGCAACCCGCGCTGGGGCTGGAACGTCTTTGCTCACTGGTTTTTCTCGGAGGCCGTGCTCGCGGGCCTCGGGCAGACGCTGCTGTTGACGGCGCTCGGTGCGG
>Ga0157367_1000214_pt1 | contig 29795 bp, 30 predicted proteins | sample AttbisABBM2_FD_113142 | JGI IMG/M metagenome (GOLD analysis project Ga0157367, IMG submission 113142) | Fungus gardens microbial communities from leaf cutter ant in Botucatu, State of São Paulo, Brazil - Atta bisphaerica ABBM2 | ecosystem: Host-associated > Fungi > Mycelium > Unclassified ... | reverse complement strand
CGGGCGCGGCGCCGGCCGGACCGCCCGGTGATGCATCGGCGGCGCCCGGCGCGGGCGGCGGGGCCGACGCATCGGCCGTCCCGCCCGCCGGCTCGCCCGGCGCGGCGCTGGTATGCGGTGGCGCGGGCGGCGCGGGCTGAACCGGTCGCTCCGCCGGCCCGCCCGCATCCCCCGGCGCACCGGTGCTCCCGTGCGGCGTGCCGGCGGCGGCCGGCGGGTCGTCGGGCGCGGCCGGGCCGCGTCGCCGTTTGAATAGCCTGATCATGGCCGGCCCCGGGCGCTTACGGGTGCGTGCCGGCTTGCGCAGGCGTGCCGCCCGCCGCGCCGGCGGCGCCCGCGCCGCTGCCCGACGTCTCGCCGACCAGCGTGCCGTCGGTCGGCGTCGCGGGCAGCGGCTTCACTTCCTTCGCCTTGTCCGCGGTGACGGCCGGCTTGGTCGCCGCGTCGGTCAGGAAGTCGATCACGCGCATCAGCGCTTCGGGCGGCTGCTGGCGCTTGATCTGCGTGTGGATCGAATACTTCGCGCGCGTGTCGGTGCTGCGCGTCTGCTCCGACTTGTGCGACACGCGGCCGGACAGGCTGACACTGACGGGCCCCCAGCCGATCTTGGCCTTGAACTCCCCGCTGCCCTCGGTCGACGACGACGCCTTTTCCGACTGCGTGATCTCCATCTCGAAGTCGATCGTGCCTTCCTCGATCGCGATGATCGGGTGGACGACCGCGGCGAGCAGCGGGATCCGCATGGTCTTCTGCACGACCCCCTTCGAGACGCCGCTCTCGTCCACCAGCGTTTCGTCGTAGTCGAATTGCACGGCCACCGCCTTGCCGCCCTGGATGCAGACCTGCATCAGAAAATCCGTATAACTCTTCGCGGCCTGCGTTTGCGCGTTGATCATCGCGTTTAATGGGCCGGCGATCATTTGATCCATCGGTAAAGCGTTAATCACCGAACCAATGAAATTAGCGTCCATGAATAAACTCCTCCGCCTGTTGATGGCAGCGGAAATTCGCTGCCGTTATTCAAGTTAGGGAATCGAAGGGAATCATGGAAGATGACGTCGGTCACGTCCGGCGGCCTGGGCCGGCTGCTTGGGGCCGGAAGAAATGGCTGAACGGGGCGGTATTAGGACATTCTTCCCGGATCGACGAGCCTAGTGCGCGGCGAAAGAAACAGCGGTAAAAAAGCCAGCGGAAGTGGAGAAAAAAAACCTAATCCGAGCATTCCGCTATCGAGGAAACCGCCGAAATGAACGTCTTGATGATCGATAGCCCGCCGTTATTCGTGGCAGGCGTGGCTGGCGTATTGTATAAACGCGACATGAGCTGGCATGTGTGGGCTGCCCAGCGCCCGGAGGACGTTCATCGGCTGCGCGACGCGCTGCTGCCGGACACGGTCGGCGCCATCACGATCGAGTGCGACGACCATGCCGCGTCGACGAGCTGGCCGAACGTGCTGCACGAGGCGTTCGGCGCGACGCCGTGGCTGTGCGTGGTCGCCGGGGTGTGCCGGCGCTCGATCGCCGACGCGCTGCTGGCCGGCGCGGCGGGCATCATCGACCGCCATGCGAGCGCGGACGACTTCGCGGATGCGCTCGACCGGATCGCGTCCGGCGCAATTTACGTGCCGGCGGGCGACGGCGGGGCGGGGCCCGCACGACCGTTCGGCCTGCCGGCCGGCGACGACCGCGCGTTCGAGCGGCTGACGCCGCGCCAGCGCGATGTGCTGCGGCTGCTGGCGGAAGGCAAGTCGAACAAGCAGATCTGCCGCGTGCTGAACGTCGCGGAGGGGACGATCAAGAATCACCTGTATGCGCTGTTCCGGCAGATCGGCGTGAGCAACCGGACGGAGGCCGCGTTATGGCTGGCGCGCCATGTGCCGGCCGAGCCGTCCGGCTGCACCTTCACGTCCGCCTGCAATCCGCCGGGGTGACGCGCGGGGCGGGGCCCGGCGCGGCGGACGCGGCAGCGGACGGCGCGTTCCCCGGGGCGGCCAGCTCGGCCCGCAGCGCAACGAGCGCGTGCCGGATCGGTTCGGCGCTCACGCTCACTTCGCCGGCGAACGGGCGGTCGACCGCCATCACGAAGAAGAACGCGAGCCCGAGCGTCACGGCCCAGATCGACACGAGCCCGATGTTGAAGCGCGTGCCGGGCAGCGCATACAGCAACACCAGCGACAGGCTGCTCGACAGCAGCATCACGGCCCACAGCGTCGTCGGCATCGCGGAATCGAGACTTTGCAGGCGGCTTTGCCGGTACTTGACCATCTCGTTGGCGCGCGCCATCACTTCCGACAGCAGCACGCGTTCGCGCTCGTCCGCGGGCGCGACGTGGTTGATTGCCGCGAACATCCGGTCGAACGCGGCTTCCGCGCTCGGCGCGGCGCGGGCGTGCTGCTGCATCTGGGGCCACTCGTCGTCGGCAACGCGTGCGAGATAGGTGGCGAGCGCCTGGCGCGCGGCATCGGCGCCGGTGCCGGCGCCGCGGAACGCCGCGAGGTCGTGCGCCAGCTCGGTCGCGCAAGCGGCTTCGGACGCGACGGTATCGGCCGCGGCCTGGTACGACGTCCAGACGGATACCGCCGAGAACGCGACGAGCAGCGAGTTGATGGTCGTGACGGCCGACATCATCGCGATGATCATGCCGCGCTGCTCGGCGTCGAGGCGGCCGGGCATGATGCGCCGGAACACGGCATAGCCGAGCAGCGCGGCCGCGAGCGTCGCGGCCACGATCAGTGCGCCCATCGCGGCGGCGGGGATGTTGTACAGGAACAGCATGACGTTACTCCTGGTGGTCGTTGGGGGGAGAGGGGGGAAGCGGGGCGCCGTGCCGCGCGAGCGACGGGTCGGCCGCGAGCATCGCGCGCGTGAACTGGGTGAGGCGGGCGCGGATCGCGTCGGCGGAGGCGGACGTATCGAGCGATTGCTGCAGGTCGAGCAGGCTGGCCGCGAGCTCGCCCTGCCACTGCACGCGCTCGCTGGCGGTGCGCGCGCGGGTCGCGGCGAGCGTTGCGTCGACGTCGCCCGAGCGATCGCCTTGCACGAGGGTCTCGAGCGTGTCGACGAGACGCTGCAGCACGCGGTGCACGGCCGTCGCCGAGAAGCCGCCGAGCATCGCGAGCGCCGGGCGGCCGAAGCTGTGCATGCTGCCTTGCGCGAACAGCTGGGCCGGCAGCATCTCGACGAGGATCAGCCCGGCGATCACGCCGAGAATCAGCCGCGCGCCGTACGACGCGTCGTATTTCGGGTCGTACGTCGACGCGGCGATGTAGCGGTGCGCCTGGAACAGCGTCGCGAACGATGCGCCGAGCCCCGCGCAGCACAGCAGGAACAGCGTGTTCCACAGCAGCTGCGCGCCGTCGGATTGCAGGAAGCCGCGATCGATGTTCTCGCTCGACACGTGCGGCGACAGGCTCGTCGCGATCACGGCGAGCAGGAAGCCGATGGCCGACACGGTCAGCAGCCGGACCAGCGGCACCGGGCCGAGCCACGCGAGCGGATGCGCGCTGCGGCGGTGCAGGTCGAGCAGCGTGACCGCCTGCGGCGTGGCCGGCGCGACGAGCGCGGCGAGCTTGCGGTGGAGCGTCGCGAGCAGGTGCTGCTGGGCCGGCATGAGCGGCGCGGCGGCCGGCGCGCCGCTGCCGGCCGTCAGCGCCGCGAGTTGCGCGACGGTGTCCGGCTCGACGGGCAGCCCGTGATGCAGCGCGTAGCGGGCCATGGCTTCGCATTCTTCGCAGAGCTGAGTTGCGAGTCCGTCCGCCGCGCGCGGCGCGGGGGCCGGCGCCGGCGTCGCGCGATGCCGGTTGTCGCGCCAGCGCGTGAAGCGTGTCGTGTCCATTTCATCGCGCTCCGCCCTGGCCCGGCACATCGACCGTGAATTCGTGGATCGCGACCTGCTCGCCGGCCGCCGCGCCCAGATGCCGCATGCAGCGCGCCGGCGCGACGCGGTTCCACCTCGGCCGCGTGCGATCGACTTCGAACACCACGACCTGCCGGGCGGCGCGCCCGTCGTTGTGCACGATGTATTGCAGCGAAGGCGGCACGGGGAACGCGGCGTCGGTGATGTTCACGCCGTACGACGGCACGAAGTCGATCACGTAGCGCGGCTCGGCGAGATGCGGCGCTTTCGCGTCGCGCGGCGACGGCGCGTTGCGCCACAGCAGGTAGTCGCGGCAGATGTCGATGCCGAACGGCGGCACGCCGTCGTGGCGGTTGTCGAACCCTTCGGCCATGCGCGCGCCGTAGCGGCCGGCGCCGGGCGCATGCGGGGCGGTCGTGCCGTGCGGCGCGACGGCGCTTTCCTGCAGCACCTCGACGGGGCTGCCGTCCGCGAGCTGGAAGGTTCGCGAACCGGCGTCCGCGCGCTCGCTCGTCTGCAGGCCGTAGTCGATGCGCGACGTGTGGTGCTTCGGCCATACGGCCGCGCGCCGCAGCCCCGCGTCGTCGCCCGCGTCGAACGGCGGCAGGAAGTTGGTCGTGGCGTATACGTAGTTCAGCGATTCGAACAGCGCGCCGTGCTGCGCGGCCTGCGCCGTGCCGGGCGGGCGCGGCACCTCGAACAGCATCGCCGCGGTGCCGGGCAGGAACACGATGTGCCCGAAGTGCCAGGCCGGGAATTGCTCGGCGACTTCCGCGATCGCGTCGCACACGGGGCCGATCTGCAGCGCGGGGAGTTCATGGACGTCGCGCAGGTCGCGCAGCGCGTGCCACGGCACGTTCCAGTAGAACTCCGGCGCGGTGACGAACGTGACGGGCAGGCGGCGCGCGTCCGCCTCGTCGTGTTCGGCCTGGACGGCGTACAGCGCGAGCGAGACGGCTTCGTGCAGATGCTCGAGCAGATGGTTCTGCAAGCGCGTGACGTAGGTCTCGAGCGGTTCGTGCGGATGACGCGCGGGCTTGGCCGCGCAGTCGTAGCGCACGGAGATGACGCGGACGAACTGTTTCATGACGACGGTTCCTTCGATGGGGGCGCGCATCGCGCGGAAAGGGCGGATTCCGGATGCGGCGCGGCTGCCGATGCGGGGCGCGCCAACCGGCGCGACGGGTGGCGCGCGGACATCCGGGGCGCGCGGTGCGCGCGAATCCGTGGCGCCACTTTGCGTGGCGCGCATCGCGCGGACAATGCGGCAGTCGTCATGGAACCGGGCGTGACGAAACGCCCGTGACGGGGGGCGTGAACGGGATGTCGCAGCGGGGGCGACGCACGATGGAGCACGATGGCGCGCCACGTTCACGGGCCGTTCGGCCCGGTGCGCGGCGGGACGGATGCCCTATCGCGCGGCGCCGGATGCGCCGCTATCGTGGAAGGCAGTTGCGCGCGGCAAGCGCGTCGAACGAAACGAACCGAACGGAGAGGAGTGCGATCGATGAGACTGATCGGCTATCACGCGACGCGATCGGGGCATCGCGCGTCGTTGTCGGCGGGGCTGCGGCAGAAGACGGCCGGCTGGGATCCGGCGGCGGGCGGCGAACTCGGCTACGGCTTCTACGTGATCGCCGACCTGGCGAAACCGCAGGCGCTGTATCGCGACGGCTACGGCGCGGCGACGGCCGTACAGCCGCAGGAAGGCGTCGACATCTGGGAGGTATGGTGCGACAGCGATCTCGACACGCTGGCCGCGCGCGCGGTGCCGGCCCTGTGGCAGGGAAGCCGGATCACGTCGGACCTGTGCGAGGACTACGACTGGCTCAGCCACGCGAACGAGCGGCCGCCGGTGCGGATCAAGTTCAACCCGCGCGCATATTCGCACCTGACGGTGAAGCTGAGCGAAACGCTGAGCCGGCCGGAAGCCGAGCGGCGCGCGTTCGGCTAACGGGCGGTACGGCGCGACGTCGTGCCGCGTCGCACCGCCGTGTGCGACGGCCTTACGCCTGCAATTCCAGCGCGAGCAGCTCGGCGACCGTCTGCCGGCGGCGGATCAGGCGCGGCGTGCCGCGATCGACGAGCACCTCCGGCGCGAGCGGCCGGCTGTTGTAGTTCGAGGACATCGACGAACCGTACGCGCCCGCGTCGTGCACGAACAGCAGGTCGCCGATCTGCGGCTGCGGCAGGTGGCGGTGCGTGACCACGCCGCCCGCGTCCTGCGTGAACACGTCGCCGGATTCGCACAGCGGGCCCGCGATCGCGACGTGCGCGAGCGGCCGGCCGTCGGGCGTCGCGCCGTCGGGCGTGTGCACGCTGACGCCGTGATAGCTGCCGTACATCGCCGGGCGCATCAGGTCGTTGAAGCCCGCGTCGATCAGCACGAAGTCGTGTTTCGGCCGGCGGTTGATCGCCTGCACCTCGGCGACGAGCGTGCCCGATTCGGCGACGAGGAAGCGGCCCGGTTCGATCTCGATGCGCACCGCATGGCCGAGATGCTGCTCGATCCGCTTGCGCGCGGCGTCCCACTGGCTGAAGTAGTGATCGACGTCGACGCGCGGCTCGCCGTCGCGGTACGGGATCGACAGGCCGCCGCCCGCCGAGATCGCCTCGATGTCGTGGCCGAGCGACGTGACGAGGTCGACCATCGCGTCGCACACCTGCGACAGGTGGCCGTAGTCGACCCCCGAGCCGATATGCATGTGGATGCCGACCAGCCGGAGCCCGTGGTGCCGCACGATCTCGATCGCCTGCGGCACGTCGTCGATCCAGATGCCGTGCTTGCTCTGCGGGCCGCCGGTGTTGGTCTTGTTGCTGTGCCCGTGGCCGAAGCCGGGGTTGATGCGCAGCCACACGCGGTGGCCGGGCGCCGCTTCGCCCACCCGCGCGAGCATGTCGAGCGAGCCCGCGTTGACGGTCACGCCATGCTTGAGCACCGCCGCGAGCGTCGGCCGGTCGACGAGGTCCGCGGTGAACACGACGCCTTCCGGGTCGCCGTCCGGCCGGAATCCGGCCGCGAGGCTGCGCTCGATCTCGCCGAGCGACACGGCATCGACGAGCACGCCCTCGTCGCGCATCAGCTTCAGGATATGGACGTTCGAGCACGCCTTCTGCGCGTAGCGGATCACGTCGAACTGGCGCAACTGCGCGATGCGGTTGCGAATGACGTCGGCGTCGTACACCCACAGCGGGGTGCCGTGTTGCTGCGCGAGCGTCGCGAGCTGGCGGGAATCGAGAGACATGGTGAGCGGGTCGAATCGAATGAACGGATAGTGCGGATGATGCGCGCAAACGGCCATCCAGTAAAATGCAGGTTTATCGACATTCGATTCATTCCTGATATATATGCCTGCGCTCACGCATCGCCACATCGAGGTCTTCCGCGCGCTGATGGTCACCGGCAGCGCGACCCGCGCGGCCGAGATGCTCTACACGTCGCAGCCGACGATCAGCCGCGAGCTGGCGCGGATGGAGCAGGTCGTCGGCTTCGCGCTGTTCGAGCGTGCGCACGGCCGGCTGCGGCCGACGATGGCCGCGCTGACGCTGTTCGACGACGTGCGGCTCGCGTATGTGGGGCTGGAACGTGTCGCGGCGACCGCCGCGCGGCTGCGCGAATTCCGCGACGGGCAGTTGTCGGTGATCGCGCTGCCGGCGTTCTCGCACGCGATCCTGCCCGGCGCGTGCCGGCGCTTCCATGCGGCGCATGCGGGCGTCAGCGTGTCGGTCGCGACGCAGGAATCGCCGGTGCTCGAGGAATGGCTGACCGCGCAGCGCTACGACCTCGGCCTGACCGAGCACGACGTCGCACCGGCCGGCACCGTGCTCACGCCGCTGCTCGAGGCCGACGAGGTGTGCGTGCTGCCGGACGGCCATCCGCTGCTCGCGAAGGCCGCGCTCGATCTCGAGGATCTCGCCGACCGCCCGTTCGTCAGCCTGTCGCTGAACGACCCGTACCGGATCCTGATCGACGAGGCGTTCGCGCAGCTTGGCGTCGCGCCGCGCTCGGTCGTCGAGACGCCGTCGGCGGTGTCGGTGTGCGCGTTCGTGCGGCAGGGCCTCGGCGCGGCGATCGTCAATCCGCTGACCGCGCTCGATTTCGTCGGGCGCGACCTGCATATCCGGCCGCTCACACGCTCGTTCCCGTACCGGGTCAGCATCATCGTGCCCGAGCACCGGCCGAAGAACCTGCTGGTCGACGCGTTCGCCGGCGCGCTGCGCGGCGAGGCGAAGGCGATCCGCCGCCGGCTCGCCGCGCATCTCGGCTGACGCGCGGGGCGGATTGCGAGCCGTATGATGGAGGCTTCGTTCCGCTGCCGCCCGCCGCCATCATGACCGCTTCGCCCGTCCTGCCCGAACAGCCGACGCTCGTCGGCGACCACGTCGAACTGCGGCCGCTGCAGGCATCGCATGCGCCCGCGCTGCTGGCGGCCGCCGCCGACGGCGAGCTGTGGAACCTGAAGGTCACGGTCGTGCCGGGCCCCGCGACGATCGACGCGTATCTCGCAACCGCGTTGCAGGGCCGCGCGGCCGGCACCGTGATGCCGTTCGCGATCGTCGAGCGCGCAACGGGGCGCATCGTCGGCAGCACGCGCTTCTGGAAGATCGACCTGACGAACCGCAAGCTCGAAATCGGCCATACGTGGCTGAGCGCGTCGGTGCAGCGTTCGCGCGTGAACACCGACGCGAAGCGTCTGCTGCTCGCGTATGCGTTCGATACGCTGCGCTGCGTGCGCGTGCAGTTCACGACGGACGAACTCAACGAGACGTCGCGCGCGGCGATCCTGCGGCTCGGCGCGAAGCAGGAGGGCATCGTGCGTCACGAGCGGATCATGCCGGATGGCCGCAAGCGCAATTCGGTGCGCTTCAGCATCATCGACGACGAGTGGCCCGAGGTGCGGGCGAGGCTCGCGGAAAAGCTCGCGCGATAGCGGTTCGCCGAAGGGGAAGGCCGCCGCCGGGAGAGCGGGCCGGCGGCGGGAGCGGGACAACGGCCGCGCGACGCGCGGCACGCGATGACGGCGTTACTGCGCCGATGCGAGGTGATGACGCTGCGCGAGCTTCTGCGCGTCCGCATAGTGCGCCTGCAGGATCGGCAGCGCCTGGCGCGCGACCTCCTTCAGCTTCGTGTCGCGGCCCGACGCGATCTCGGCCTGGAACACCGACAGCGTCTTCTGCTGGCCCGCGAGCGCGACCTGCTCGATGTACGCCTTGTCGAACTCCGCGCCGCGCAGCGTCTTGATGCTGTCGAGCACGGCGGTGTCCGGGTTGTTGTGCGGCACGTCGATGCCGCGCGGGCCCGCGGCGCGCATCGCCTGGATGATCTTCTCGTTGTCGGCGATCACGCGTTGCGCGAACGCCTTGACCTGGCTGTCCGACGTGCGCGAGTCGGCAATTCTTGCCGCGTCCTTTTGTGTCGACACGGTTTTCGTGCCGTCCGTGATGAAGCTCTGGTCGGCTTCATGCAGACGCGGCGCGGCGGCCGACGGTGCGGCCTGGGTCGGCTGCGCCGGTTGGGACGGTTGGGACGGTTGCGCGGTTTGTGCGGTCGCCGTCACGGCGGCCAGCAGCAGGCCGGCGGCAGACAGGGCAAGGCGCGAAGCAGGTGGAAAACGGTTCATGGGACCTCCTTTCAATCGGGGCTCGAGTTGAGGGACGGATAGCGTGATCCGTTGCTGTGCGAGAGTCCGGGCGCGTGCCCGGGCCGGTGTCGACCGCCGCTCTGCCGCGGCGTCGGTCGCAGGGGTAACCGGCCCGATCGATTCTAGGGAAGGGGTTTGCCCGCAGGTGAAACCGTGCTGTCGCTTCTGTAACGGTTGGTAAGACGAATGGACGCGCGCGTCACACGAGATCGAGCAGCGCGTCGAGCCGGGTCAGCAGCGGCGTCGCGCAATGCATCTGCAGCGTGCCGGGCGCGGTGTAGCCCCACGCGACGCCCTGGAATGCGACGTGCGCGCGGCGCGCAGCTTCCGCGTCGCGGATCTCGTCGCCGACGTACAGCATGTCCGTCGCGCGCAGGCCTGCGTCGCGCGCGAGCGTGCGCAGGCGGCGCGACTTGCCGAACAGCGGGATGCCGCATGCGAAGTGCGCGACGTGGCGGCCGGCCTGCGCGCCGAGCCGGTCGCGCACGACCGCTTCGGTGTTCGACGTCGCGATCGCAATGCGCACGCCGCGCGCCGCGAGCGCGGCGAACGTGTCGGCGACGCCCGGGAACAGCGTCACCTGCGCGATGCGCTGCTGCATCAGGCGGCGCATGTCGCGCGTGACGCGCGGCACTTTCCACGCGGGCACCTCGAGCGCACGGATGATGTCGCGCGCGGACAGGCCGCGCAGCTCGGCGAGCAGTGCGTCGTCGACGCGGCGGAAGCCATGCAAGCGCGACGCTTCCGATAGCGCCGCGACGAAACAGTCGAGCGAATCGGCCAGCGTGCCGTCGAAATCGAATGCGATGAGTCGGTAGGTCATGGGCGTCGGGCGAGTGTGGCGCGATTGTAAGCGCTGCGCGGGGCGCGCCGCTCGCGTGCGCCGGGCTATGCACGAATCGTGAATACGTTATGGCGGCAAATCGCTTGGCGTGCGCGTCGCGCGTCAACTAGCATGACCGCTCGGCGCGCGGCGCGCCGCACCGTTTCACGACACGTTCCCAAGGAGGCTCACCATGTCTTTGCGTTCGCTCGGCACCTCGTCCATCCAGGTCTCGCCGATCGTGTTCGGCGGCAACGTGTTCGGCTGGACGGCCGACGAGGCGACCTCGTTCTCGCTGCTCGACGCGCTCGCCGACCACGGCATCAACTTCATCGACACGGCCGACGTCTATTCGGCATGGGCGCCCGGCAATCGCGGCGGCGAGTCGGAAACCATCATCGGCAAATGGCTGAAGCGCCGCGGGCGGCGCGACGACGTGGTGATCGCGACCAAGGTCGGCCTGCTCGAAGCGCGCGCGGGCCTGTCGCGCGACACGATCCTGAAGGCGGCCGACGAATCGCTGCGCCGCCTGCAGACCGATTACATCGACCTGTATTTCTCGCACAGCGACCTGCCCGACAGCGCGCCGCTCGAGGAAACGCTCGGCGCGTACCAGGCGCTGATCGATGCGGGCAAGGTGCGCATCGTCGGCGCATCGAACTACAGCGGCGCGCGCCTGCGCGAGGCGGCCGGGATCAGCCGCCGCGACGGCCTGCCCGCGTACCAGGTCGTGCAGCCCGAATACAACCTGTACGATCGCGCCGAGTACGAACGCGACATCGAGCCGGTCGCCACCGAGCTGAAGCTCGGCGTCGTCACTTACTATTCGCTGGCGAGCGGTTTCCTGTCCGGCAAGTACCGGTCGAACGCGGACCTCGGCAAGAGCACGCGCGGCGAGCGCGTCGCGCGCTATCTCGACGCGCGCGGGCTGCGCATCCTCGACGCGCTCGACGCGGTCGCCGACAAGCACCGCGCGACGCCGACGGCCGTGGCGCTCGCGTGGCAGATCGCGCGCCCGAGCGTCACCGCGCCGATCGCGAGCGCGACGTCGCTCGCGCAGCTGCACGACCTCGGCGCGGCGATCCGGCTCGCGCTCGATGCCGACGACGTGAAGCGCCTCGACGAGGCCAGCGCGTACTGACTGACGGCATCGCTGTAATAAATCTGTAAGTTTGCGCGGCGGCGGATCGCGACGAACGCGCGCGATCCACCGCCGGCAATTGCAGCGCCCGCGCACAGGCCCCAGAATAGCCGCACCGATCGACGCAATCGGCACGATCGGCATTCATACCAGCATACGGGCAGCGCGTGGGCATCAACTTCGATCTCACCGACTTGCAGGCTTTCCGGGCCGTGGTGCAGCTCGGCAGCTTCCGCAAGGCGGCGGACGCCATCAACATTTCGCAGCCGGCGTTGAGCCGGCGCATCGAGAAGCTCGAGGAAGCGCTGGGCGTGCGGCTGTTCGAGCGCACGACGCGCCGCGTCACGCTGACGACGGTCGGGCGCACGTTCGCGCCGAGCGCCGAGCAGCTGCTCGACGATCTCGACGCCGCGCTGCTCGGCATCCGCGACGTGTCGTCGAGCCGGCTCGGCCACGTGACGATCGCGTGCGTGCCGTCGGTCGCGTATTACTTCCTGCCGAACGTGATCGCGCGCTACCGCGCGCGTTACCCGAAGATCCGCATCAAGCTGATCGACGCGAGCGCGAACGAGGTGCTCGACGCGGTGATGAGCGGTGAGGCGGATTTCGGCGTGAGCTTCATGGGCAGCCAGGAGCCCGGCGTCGAGTTCCGGACGTTGCTGCAGGAGCGCTTCGTCGCCGCGTGCCGGCGCGACCATCCGCTCGCCGCGAAGAAGCGCGTGACGTGGCGCGAGCTGTATGAATACGAGCACGTGTCGGTCGACAAGACGTCCGGCAACCGGCTGCTGCTCGACCAGGCGCTGGCGGGCGTCGCGCCGCACACGCCGAGTGTGTGCGAGACGCGCCACGTGACGACGATGCTCGGCCTCGTCGAGGCAGGGCTCGGCGTCGCGGCGGTGCCGTCGATGGCGATGCCGCTGCCGACGCATCCGATCCTGACGAGCGTGCCGCTCGTCGAGCCGGTGGTCACGCGGCGCGTCGGCATCGTGCGGCGGCGCGGCCGCACGCTGACGCCGGCCGCGCAGGAATTTCTCCAGTACGTGCTCGAGAGCCGCAAGCCCGCCGCGCCGCGCACGCGCGCGGCAGGGGCGCGCGCGTGACGCTGCTGCGGCCGCTCAGGCTGCTGTACGTGCAGGTGCTGATCGCGATGGCGCTCGGCGTCGCGCTCGGGCATGCATTTCCGCAGGCGGGCGTGGCGCTGAAGCCGCTCGGCGATGCGTTCATCGCGCTCGTGCGGATGATGGTCGCGCCGATCGTGTTCTGCACGATCGTGACGGGCATCAACGCGGCGAGCGACGGCGCGCGCATCGGCCGCACGATCGTCAAGGCGCTTGCGCTGTTCTATGCGCTGACCGCGGCCGCGCTCGCGGCGGGGCTCGCGATCGCGTATGCCGCGCGGCCCGGCGACGGCCTGCATGTCGTGGCCCGGCAGCTCGACGCATCGGCGCTCGCGTCGCTCACGGCGCGTGCGCCGGCTACGGGCGTTGCATCGTTCCTGCTGCAGATCATTCCCGATACGCTCGTCGGCGCGTTCGCCGGCGGCGACGTGCTGCCGGTGCTGCTGGTCGGGCTGCTGTTCGGTTTCGCGCTGGCCGCGACCGAGCGGCGCGACGGCGTCGTGCATGCGTTCGTCGAAGGCATCGCACGCGTGCTGTTCCGCGTGCTCGCGCTCGTGATGCGGCTCGCGCCGCTCGGCGCGTTCGGCGCGATCGCGTTCGCGGTCGGGCGCTTCGGCATCGATTCGCTCGGCTCGCTCGGCCGGCTGATCGTCGCGATGTATCTGGCGTGCGCGCTGTTCGTGATGCTGGTGCTCGCGCCGCTCGCGCGCCTGCACGGCTTCTCGCTGTGGCGGCTGCTGCGCTACCTGCGCGAGGAGCTGCTGATCGTGCTCGCGACGTCGTCGACGGAACCGGTGCTGCCGCGCCTGCTCGTCAAGCTCGAGGCGCTCGGCTGCGACAAGGGCGTGGTCGGGCTTGTGCTGCCGGCCGGGTATTCGTTCAATCTCGACGGCACCGCGATCTACCTGACGCTCGCCGCGACGTTCATCGCGCAGGCGTGTGACGTGCCGCTGTCGGCCGCGCAGGTCGCGACCCTGCTCGCGGTGATGCTGATCACGTCGAAGGGCGCGGCCGGCGTGTCGGGCAGCGGGCTCGTCGCGTTGATCGCGACGCTGACGGTGGTGCCCGACCTGCCGGTCGCGGGCGTCGCGCTGCTGGTCGGCATCGACCGCTTCATGTCGGAGGCGCGGGCGCTGACGAGCGTGATCAGCAACGCGTGCGCGGTGGTCGTCGTGTCGATCTGGCAGCGGGGCTGCGATCGCGCGCGGCTGCGCGCGATGCTCGATCCTCGGCGGCAGGCGTCGGTCGGTTCCGACTAAGAAGCGCCGGCGCACGCCGATTCATCAGGATGACTGCGTAAAACCCGAGCGGGTTCCGTCGGCCAGCATGCGTCGTCGCGCCCTCGCTTAGGCGAGGCAGACGCGACGCAATGCCACCGTTCGCTGGTACACGGATCGATCGAGCCACGGCACGAACACATACTCGTCGTAGGCGTCGCAGCCGATCAGGATCCAGCGGGATAGAACATTGGACATGGCGGTCTCCTTTTTGCCGTTGGCCCCGATGTGCGGGAAGCGAAGCGCTTTCGTCGCCAGTCGGCGTGCTCACACGACGGTATACCCGGAACGCGCGCCGCTTATTCCTGCGCGGGAGATACTGCATCGCCGGAATAAATCGGCCCGCCCGCCGGTATGGCGTTCATGCGTGGCACGCGTGGGGGAGAGGCAGATGGACGACGAGCAGAGGCAGGCAGGGGCGCCTTCGACCCGGCGCGGCGCCGGCACACAGGCACCGGAGCATGGCGGGCGCCGACAGGCCGCGCGAATGCTGCAGCTCGGTTCCGGCATCGTGCTGTGGCTATATGTGTCGATTCATTTGGTCAACCACGCGCTCGGCATCTGGTCCATCGACATCGCGGAGCGCGGCCTGACCCTCGCGATCGCGCTCTGGCGCAGCGCGCCCGGAACCGTGCTGCTGTACGGCGCGGCCGGCCTGCATTTCGCGCTGGCGATCCGCACCATCTACAGCCGGCGGCATTGGGCGCTGCCTCGCGCCGAATGGCTTCGCCTGTGGGCCGGGCTCAGCCTGCCGCTGCTGCTGATACGTCATGTGGTGGGCACGCGCGTCGCCACCACGCTGTTCGGCTTCGAGCCGACTTACGAACGCGTGATCGTTTCACTGCTCACGAGCGGCACGCAAGGGTTGCAGATCGCATTGCTCGCGCCGGGATGGGTGCACGGCTGCCTTGGCCTGTGGTTCCATCTGCGCCGCCATGCGCCGCTGCGGCGCGCGAAGCGGGCGCTGGTGGCCGTGGTCGTGCTGTTGCCGATATTGTCGGCGGCCGGTTTCGTGCAGATGGCGCGCGGGATCGCGCCGGCGCACCGCGCGGTTCGGGCGCCCGACGCGGTGCTGGTTGCGCACCGCGCCGCGCTGGACGGCTGGCGCCACTATCTCGTCATCGGCTATCTGTCGCTGATCGCGACGGCGTTCGCCGGCGGCCAGTTGCGAAACCGGATCGCCGGCGGCAATGCGCATCAAGCATCCGCCGAGCAGCGGCGCGCGAACTGACGAGGGGAGCCGCGCTGCTGCCGATGCGTCAGTTCGCCGTTACGGAATCGAGCCCCGTGGCCCGCACGACCGGCTGCGCCTGCGGCGACGCGAGATAGTCGAGCAGTTTCTTCGCGTCGTCCGGATGCTCCGCGCCGACCGGGATGCCGCCCGCGAAGCGCGTGACCGACTGCACCGACTCGGGCACCTTGCCGACGTACGTGACGCCCGGCACCGGCAGCAGCTCGGCGACCTGCTGGAAGCCGATCTCGTAGTCGCCGTTCGCGACCACCGACGCAACCGGAATTCGCGGCACCATCGACGCCTTCGGCTTCACCTGCGCTTCGACGCCGAGCTTGCGGAACATCTCCTTCTCGATGTACACGCCGCTCGCGCTGTCGGAGTAAGCGACCGACTTCGCGCGCAGCAGCGCGTCCTTCAGCCCGTCGACCGTGCCGATGTCCGGTTTCGGCGCGCCCGCGCGCACGACCATGCCGATCCGCGAATCGGCGAGCTCGACGCGCGATGCGGGGATCACCTTGCCTTCCCGGATCAGCTGGTCGAGCGCGTAGCCGACCATGATCACCGCGTCGGCCTTCTCGCCGCGCGCGAGGCGGTTCGGAATCGCTTCCTTCGACTGGCCCATCGACGGGCCGCGAATCGTGTCGAGCGTGTCGCCGGTCGCGGCGGTGAAGCCGGGGCCGAGCTGCTGGTAGGCGGCGGTGAAGCCGCCGGAGATCATCACGCGCAGTTCGTCTGCGTGGGCGGGGAGGGCGGCGGCGAGCGTCGCGGCGGCGAGCCAGCGTGCCGCTTGGCTAACGAGCGGTCGTACATGCATCGTGCGGGAATCCGTGAACAGTGGCAGGCGCGGCGCGCGCGGTGCGCGCCGCGGGGAACGAACGTCAGGCGGTGCGCAGCGTGTCGCGGCGGCGGCTGTACAGCAGCACCGTCGCGCCGAACGCGCACGCGGCGGCGAAGCCCATCCAGTAGCCGGGCGCGGCCTTGTCGCCGGTCGAGTGGATCAGCGCGGTCGAGATTGCGGGCGTGAAGCCGCCGAACACCGCGGTCGCGAGGCTGTACGCGAGCGAGAATCCGGCGACGCGCACCTCGACGGGCATCACCTCGGTCAGCGCGGCCACCATTGCGCCGTTGTAGAGGCCGTACATGAACGACAGCCACAGCAGCACGAGCAGCATGTTGGCGAAGCTCGGCGCGTGCGCCAGCAGCGACAGCGCGGGGTAGGCGGTCAGCACGTTCAGCGCGGTCATCGCGAGCAGCACCGGGCGGCGGCCGAAGCGGTCGGACAGCGTGCCGCCGATCGGCAGCCAGATGAAGTTCGACACGGCCACGCACAGCGTGACGAGCAGGCTGTCCGCGGTGCTCAGGTGCAGCACGGTCTTGCCGAAGGTCGGCGCATAGACGGTGATCAGGTAGAAGCTCGTGGTCGTCATCGCGACGAGCAGCATCCCGCCGAGCACGACGCTCCAGTTGCGCGCGAGCGTCGCGAACACCTCGCGCGTCGACGGGCGATGCCGGCGCTGCGTATATTCTTCGGTTTCCTGCAGACTGCGGCGCAGCATGAAGATCGCCGGCACGATCATGCAGCCGACGAAGAACGGCACGCGCCAGCCCCACGCGGCGATCTGCGCGGCGCTCAGCCACGCGTTCAGCGCGAAGCCGAGCGCGGCCGCGACGATGATCGACACCTGCTGGCTGGCCGACTGCCAGCTCGTGTAGAAGCCCTTTTTGCCGGGCGTCGCCATTTCCGCGAGATAGACGGACACGCCGCCCAGCTCCGCGCCGGCCGAGAAGCCCTGCAGCAGGCGGCCGACGAGCACGGCGGCCGGCGCGAGCAGGCCGATCGATGCATAGCCGGGCACGAACGCGATCAGGATCGTGCCGCTCGCCATGATCGACAGCGTGACGATCAGGCCTTTGCGGCGGCCGACCTCGTCGATGTACGCGCCGAGCACGATCGCGCCGAGCGGGCGCATCAGGAAGCCCGCGCCGAACACCGCGAAGGTCATCATCAGCGACGCGAACTCGCTCGTCGACGGAAAGAACACCGACGCGATCTGCGTCGCATAGAAACCGAACAGGAAGAAGTCGAACTGCTCGAGGAAGTTGCCGGCGGTGACGCGGAATACGGCCGCGGCCTTGGAAGGGGCTGGGGGGGCCACGGGATGTGACATCTGGGTTGTCTCCGGAATTTCATTGGGCGCCGTCCGGACGGGCCGGAGCGGAGCACACATGGTCGTCCGGAATGGCGCTCGCGATAAGTGCTTTTTTTCGAAGGATTGATGCGCGTACGTTATCAATCACGCGCGCCGGATGCGCGGGGAACGCCGCTCGGCCGCGATGCGTCCCGGATCTATCTATACTGGGCCTCATCCCGTGCGGTTCCGGAAAGCCCGATGTCCCGCTTGCCCGCCACGCTCCTCGCGTCGATCGATGCCGACAAGGCGGCGCTCGATGCCGCGCGCCCGCTGTCGCGAGAGGTGTGCCTGTCGTTGCGCGCGAAGCTGATGCCGGCACGGGCCAGCCGCGCGAACGCGAGCGCAGACGCTGCGCCAAGCGAGACCCGGATCGTGCTCGAAAGCCTCCTGACGGCCGCGATGTCCGCGCGCGCGCCGGCGGATGCGGCGCGTCTTGGCGATGCGATCCGCTATGCCGAGGACATCGTCGCGCAGCGCGAGCCGCTTTGCGAGCGGCAGATCCGCAACCTTCACCGGCTGGTGCTGAAGGGTCACGGCGAAGTGCGGCCGTACCGCCAGGAGAACGTCGCGATCGCGGGCACGGCCACGCACCCGCCCGACTTCCTGGACGTGCCGGCCGCCATGTCGGCGCTGATCGACTGGTACGGCGGCGCCGCCGCGCTGCACCCGATCGCGCGGGCGGCGCAGCTGCACACGCGCTTCGTCGGAATCCATCCGTTCGTCGACGGCAACGGCCGCACCGCGCGGCTGCTGCTCGGCCTCGAGCTGATGAAGGCCGGCTACCCGCCCGCGGCCATTCGTACGAAGGATCGCCGCGCGTACTATGATGCGCTGGACGGCGCGTGCATGCGCGGCGACTTCGGCGACATCACGCGCGTGGTCGCACAAGCCGTGCAGCGCGCGCTGCGCCTGACTCTCGACCTGCTCGGGCCGCGCCGGGCCGATCCCTTTCCCAACCTCCCCGACGGAGAACCGACGTGCCCGCTGCCGCTCCCGCCACGCTGAGATTTTCGACCGACCCGCGCGAACTCGACGTCGACGCGATCTACGACTTCCTGCATCTCGACGCGTATTGGTCCAAGGGCATTCCGCGCGACGTGTTCGACCGCTCGCTCGCCGGCTCGCTGTGCTTCGGCGCGTACCTGGGCGACCGGCAGGTGGGGTTCGCGCGGCTCGTGACCGATCACGCGACGTTCGCGTACCTGTGCGACGTGTTCGTGTTCCCGGCGGAGCGCGGCCACGGCTACGGCCGCGCGCTGATCGACCACGTGTTCGCGCAGGAGATGGTGCAGGGGCTGCGCCGCATCATGCTGGTGACCGCCGACGCGCACGCGCTGTACCGGCCGGTCGGTTTCGGCCTGTCGGACAACCCGGAACGGATCATGGAAATCCGCCGCCCGGACATCTACACGAAGCGCTGATACACGAAGCGCTGACGCCGTGCGCATACAATACGCGCTTCCCGAATCACCGAATCACTGAAGGAAGCACGTCATGACCGAACAGGAAGCCGAACAGCTCGCGACCCACCGCCATTACAAGGGCGGCCTGTACCGCTTCGTCGGCGTCGCCCGGCACTCCGAAACCGAGGAATCGCTCGTCGTGTACGAGCACCTGTGGCCGCATGCGCGCGGGCTGTGGGTGCGGCCGGAAGCGATGTTCAACGAGAACCTCGAGGACGGCACGCCGCGCTTCCGCAAGCTGCGCGACTGAGCGGCCGTCACGGCGTCAGGATCCCGCGCCTCCCGTCTGGCCGGCCGCTGCCTGCTGCCGCATCGCCAGCGCGAAGAAGCGCCGGATCTCGTCCATCAGTTCCGCGCGCGCCGACGCGAAATCGAACGCGCGCCGGTGTTCCGGCGTGTAGCGGCGGCGCCAGTCGTCCGCCGCGTGCCGCGCCTCACGCGCGCGCAGCACGTCGAGTTCCGGCGTGCGCAGCGCGTGATCCGCGATCAGCGTCACGCCTTCTCGGCTCACTTCCAGCACGCCGCCCGCCACCAGGATCCTGCGATGCGCGCCGCCCGGCGCGTCGACGAGCGTCACCACGCCGGGCCGCAGCCGCGTGAGCAGCGGCGCGTGCCGCGGATAGATGCCGAGTTCGCCGCTTTCGCCGGGCGCGCTGACGAAGTGCGCGTCGCCGGAATACAGCACCTGTTCGACGCTCAGGATGTCGAGCTTCATCGTGGATTCCACGTGCGCCTCCGTCAGACAGCCGCCGCGCCGGCGACGATCTCGCACAGCTCGGTGGTGATCTGCGCCTGCCGCGTCTTCTGGTACAGGTGCCGCAGGCCGTGCAGCACGCGATCGGCGTTCTCGGTCGCGGTCTGCATGCTGAACATCCGCGCGCATTGCTCGCAAGCGTAGTTCTCGACGACGGCCTGGTAGAGCATCGCCTCGACGTAGCGCAGCAGCAGCGTATCCACCGCCGGCTTCGGCGCCGGCTCGTACAGGTAGTCCGACGTCGCGGCGGCGCCCGCGGGCGCGGCGCCGTCGAGGCCCGTGACGGGCAGCACCGGGTCGATGCGCGGCTCGTAGGCGAGCGGGCTCGTCAGCCGGTTGTACGCGACGTGCACCTCGTCGAGCTCGCCGGCAACGAACGCCGACAGCGGCACGAGCAGCGCGCCGAGCATCGTGTCGAAGTGCGGCGCGGCGGCGAGGCTGGCGGCGCGTGCGGTGATGTTCGCGCCATAGCGCGCGAGCGGCGCGACGCCGCGTGCGCCGATCACGCTCAGCTCGCACGCGACGCCGGCCTGGTCCCAGCGTTCGAGCGCATCGACGCACTGCACGAGGAGCCGCGCATTGAGCGGCCCGCACAGCCCGCGATCCGTGCTGACGACGATCAGGCCGACCCGCCGCACCGGCGTGCGTTGCGCCATCAGCGCCGACGCGTGATCGGGCCGGTCGCGCAGCACGCGCTCGGCCATCGCCTTGACCTTCTCCGCATACGGCCGGAAATCGCGGGCGCGCTTCTGCGCGTTCGCCATCTTGGTGCGCGCCATCATTTCCATGGCCCGCGTGATCTTGCGTGTCGACGACGTGCTGGCGATCTTCGAGCGGATTTCGCGAATGTGCATGACTTCTCGCGGAGAGCGCGCCGGCGCGGGCCGACGCGCGATTGTGAGGCGGCGCGCGATGCGCCGCGGCGGCGGCCCGTGATGCCGCTGTGTCGAAACCATGCTATCGGGACTTCACCTGATCCGATTGATGCGCGTCAAACATCCGTCCGACGAATCGCACCAGAATCCGTTCACGTGACCACGGAGGTGTGCCCGATGACCGATTCGACCGATTCCACCGATTCAACCCGTTCGACTGATACCCGCCCGCATCGGAAATACGACGCGCTGATCGCGCGCTGTCGCTCGCTCAGCCCGGTGACCGTCGCGGTCGCGCACCCGTGCGACGAGGTGTCGTTGCGCGCGGCCGTCGACGCGGCGCACGCCGGCCTCATCGTGCCGGTGCTGGTCGGCCCGGTCGCGCGGATGACGGCGCTCGCCGCGATGGTCGGCCTCGACCTGTCCGCGTACCGGCTCGTCGATGCGCCGCACAGCCATGCGGCCGCGGCGCAGGCCGTCGCACTGGTGTGTGCGGGCGAGGCCGACGCGCTGATGAAGGGCAGCCTGCATACCGACGAACTGCTCGCGGAAGTCGTGCGCGCCGATTCGGGCATCCGCACCGAGCGGCGCCTGAGCCACGTGTTCATCATGGACGTGCCGACCTACCGCAAGCCGCTGTTCATCACCGACGCGGCCGTCAACATCCGGCCGACGCTCGAGCAGAAGGTCGACATCGTGCAGAACGCGATCGATCTCGCCCACGCGCTCGGCGTCGAGCGGCCGAAGGTCGCGATCCTGTCGGCGGTCGAGACAGTCAGCTCGAAGCTGCCGTCGACGCTCGACGCGGCGGCGCTGTGCAAGATGGCCGAACGCGGCCAGATCACGGGCGGCGTGCTCGACGGCCCGCTCGCGCTGGACAACGCGATCAGCCCGGAAGCCGCGCGGCTCAAGCACCTCGGCTCCGACGTCGCGGGCGATGCCGACATCCTGCTCGCGCCCGACCTGGAGGCCGGCAACATGCTCGCGAAGGAGTTGACCTTCCTCGCCAACGCGGACGCGGCCGGCATCGTGCTCGGCGCGCGCGTGCCGATCATCCTGACGAGCCGCGCCGACAGCGAACGCACGCGGATGGCGAGCTGCGCCGTCGCGGCGCTCCATGCGCATGCAATGCACGCGTCCGGCGCACCCGCGCCGGCGATGTCCTGAGCGGGAGGGCGCGATGCAACATCCGGTTCTCGTCCTGAATGCGGGCTCGTCGAGCCTCAAGTTTTCCGTCTACGACACGCGCGACGACGGTTCGCTCGTCGCGGGCGTGCACGGCCAGGTGGACAGCCTGCACACGGCGCCGCGCCTCGTCGTCGAGGATGCGCACGGCGCGCCGCTGGCCGACCGGCCGGTCGCGCAGCCCGGCCATCACGGCGCGATCGACGCGCTGCACGCGTGGTTCGCGGCGCATGTCGGCCGCGATGCGGCGTTCGACGGAGTCGGCCATCGGGTCGTGCACGGCGGGCCGCATTTCGCGGCGCCGGTGCGGATCGACGCGCAGGTGCTCGATGCGATCGCCGCGTTGTCGCCGCTCGCGCCGCTGCATCAGCCGCACCACGTCGACGCGATCCGCGCGGTCAGCGCGGTCGCGCCGGATCTGCCGCAGGTCGCATGCTTCGATACCGCGTTTCATGCGACGCTGCCGGCGCTCGAGCGCGAGTTCGCGCTGCCGCGCGCGCTGACCGCGCAGGGCATCGTGCGCTACGGGTTTCACGGGCTGTCGTACGAATACATCACGACGGCGCTCGCCGCGCTCGACCACGACTGGACGCAGCGCCGCACGATCGTCGCGCATCTCGGCAACGGCGCGAGCCTGTGCGCGCTCGAGCAGGGCCGCAGCGTCGCGACGACGATGGGCTTCACGGCCGTCGACGGCCTGCCGATGGGCACGCGCACGGGCGCGCTGGACCCCGGTGCGATCCTGTACCTGATGCGTCACGAAGGGCTGAGCGTCGACGAGATCGAGCATCTGATCTACGCGGAATCGGGGCTGCTCGGCGTGTCGGGCATCTCGAGCGACATGCGCACGCTGCTCGCGAGCGACGCGCCCGCGGCCGCGCACGCGATCGACCTGTTCGCATACCGCGCCGCGCGCGAGCTGGGCGCGCTGGCCGGCGTGCTGGGCGGCCTCGATACGCTGGTGTTCACCGCCGGGATCGGCGAGCACGCGCCGCGCGTGCGCGAGCGCATCTGCCGCGGCGCGGCGTGGCTCGGCGTCGAACTCGACGACGCGGCGAACGCGGCCAACCGGCCGGTGATTTCGAGCGCGGCGTCGCGCGTCACGGTGCGGGTGATCCCGACCGACGAGAACCTGATGATCGCGCGGCATACGCGCCGCGTGCTGGATGCCTGCGCCGTGCCCACCCCGCATCCCGTCGAGTGAGAAACCGGTGAGCGCCGCCGCGACGATGTTGCGCGGCGGCCGCTGGGCTTACGCTTCGGCGATCGCCTGCGCGAGCGCGGGCGGCGCATCCCCGACCGTGACCGTCGGCGTGCCGTGCCACGCCGCGAGCTTCTTCACCGCCTTCGCGACGTCGCTCGCGAGCCCCGCGCCGATCCGCACGCCCGGCTCGACGTGCACGGCCTTCAGCTCGAAGGTGCCGAGCACGCGATGCGCCTTCGCGTCGACCCGGCCGACCAGCCGCCCGCGATGCAGCACCGGCAGGCAGAAATAGCCGTAGCGCCGCTTGTGCGCGGGCGTGTAGCACTCGATCGTGTAGTCGAAGCCGAACAGCGTGGACGCGCGCCGCCGGTCCCACACCACCGGATCGAACGGCGACAGCAGCGTCGTGACCGTCGAGCGCAGCGTGTCGGCGGCGGCGGCTGGCAGCAATGCTTCAAGCGAGCGATGCACGTAGGCCGGCTCGTCCCAGCCGTCGACCGCGACCGGCATCAGCTCGCCCGCATCGGCGAGCGCATCGAGTTCCGCGCGGTATGAGCGGCGCGGCAGCCGGTAATAGTCCGCGACCCAGTCGGCGCGCACGATCCCGAGCGCGCGGCAGGTATGGTCGAGCAGCGCGGGCAGCACCGCTTCGCGCGGCGGCAGGTCGCGCGCGTCGTCCCAGCCGGGCAGCACGCGCTCGCGCACGTCGTACACGCGCTGGAAGTTGCGGCGCTCGGCCACCATCAGGTCGCCGGTCGTGAACAGCACTTCGAGGTGGCGCTTCTCCGGCTTGCGGTCCCACCAGCCGTTGCCTTTCACGCCGTCCTCGCGCGCGAAATCCGCCGAGCGCACCGGGCCGTCCGCGCGGATCCGCGCGAGCAGCCGCTCGATGTCGGCGCGATGGTGCCGGTGCCAGTCGGCCGCGTATTTCCAGCCCATGCCGGACGGATCGAGCATCTTGTAGCGCATCAGGCCGAACTGCTCGATCGGCAGGAAGCACGCCTCGTGCGACCAGTATTCGAACAGCCGCGCCTCGGCGAGATGCTCGTCGAGCCATTGCGGCGCGAACGCGCCGAGCCGGCTGTACAGCACGAGGTACGGGCTGCGTGCGACGACGTGGATCGTATCGATCTGCAACTGCGCCATGCGGCGGATCGTGTCGAGCACGTCTGCCTTGGTCGCCTTGCGGCGCGGCGGCGCGAGCAGGCCCTGTGCGGCGAGATGCAGGGCGCGGGCGGCGGCGGGCGAGAGCGTGAGCATCGGGGGCGGTGGAGGATGGTGGTCGGGCACCACTTTAGCGCGAATCCGGCGCGTGCGCCCGACACGTTCCCGCAACGCATCTGACAATCGTTGACAGACGCGTCGTTCGAGATTCCCTATAGTGCATTCCAGAGCGCGCTGCAGTGCGCGCGCCGATTCCGCTTCCGACGCACGATATGTCCATGGCACGCACGAAGCGAATCCGGGTATCTCAACCCCCAACGCGAGACCCGGAGCCCTGAGCGGACATCCACGCGGTTGTGCACCGGCCCCGTGTGGATGTCCGCTGATTTTTTTGTGGCGGCGTTCCCGCCGCTTTCCCGCCGTTTTCCCGCTTTCCCCGATTCGCTTCCTACTGGCGCCTGCCTCGCGCGATATCGTCGCCTGCGCCCGGCGGCAGCCTGCGCGTGATCGGAATCGAGGCGAACGAGCACAGCCCGACCACCAGGAACGCGGGCCAGAAATCCGACCAGACCATCTGCGGGTGCCCTTGCGCCCAGTGCGACACGTGCAGCACGAGGCCCGCGACGGTGACGCCGAGCCCGAGCGACATCTGCTGGACCACGCTGCCGAGGCTCGTCGCGCGGCCCGCGTCGCGCGGGGCGATATCCGCGTAGATGATCGAATTCAGGCTCGTGAACTGCAGCGCGGGGAAGATCCCGCCGACCAGCACGATCAGCCAGATCGCCCAGGTCGCCATGCCCGGATGGAACACGCCGTACGCGGCGATCGCGAGCCCCGCGAAGGCCGCGTTGTAGATCAGCACCGTGCGAAAGCCGAAGCGGCGCAGCGTATGGGTGGCCGTCGAGCGGCTCATTGCGCCGCCGAGCGCGGACGCGCAGGTGATCAGCCCCGAATGGAACGCGGACATGCCGAGCCCTTCCTGCAGCGCGAGCGGCAGCAGGAACGGCACCGCGCCGAGGCCGATGCGGAACAGCGAGCCGCCGACGACGCTCGCATGAAAGGTCGGGATGCGCAGGAACGTGAGGTCGAGCACCGGCCGCTCCTTGCGGCGCGCGTACGGCACGTAGAGCGCGAGCAGCGCGCCGCCGGCCGCGCACATGGTGAGCGCGTTGCCGCGCGTGGTCAGTGCGCCGTCGATCAGCGTGAGGCCCATCAGCAGCAGCGCGGCGCCGCTCGCCGACAGCAGGAAGCCGAACCAGTCGAGCGGGCCCGGGTCGGGCTCGCGCGTGTTCGCGATGTGCTTGCTGGCGAGGTAGATGCCGTACAGGCCGATCGGCACGTTGATGAAGAAGATCATCCGCCAGTGCAGGTACGTTGTGATGAAGCCGCCCACCAGCGGGCCGACCGTCGGGCCGAACAGCGCGGGGATCGCGAGGTAGTTCATCGCGCGCACGAGATCGGCGCGCGGCACCGCGCGGAAGATGATGATGCGCCCGACCGGCACCATCATCGCGCCGCCGACGCCCTGCACGAAGCGCGCGAACGTCAGCAGGCCGAGGGAGTTGGACGCGGCGCACATCAGCGAGCCGACGACGAAGATGCCGATCGCGGTGCGGAACACGCTGCGGGCGCTGAAGCGATCGGCGAGCCAGCCGCAGATCGGGATGAACACGCCGAGCCCGACTACATACGCGGTGATCGCGATGTTCAGCGTGACGGGGCTGTGCCCGAAATCGCGCGCCATCGCGGGCAGGGCAGTGACGATGATGTTCGCGTCGACGCTCTCCATGAACAACGCACAGGCAACGATGAGCGGTGCTAGGAAGACGGGCGACATGGGCTGGGCGCGCGGTAAAGACGCCATTATGCATCGTTTGCTGCCGATGCGTCACGTATGACAACGGTTGTTCCGCATGTTGCAACAGTTGTTCCTTCGGCGCGGCGGCGCAAGGAGACGACTTCGGCGCGCATGAAGAACGGCGCGCGGCGCCGATGGTTGCGCGGCCATCGATTGCCCCGTTTGACGAAGGGGAAAGCGCGTTCCTAGAATACGAGCGCCGACTCGCTTTCGAAACCCGCCGCCGCACCATGCCCCGCACGCCTGCCAGCACACCGATCGCACCGCGCAAGTCGCCGCGCCAGCGGCGCTCGACGGCCACCGTCGATGCGATCGTCGAAGCCGCCGCGCAAATTCTCGAACGCGACGGCTTCGAAGGCTATACGACGAATGCCGTCGCCGCGCAGGCCGGCGTCAGCATCGGCTCGCTCTACCAGTACTTCCCGAATCGCGATGCGCTGACCGCCATGCTGTCCGCGCGCGAAAGCGCGGTGCTGCTCGATGACGTCGCGCGCGCCGCGGCGCTGCCGACGTGCGACGCGATCCTGCATGCGCTGGTGCGCGCGGCGGTCGCGCATCAGCTGCGCCGCCCGGCGCTCGCGCGGCTGATCGATTTCGAGGAGGCGCGGCTGCCGCTCGGCGAGCAGGCGCAGCGCGTCACGAGCCGCATTCACGCCGTGGTGATGATCGCGTTCGGCCAGGACGACGCGCCGCGGCTCGCGGCGCCGGCGCTCGTCGCGCACGACCTGCTCGCGATGATCAAGGGCCTCGTCGATGCGGCGGGCGCGCGTGGCGAGACCGATGCGGATGCGCTCGACGCGCGCGTGTGGCGCGCGGTGCGCGGCTATCTGCGCGAATCGCACGACGCCGCGCTTGCCTGACGCGCGCGTTTCGTGCGACAGTCGGGCCACTTGCGGACATAACGACGCGCATCGATCGACGGCCATCGAGACGAGCGCACCGCGCGAACGAGACCTCGTGCCGACCCACTCACCATCGACAGGAGGGGACACGTCATGACGTCACGTCGTGCCGCATCAACTGCATTCGCTGCTTCGGTCGCATCGTTCCCGTCGCCGCCCGCGCGGCGCGTGCGCTGGGCCGCCGCGCTGGCCGTTGCCTATCTCGCCGTCGCTGGCTGCGCCGCGCAGGCGGACAGCGCGAACCAGGCCGCAAGCCGGGCCGCCGTTCAATCCACCGCGCCCGCTACATCCGCCTCGAGCACGATCCTGCCGCCGCCGAGCCAGCTATACGGCGACCTGTTCGTCGCGGTGCAGACCGCGCAGCTCTATCCCGATCAGAAAACCTTCGTCGATGCGACGCCGGACACCGATCCGGCCACGCTCGTCCAGCTGTATCAACAGCAGCGATCGCAGCCGGGCTTCTCGCTGAAGGCGTTCGCGGGCCAGCACTTCACGCCGCCCGTCGACCAGGGCGTCACGCCGCCGCCGAACCAGACGCTGCGCGAGCACATCGACTGGCTGTGGCCGAAGCTCACGCGCACGAGCGCGACGGTGCCGCCGTACAGCTCGCTGATCCCGCTGCCGAAGCCGTACGTGGTGCCGGGCGGGCGCTTCCGCGAAGGCTATTACTGGGACACCTATTTCACGATGCTCGGCCTGCAGGTGTCGGGCCGCGAGGATCTCGTCGACGCCATGCTCGACAACTTCGCGCACCTGATCGGCACGCTCGGCCACGTGCCGAACGGCAACCGCACGTACTATGCGAGCCGCTCGCAGCCGCCGTTCTTCGCGTACATGGTGACGCTCGCCGCGCAGGCCGAAGGCGACACGGTGGTCCAGAAGTACCTGCCCGCGCTGCGCCGCGAGCATGCGTACTGGATGCAGGGCGAGCGCACGACGCCGCGCGGCGGCGCGGCCCGCCACGTGGTCGCGCTGCCCGACGGCGCGATCCTGAACCGCTACTGGGATGCGAGCGACACGCCGCGCGACGAGTCGTATCTGGAGGACGTGAAGACCGCGCAGGCGGCGCCCGGCCGTTCCGCGAGCGAGGTGTGGCGCGACTTGCGCGCGGGCGCGGAAAGCGGCTGGGACTACAGCTCGCGCTGGCTCGGCGACGGCAAGACGCTCGCGACCATCCGCACGACGTCGATCGTGCCGGTCGACCTGAACAGCCTGATGTTCCATCTCGAGAAGACGATCGTGAAGGGCTGCGCGATCGCGCGCGACGTCGCGTGCGTCGCCGATTTTTCCGCGCGCGCGGCGCAGCGCGCGAAGGCGATCAACCATTACCTGTGGAATCGCCGCGGCTACTACGGCGACTACGACTGGCAGTTGCGCCAGCCGCGCGACGCGATCACCGCGGCCGCGCTGTATCCGCTGTTCGCGGGCGTCGCGTGGCCGGAGCGCGCGAAGGCGACCGCGCGCGAGGTGCGCACGGCGCTGCTGCAGCCGGGCGGCCTTGCGACCACCACCGCGACTACCGGCCAGCAATGGGACGCGCCGAACGGCTGGGCGCCGCTGCAGTGGATCGCGGTGGACGGGCTGCGCCGCTACGGCGAGCCCGCGCTCGCGAAGGACATCGGCACGCGCTTCCTTGCGAGCGTGAAGCATGTGTATGCGACCGAGGGCAAGCTCGTCGAGAAATACGTGGTCGAGGGCGCCGGCGCGGGCGGCGGGGGTGGGGGAGAGTACCCGCTGCAGGACGGCTTCGGCTGGACCAATGGCGTGACGTTGAAGCTGCTCGGGTTGTACGGCGAGTGATGAACGCGGCGGCCGAGCGGCCCGTCTGCTTCCCCGGACCGTTGCGTCGATGCACCGGCCGGGGCAGGCACGCCTTCCCGCTGAAAGGTTCGGGCGCCTATTTCCGGGCGCGAATCTTTCAACGCCCGAAACCCGGAAATATTTTTCCGATAACGGGGATTCCAAGGGTTGACTTCGGTTTCGGGCGATTCATAGAATCGGCCATCTTCACTCTTTGGGCGAACGCCTTGGACGCTTGCAGTAGTCGACCTTCGAACGAGTTTTCCGCCTGAGCGACCGACGTCCGCGCCTTTTCAACGCCGCCGTTTGTCACTGAGGCAAACGGTGCGCGCAGCAGTGCTTCGCAGCAACTCCCTACGTGCACCCTGATTCGCGCCAGACCCGCGTGATGCCATCGCGCATGCGTCGTCTGGTTTCGCCGCCGCCCGGCATGCGGCCGCGTTCGCGCACGCCTTTCGCAGGCACTGCGCACGCGACGCCCCGCATGCCGGCCGGTGGTCAACCGTGTTCGTCCGGAACACTGAACAGGAGCCGCCGTGAACGACAGTGACAGTTGTCCCTCAAGTTGCCCCTTATGCCGCCAGACCCTTTTCAACCCGGGTCGCAGGGACACTCCGGCCGACTAGCCTGACCTCGCCCAGGCACCGGACTGGCCCCGCGCCCACGACGCGGCGAGCGCCTTTGCTGCCGCCGCACGGAGCCAGACCATGAACTTCGGCCTTCTGCTGTCGCAATTCCCGCGCGTGACGGAATCGCGCGCGAACTACGACGCGATGCTGTCGCTGGATACCCATCGGCCGTCCTTCGGCCGCCTGCTGAACCAGCTGAAATCGTTGTTTCACTGAACACGCCGCGCGCGCCTCGGCATGCGCAGGCGCGGCCGCATCGCGGCCGCGCGTGTCCATCCCAAGGTCACACGCCTGACCGATAACCATTCGCCGTACGGAACACACCATGTCCACGCCATCCAATGTTTCTCCACCGATCGCCGTCGAACGCGGCGCCGTGCTCGACGAAGCCCACCAGGGCGACATCCGCGGCGCGTTCGGCACGATCGCGCATCACGACACCGCGGCGCGCGGCACGTGGTGGGCGCGCGTGCGCACGCTGCTCGCGATCATCGGCCCGGGCCTGATCGTGATGGTCGGCGACAACGACGCGGGCGCGTTCGGCACCTACACGCAAGCGGGCCAGAACTACGGCACGACGCTGATGTGGACGCTGCTGCTGCTCGTGCCGGTGCTGTACGTGAACCAGGAAATGGTGCTGCGCCTCGGCGCGGTGACGGGCGTCGGCCACGCGCGGCTG
>Ga0157367_1000213_pt1 | contig 29797 bp, 27 predicted proteins | sample AttbisABBM2_FD_113142 | JGI IMG/M metagenome (GOLD analysis project Ga0157367, IMG submission 113142) | Fungus gardens microbial communities from leaf cutter ant in Botucatu, State of São Paulo, Brazil - Atta bisphaerica ABBM2 | ecosystem: Host-associated > Fungi > Mycelium > Unclassified ... | reverse complement strand
AGTTAGCATGGACCATGGGGATTAGTATATAAGGTAGACTACTCTGTACTTGGAACTCTATCGAGTTCTCTTGTGTTACTCAATACAAGAGTTGTTTCTTGACTTAAACCTTTGAGTCTTGATTCATAACAATATTCAAACATTGTAAACTAAGAAAAGTAACCATTTTTATAATTAATATATAAATATTAGACTTAGCAAAACTTAGCTATATAATATTATATGTGATATTACATAATCAATATAATATAATCAATAGTAGGTAAGCAATAGTCAAATAATAGATTGTTAGAAAAAATAGTAGAATATTTATATATAGATACAATTACACTTATTGTTTAATTAGACAGTGTTTTATAATATAGTTGTTATTTCATAGTAGAAGTCTTATACTACAAGTTTATCAAATCAATACATCTTTCTTTCTCTTTTACCACCATCTCGTATGGTAGTACTTTATAGTGCTTTATAGAGAATTTAGAAATATAATACTTTCTGCTTCAACAACACACTCTACTACTAACAATATGGCTTCAAGCAATGATATTGATATGGATGTCAACCCTTTGGACAACCTCTTTGATATAGGCAACAATTTTGATGAGGTGAGAGGACACTTATTAATACTAAGTACACATAAACCTAAGTTTTCTTTATTATCCTTGAGTGATTGTGAAGAGGAATATCACATAAGGGTAAAGAGAGAGTGTGACAGGATGAATGAAAACGATCCTGTCACTTCAGCTGGTAGCATTCAAATCGAGTACACAATCCAGGAGGATCAGAATGGTCAAGTCAGCAAGGCAGCTAACAATACTAACAATGTGTGTCAACAACATGTGTCAAATGAGGATCCAGCCCTTAACCAACCATCTGGAAACAATGTGTTCAATATTCAATTGAACTATAACATCGATCAGGCTCTGGACCCAGATTCTTGGGATGGTGAGTTTTATGCTGTTTCTTTGCATGGATTCATGGAACACTTGGCATCTAACATTAAGAACATCAAAGATTCTCTCTATAGGATGCTCAAATATGTCATGGGTAAATCTATTAATGAAGAAAATGCTAATGATATCAAAGACTTGGAAGGCATTGGTAAAGTTGTATAGGAATTCATCTCAGCTTTCTATGATGCTCATTGGGATAGCCTCTATGTGGACAACTCTAAGACGTCATTCAGAAATAAAGTCAAATCCAAGTTCAACCCACAAACCACCAAAACTCCAGTCAACAATAAAGGTAAGGATACAGTCAAACCTACTTATGTTTCTCCTCTCCCCCCTCCTATTCTGGCAAAAATGCCTAAAGAAGTCAATGAGATTTCGAAATTCTTTAAAATCAAGGAAATGTTTCCAAAGCTCCAGAATAACAAGATTGATCAAGTTTAAAAAATTATAAATGGTAGCGATAGCAAACCGAAACTGTAAATAACATGACTACCAAGGGCTCATCCTGTAAACAGGTCATTGTTCCTATGAACAGCAAGGCGGCAGGAAGACTTCTCAAGAACTCAAATATGCATGTTATCAACATTAATCGTGCACTCAAGAATATCAAATCGAAAATCATGGCTGATTTCATATGCATCGAAGACAAAGATATTGTAATCTCTACCAATAATGTTGTCTCACCTTCAGATTTACAGGAAATTGAAAAATATATCAAGAGTTCGCTAGCTAATAACTCTGATAAAATTTCTTCTCTTAGGCTCCCTCAGTCAAAATTCTACCTCAAAATTGTAGGTATCTCATATGTTAACAAACAATCAAACTTGTACATTTTCAACAACATTGCTCTTGCCTCTAGGCTGAGAATTATCAAATTTTCTCTGAAATCAGATATGGCCATTATCTGGATCAATATTTGGGACACTCAAAATGGTTCCAAAGCCAAATCTATCATCAACCAACACTTCAATGTGGGAAGTTTCATCACTATGGTATGTGGTGTGAATATGAACCCAAGTGTCCCGCAGTGTAAAAACTGCTGGAAATAGGGACACACTGTGGAAGTTTGTCATATTCAGGGTTCCAAATGTATAAAGTGCAATGGTCCTCATCAAACAGTTTACCATTGTCATTTCGCATAGTGCTGTAAAGCTAATGAAAAAATTAACCCCCCAGGTTAGAGACAAAGAAGGGCAACCCTTGTTCTTATACATTCAAATGCTTACATTGCAAAGATGACCACCAAGCCAATTCCACCAAATGTGCATTTTGGAAGCACAGATTTAATAAAGAATGGCATACTAAAGAATACACTAAAATTCAGGACAACTAGAAGAACTCGATTCATTCAGCTGTGAATGGCAACACAATATGATTTTGAAGGTTTTGAAGGTTTTTTGCAAAATTTTCAAAAGAACAACTTCATCATTAATACTATCCTTGAAGTTAACTACAATTTCGATGTTATCTTCATCCAAGAACTGTCTTGGACAACTATTAGGTCAATTCCCAGTTTAGAAAATTGTGAAGGCATTCCTTTGGTAGGCATTACAAATCATCCAAATTGGCTTACTTTTGCTAGAGAATCTGATTCAGCATATGACTCTCCAAGAGTTATTATTTACATTAATATCAGACTTTCATCTCTTCACTTCTCTCTTTGCAAAGATATTATCAGTCATAGAGACATTCTCCTCATTTCTTTCTTCAATAACAATGTTAATTTTTGGCTTATGAACATTTATTCTGATTCTTCTTATTCAATCTTGAAGTATCTAAAGGATACTGAGGTAAATATTCAAAATCTTCTTATCATGACTGGTAATTTTAATATTTGTGACAGTTCTTAGAATCCTTCTTTTCCTCATCATTCTTCCATTAGTGACAATCTTATTATCATAGCAGACTCTTTCAACTTGGATTTGTCATCTTCTACTAACCAAGTTCCCACTAGATTTTCAGACACTTCTGGTAAGTCAAATTCTGTTATTGAGTTAATGTTCCTTCGAAGTGGATTGACTGAACTCAACAATCATTTGATCTATCCTGATTGGTATCTCATATCAGATCATGCCCTGCTCATAGTTACCATCCCCATCATGGATGAGAATATCAACTCAACCAGGTTCTCTATTGCAAAGAATAGCGAGGAAGAAACTTCATTCATCAAAGACGTTTCCTCTCTTATCAGAAATCTAGACGTGTCCAACCTATCTGACATCAATAGACTTGAAAACATTGTCAATTCACTTGCTTTGAATATTGAATATGCATGGGAGAAGAATTTCAAGCTTATTAATATTTCAAGACATTCTAAGAGCTGGTGGAACAATGAGTGCAATCAGTGCTTAAGAATTTATAGGACATCAAGAAGTCTTGAAGACTGGAAGATCTTTAGGAAAACAGTCAAAACCACCAAATGGTCTTTCTTCTATCTTAAAATCCAAGAAATTTCAAACAAAAAATGAAGATCTTGGAAGCTCATGAATTGGGTCAACAAGCAAAAATTACCTGCCATTAAAGCTATAAAATATAATGATCAACCATGTCTAACCATTGAAGATTTCTAGCAAGCACTTTATTTGACATTCAACACAGCTTTTCATTGTAGAGTTGATATTAGTATCCTTGATAAAATCATTGATAAGTCACCATTCTCTTGGGCTCCATTCTCCAAAGAAGAATTCAAGAGCACTATTGCTAATTGTAATAACTCCTCTACTCCAGGACCAGATAAATTGTTGTGGAGCCATCTCAAGATTATTCTCAAAAATAACAAATGTCTAAGCAATATCATCAGTATTGCTGATGCATGTATCGATTTAGGCTATTGGCCATCTCATTTTAAAAGATCAATAACAGTCGTAATCCCCAAGTGTTGTGAATCAAAGTTCTTAGAGTTGGACAGTGGAGTAATCTTGTATAGGGTTTATACAAGAGAACTCAATGAAGAACTCTGTACAGAATAGTCTACCTTTTTATACTGAATCCTCATGGTCCATGCTAGCTATTTCTAACCTACCCTAAACAACCATATGTTAGCCATGAGGTCCCCATGTGGTATGATGTCATCCTCCTAGAATCCTCTTTGGTCCTGTAAACCATGCTGTCTCTAATTCTAGCCCTATATACTAAAAATAGGACAAAGGGAAAATAGAAAAGAAAATAGAAAAGAAAGTAGAAAAGGAATGAAAAGAAGTCTACTTCCTGCGATCTTGACACCAAGCCCAACAAACCCTCATATAATTTTCCTAAGTTGTTCAGACCTATTATGCTTTTCAATATAGTAGGTAAATTGATTGAAAAAGTTATCGGTGAGAGACTTCAGTTTCAAACTGCTTCAAACAACTTCTCACCCAAGTCAATTAAGGGATCTGAAATTCAAATCTACATCAGATGCTGGAGTGACTCTAACACATATTATTCATTCTGGTTGGGTTAAGAACCTCTCAACAAGCACTCTTGCATTCGATATCTCCCAATTCTTCTCATCCCTTAACCACCAAATCCTTACTCTTATTCTGAAGAAAGCAGGATTTGATAACTGTATCATCAACTTTTTTGCTAATTATCTCATTGAAAGAAAAACGAACTATTTCTGGAACAATTTCACTTTGCCCATGTTTGATGTTAATGTTGAGTGGGCCAGGGGTCTGTGCTTTCTCCCATTTTATCAGCTCTTTATCTTTTGCCATTTCTTTATATCATTGAAAATTGTCTAAAAAATCTCAAAATTCTAATCTCTATCATTTCTTTTGTTGATGATGGTCTCTTCATTTCTTAGAGCAAATCACTTCATATTTCTAACTGCCACCTTTTTTATAGTTACAATGTAATGACAAATTTGCTCAAAAAATTTGGTCTCATAGTAGAGTATTTGAAAACTAAAGTCTTTCATTTTAACAGATCTCAAGGCACTTTTAATTCTCCTCCCCTTGATCTTTCATCCATTGGAGAGAATGTCTTATGGCTCAAAAATACATAGAAATATCTGGGTTTTATTTCCGATAGAAAATTATCCTTTCACCAACATGTTGATTTCTACTCCAACAAAGCAATGTTCACAGTCAAGTATATGAAGATTCTTGGTAATTCAAACTGAGGTATCAAAAGTGTCTTCTCTATTGTATTATATGGGTTTCAACTCTGGTTTTACAATTGCACTCCTCTAACATATCATCTGAAGATATTAGAGAAAATGCAAAGAAGAGCTGCCCTATGGATCTTAGGGGCCTTCAAAACCTCCCTGTCATTTGGTATCAAAGCCATTGTAGGATTTATACCCATCAGGCTCCACCTTCAGAAACTTGGTAGAAGATCACAACTATAAGTACATTCACTCTCTTCTAATCATCTCATCCGGTCACTCATGGAATTGTTTCTTGGTTTATCCTCTGTCCAGCATTCATCTTCACTTGACTCACTTACTAGTTGTCAATGCTCTCTTATCAAAGGTCACTTAGTAGACATGGATAATAGGTTTAATGGAATTTTTCCTTTTTTTATCCCTCTTCATTCTGAATTTTCTTCTAGTTATAGAGTTATTGACAATTTCTCAGATAAATTTTCATTCAATTTATTTAATAATCATCATCATGATAACATAAAAATTTACATTCAACAACTTGACAATATAGTTATTGAGTTGTCAAATTTTCTTTCTACTGCCATTGTAGTTATGGATACTAGTATCAAAAACAACATTGCTACATCTATATTGCACACGTACACCTACAACAACTCTATCACCAAGACCCTTTATCATGTGATCTATGTCACTAGTACTGAAGCAGAATTGTTTGCCATTAGATGCAGTATAAACCAAGCTTCAAATTGTAATGATATCTCCAAGATCATTGTTGTTACTAATTCTATCCATGTGGCCAAAAAATTTTTTGACCCTTCATTACATCCTTTCCAAGCTCATTCTGCAGCTATACTCAGTGAACTTTGAAAATTTTTCTTATGACATCAAAACAATTCTATAGAATTTGGGAATGCCCTAGTCATTTTAATTGGTTCCTCCACAAGGTGGTCAACAAAGAAACAAAAGCTTTTAATCCTACTCTACTATTTCCTTGCAAAATGTCATGGGACTTTGGCAAGAAAAGTAAAAGTGATGATATATTGAACACTTGGAAAATGACATTCCAAGTATCAGACCTAAAAGGAAAGCAATTTCTCAATCTGCTTGATGATGATAATAACATCATTGAACCATCCTATGTTAAAGAAGGGTCTTGGCTCAAATATTTTGGTTATTCTAACTCTCTATATGTGTGAACTACAAGAGCTATAACTAATCATGCTCCAATTGGTGAGTACAGACTTAGATTCTTCCCTAATGAAGAATTTAAGTACCTGTATGGATTCTATCTCATCAAATTGAGACAACACATTCTGCATAATTGTAGAAGATTTAATGGATATTAGAATCTGAGAAGGAACTCCTTAAGCTATTTTGTCATGTTCTTGAAGGCTAATCCGAGTGCATTTGCTTTTATAGACAATTCTTGTTTATTAGTTATGAGTAGACCTTGTAACTAGTTGTATATGCTTCTCTTTTCTTTTATTTTTCTCTTTCTCTTTCTCTTTCTCTCTTTTTCCCTTTCTTTTTCTATATCTTCATATTAGTTTGCTTCTCATGTTCATAGTTATGATGTAGCTACCACAGTCTGCCCTCGAGCTCTGAGTAATAAATTGTTGATTTAAAAAAAAGTTTATCAAATAAGAAAGATGTTTCTAAAATAGAAATTCTTTTTATTAGGTGATAGTATACTTTTTGACTAAAATAGTAGTTAATAGATGAGATAGTTAGTAAATAGTATAAAATTAGGTAGAAAGAATACTGACTAGTATTATGACTCAAGAACCTTAGAGTGAGTCAATAAATAGAACCTTGTATTGGGTTAACATAAGAGAACTCAATAGAGAACTCTGTATAGGATTGTCTACCTTATATACTAAAACTCCATAGTCTATGCTAACTACTTTTAGCCTACTCTAAACAGTTATGTGTTTGCTTTAAGGTCAACATATGTTAAATATGCTGTATAATATCAGTCTTCTAGAACCTTCTATGCTTTTCTATATGACAGTGATGTTGTCATATAACTGATGTGTAATACCTAGTCACATCATGTGATAGTTTGCAACAGTGTGACAGTGATGTCACACTAACCCTAACCCTAAGTTCCTAAAGATAAAAATAAAAGCAAAGAAAAGAAATAAAAAATGAGAAAAGAAAATATTTAGAGTTCACCATCTTGAACTCTGACAACTAGCACTTACAGAGATAGAAATTGAAAGTAGATATGATTGTTGTAGATAATAAGAAGAAATAGAGAGTGTAAGCCTGTTGTTTACCTGAGTTCTTATAATTACCATAAATACTACTAGTTAGCTGGAAAGTATAAGCTTTCAGTTAAATTGTCTTTTGATATAGTTGGTTCAGCACTGGCAGTCTAGCTATATTACAGAGAGATGATTAAAATATAAGAATAAATAGTAATGTTAACAAAAAAAAAAAGAAGAAAAGTGAAGATGGAAAGAAAAGTTGAGGCAATACCAAAGAAAATGAAGAAGAAAGAGAAAGTAATAAAAAAAGAAAAAGACTAAAAGAAGTAAATTGGAAAAAGATGTTAAAAAAGCAAGGTATACAAAAGTAAGTGTTGTAGCAACCACTTGCTGGAATGGCACTTGTGATATGCTGACTTCAGCAAAGCTCTCAGTAGGATATCTAGTAGTGGGGATTACAAGAGAACTCGACAAGAAGCCCTTACTGCATTGCTTCTTTATTTATATAAATTACATGTGGTCCATGCTACAACAATATTAACCTGTTCTTATGTCCATGTATTGTCCTCATGTCCTATTACTCATCCACATGTGTTTTTCTTAAGGCCATCATGCTTCCTACATGTGCCCTGACGTCATACTCTTAATCTCCGCTGTACATGTGCACACCATGAGGAACTCTTGTCCCTTGACGTTATTTCTAACCCTAACTCTAATCTAGACTGTTCTAGACTCTATCACATGACTTCCAAGTCACGTGCTCTCCATCCGTTGTAGACTAATAATTACTACTGTCCTATATCTGTCCTAATCCTACCAAAGTCTGTCCACAACACTTGTCTTATAATACTGACATCATACAACATGGACAACACATGTTGACCTCATGTTATACACATGGTCATTTAGGGTAGGGTGCACAGTAGTGAGCATGGACCATGAGTAGTAGTATATAAGGTGGACTACTTTGTACTAAGAACTCTATCGAGTTCTCTTGTGTTACTCAATACAAGAGTTGTCTTATTGCTTGACACCTTAAGCTTTAAGTCATAACAGTAGAAGGTTCTGGAAAGATAATATCATACAACATGTACAACACATATTGACCTTAAGGCATACACATAGCTGTTTAGGGTAGGCTAGAAGTAATTAGCACGGACCATGTGGTTTTAGTATATAAAGTAGACTATCTTGTACAGAGCTCTCTATTGAGTTCTCTTGTATTAATACTAATACAAGGTTCCTTCTTTTGACCAACTCTAAGGTCTTAAGTTTGTAACATCTTAAGTATATTAACTGATAAAATACAAGTGATACTTATTTTCAGAAAGTTCTAAGAGAACAGAATAAAGACTTCTAAAGACAACAACTATTTTAAATACTACTAGAGTATATTTTAATCTAGTGAAATAATACTGACATAACTAAAAAATAATAGTAATCAGATAGTTAGAAACTTTGATAAAAGTATCTAGATTAACAAAAAAAGGAAAGAAGCTCATAATAGTGACAGTTACTTCTAGAACAAGACAGTATCTGAATATTTAGCTATATTAAGTGAGGTTTGATGGCAAAAAGTAACAATGTTGGTATGAAGAGTTTAATATTAAAACTCATAGGTCTCTAAGCTGGATCACAAGACTAGTAAGAATATTGTTAATATTATGTTGTATTCTAAGATCTATTAGTATTCAGTTACTTTCTTTAAATAGCACTAAAGAAGCCCTAGGGTTTTATCAGTATTGACAGAGGTTATGGGATAGTCATTAAAGACAGATACCAATTAAGATCTCAAGAAAAGAACTCTGTTCTGTTGTTAGAACAACTAGTTGGGTCTACAGAGTTTTATAGACTTTCACAATCTTTAAGAGAATCTAATTTTCATTAGTATAGTACTATAAATATACTACTTACCTTTAGAAAAACCTAAGAGAACAGAATAAGGTTTTTAGAGATAATAAACATTCTGTTGTAATAACTACTAGTCAAGATAACCAATAGTGTCACTGAGTAAAATTAATAGCAGAGTATCTTATGGAAATTACAAGAAAACTCAACAAGAAGTTCTCAATGTATTTCTACACTATATATACTACTAGTACAAGTCCTACCCTAAACTATATACATCATCTATAAGTCTACCATACCATTATTACAAAGCAAACATGCTGCAACTATATCTTTGATGTTATTATTCTAGCTCTTTCTACTATGTTCTAGACTTATGACATTACATCATGTGACCATGGTCACATGCCTCTTTATCATCCAAGAAATGAAAGAAAAAGAGAAATCAAATTTAAAAAAATAGATAAAAAGAAAAGAAAATCAAAATAAAATATAAAGGTTCAAGTGTACTATGACACATCCTATAAAATAGATGAACAAGAGGTAGATCTCAATTTACAAAATGTCTTACACATATTAGGTTTACACTTGAACCTGATCTCAATTCTAAGAATTTGTGTTCAAGGATTTGATATCATATTTGGTACAAATATAGTGATTGTTTGCTTTTTAGATGGAAATACCACTATTAAGAGAATTAGAATAAATGAACTTTATCTAGTGAATATTCTAAATATACTACAGGTTTTTCTTATGAAGTCATTGAGGAAGCTAATTTTGATGGATATCTGGTATTGTCATTTTGGATATATTGGGATAAATACTATTAGGAATGTGGTGAGAAAAAGTTGATAGACTTAATATTATTAGAAACCATGGTATGAAAGGTGTTTGTAAGAACTGTGTTTTTGAAAAGATACATAACTTACTATATAATGATAACACAGCTCATGAAACAAAAAAATAAAACATATCCATATTGATCTGTGGAGGTTTTCTCCTATAACATTAGCTAGTAGTTCTTAATACTTTATGCTCTTGATAGATAGAGTATTATTTTTCTGAACTGTGGAACTTTTTAGAGAGAAGTTAGCTAAGACTACACTAAGGATATTCAAATAAGGGTGAGAAATAGACAAGTTAGAAGCTTCTGAGGATCAGAGTTGATTGAGAACAAGAGTAGAACAATCACTTATAGGAGGAGTTTCATACTAAAAAGAATTTTATTATTGAGTTTACAATTCTATATGCTCATAAATAGAATAGGATAGCAAAAAGAAGTATAAGAACAATTTTAGATACTATATATACAACACTTGTAGAATTAGAACTACTAACAAAATATTGGCTAGAAGCAATATGCACTACTGTCTATCTTTAGAACTTAATACTATTACATTATTGTTCAAACTCTATTTTAGCTGAGATATGATTTGTTAGATACAATTTATACTTGTTAATTTTATCTGCAATGATAACATAGAAGATAGAGATAGAAAAGAACTTAGTGGGACAGGCTTTGAGAATGGGGTCAAAAGAAGTGCTATGTGAATAGATCAACCTTGGCTTCAATGAATGATATTACATCTAGTTTATGTATTATAACTCAAAGATCTTAGAAGTTGATCAATGAATAAAATCTTGTATTAGGGTTAACACAAGAAAACTCAATAGAGAACTCTGTATAAGACTGTCTACCTTATATACTACTAGTTCATGGTTTGTGCTCTACTACTTCAGCCTACCCTAAATGATCATGTGTTTGCTTTAAGGCCAATATGTTGTTAAACATGCTATATGATATTATTGTTCTAGAATCTTCCAGGGATACTGTTAGGAGTACAGTATGAAGTATATATATAGTACTAGCTAGATGTTAAAGCTAAGCTTGACATTGTGCACTTTTAGTGTAACTGGTTCAGTGGCTGGTCTGTTCTTTGTTATGACTTAGATCCAAAGGTTAGGACAAAAGACCACTCTTGTATTGAGTAACACAAGAGAACTTGATAGAGAACTCCATACAGAAACATCTACCTTATATACTAAACTATGATGGCCCATGCTACTATTTCCCTAGCCCACCCTAAAGACTATGTGTTTGTCTTAAGGCCAACATGTGTTTTATATATTGTTATGATGTTATCTTTCTAGAACCTTCTACATTGTTCTCTCATATCATGTGAGTGTGTGACTCCTGTGACCATGTCATGTGACCTGTGGCAATGTTACACTTTGTCTTCTTTGTCTTCTACTCTTCAATAAAATAAGAGAAAATAAAAGAAAAATAAAAGAAAAAATAAAATAGAACCAAGTCCATTGTCTTCAATTCTGACATTCTTAACAATATGTGTTATGTAGTTGTGATTTTAAATAACAGTTATTCAGATAGGTATATGAGGGCAGCATAATTCAAGTTGATAATTAGACTAAGAAAAATAGTATACAGTAGATTACATTCTTAAATATGAAACTGGTAACCTAATAATAATCTACTGCTGTGTGTACTGTGGGTTATTGGGCATTATGAGGATGTCATTCAGAACTTCATGGAATTGATGAAGAGTGCAGGATCTGGTTCTCAGATTGATGGGTAATTAAAATAGAGTATGATCTATACTGGAAGAGTGGAAAGTGTGTGAATAATAGATGGTATATAATAGTATCCTTCTTTAGAGCCTTGAATAAGTTGTATAGGGGTTAGTGAGTTCCATAGTCTAGTAATGATAAAAGGAACAAGAAAAAAGAGAAAAATTATTACTACTTCAAGTTTAAGAAAACAAAGTAATCAAAAAGAAAAATGTTATAACTTAGGTCCAAAGAGTTAGGATGAAAAACTATCCTTATATTGAGTAACACAAGAGAACTTGATGGAGTTCCCAGTATAGACTACACCTTATATACACTTGGTTTATAGTCCATGCTATGTTGTATCTAGTCTATCCTAATGTTCATGTATTATCCATAAGGCCAACATTATTACAACCTTAGCTCAGAGCTCAGGTTGCACTCAGGCAAAGATTTGAGAAGAAAGAAGGGGAGATGTATAAGTGGTAAAGCATAAGGATACAGAATAGTATTTATGCTATATATATAAGTCAGCCATGAGGATATTGTCTATAGTATATGAGGAAAGACAAGTCATAATGTATAAGGATCAAGTAAGAATATAGCATCTACTACATGAGGCACTGACTGAGACTCTTGCAGTGCAGCCAATCATGTTGTTATTACCCTTGACCCAAGTCTATGCTGCATTCTTGAGGTATTGATTGTAACAATATTCTTTTTTCAGCATTCATGTCCTCATGAATTAGATCAACACCTTGAGTTCTTCTACCACATATATAGCCACTGTTTTCTTGTTAGGACCTATGATGATTTGTTGTAATGACCTTAAGCTTGAGCTCAGGTTGCAACTAAGGCAAAGGCTTGAGAAAGGATAAGGGAAGTGTAGAATTGGTAAAGTGTAAGGATACAGGATTGTATCTATGCTATATATACTTGTAGTTCGCAAAGTAACGAGACATACATGAGGTGTAAGACAATGAGGAGACAATGAGGATTAGGTCAGATTGTGGCACCTACTACATGAGGTGCTGACTGAGACAACTATAGCACAGCTGATCATGTCATCATACCCTTTACCCTTATTCATGCTGTCTCCAGGAGGCATTGATCATAACAATATCCCCATTTCAGGATTCATGTCTCCATGAATCAGACCAAGACCTCCAACTCTCCTACCACATGTGTAGCCACTATCTTTTTGCTAGGGCTTATAATGACTTGATCTCTGTTGTCGACAGCTATGAAGTACAGTTCGTGTGGTGGACATTGGTATTTGATACCCATTTCTTGACGTATCGGTGTTCTGTTTTTTGTCCAAAACTGCCATTGCTACTTCTTTCCAAAATGTGGGATCTTGTTCTCCTCTGGATTTGAGGGATTGGTAATATGGTGGTGGTTGAAATATTCTGGTCTGCAATGAAGTCTTCACAAATTTCATGTACTTGGCGAGATTTTCAACTTCATCTGTTATGAAACTTGTCCTTGACGATGATGTTGTTGATGAAACCTCGTATGGGTGAACCAGTATAACTTCTTCATTTTCTATTGTTCCTTTATCTTCTTTCTTTTCTTCTTCCATATATAACTCTTGAATCTCCTTGATATTGTCGTCCACATATTTATTGCCTTTTCCTTTATAGCGGTCCAGTTCATTGGCTAGCATCCTCTGTACTTGAAACACCTTATCGTCCATGTCGCTTTGAACCAACTATCGAAGGTCTTTTGATATTTGCATGATATTTGTGGCGTTTATGACTCTGTTGTTGATGCTTGTCGCTAAAACCGTCCTTTCTATCTCTGTCAATATTGTGTTTGTTTCTTCTGCCAACTTTTTGATATCTTTTGCCATTCTCTGCACATCTATCATTGTTTCTACCCCCTTCAATGTCTTGTGATATAATCTCGTCCAGTCTTCTCTTTCTCTTTTTATTACTTGGGCTTGATTCATATTGTTGAGCTTTCTTGAGATGTAAGGGTTAGGAGAGGTGGGTGCTGTAGTGAAGTTATTGTTAGCGATATTTTGAGAGGCCATTTCATAGAGGTTATGAGTGCTTTTCTCGAAATCAAGTGATCTCTTAGATTGTTGAAATGAAATTTTACCCTCCCTCTTTATAGGTTTCAACTCGAATACCTCGTCCAATAGTCTTCTATTGCCTGTTTTGCATGTGGTAACCCTGATTCCGCTATCCATTGGTCGTGTTCATCTCTGTAGCCTTTCCAATGCACCAAGTATTGTGTTTCCTGTCCTCAAGTTCTATGCTTCTATACTTCTTCTACTTTGTACTCTTCTTCTTCATTAATAATTGTTGGAGGAGGTGCTGGTTCCTTATGTTGTCCTTTGAACTTCAGCTCCACATATCATGTCAGCAGATTTTTGTGGAAGATATTATGAATCATCCATCTTTCTGGAAGTTCCAGTTTGAATGCTCCTGATCCAATAACCTTCAAGATTCTAAATAGTCCATATCTTTTGTTATCCAACTTCTTTGAGGGTCGGTTCGAATGGATATTTTTGCTCTCTAGCCACACGTTGTCTCCCATCTTCAATCCTTGAGGACTCCTCCTTTTCTTATCAAATTGCTTCTTCATCTTCTTCTGAGCTTCTTCTAGTGCACTCGTTGCTTGTTCCCAACTTCTCCGTAGTTCCTTTATGAATTTCTCTACTTGTGGAATCGTCGTTTGTACCACGAGGTCTCCTTTCCATGGGTGTCTTCCAAAGTTTAACTCGAATGGTGTCTTCCCTGTTGCCACATGTTGTTTGTCATTATACTGAAATTCTGCAGCGGCCAGCCAATTTGTCCAATCATCCTGTTGGTAATTCACATAATGTCGTAGGAATGTCCCTATTTCTTGATTGATCCTTTCCGTTTGCCCATCTTTTTGAGGATGGTATGCCATTGATAGTTGCCTTTTCATTTCTAGTGCCTTTGTGAGCTCCTCCATGAATTTCGATGTGAACTGTGGTCTTCTGTCGCTTAGAATTATTCTGGGTATTTCATGTAGTTTCCAGATTTCATCTCTGTAGATTTTCGCGATTTCTTCTGATGATACATTTGTTGTTGTTGCCTTTAGTCTTATCATCTTTGTAAACTGGTCTACAATGACCACTATTGTGTCCATTCCATTTGATCTTGGTAAGGGTCCTATGATGTTGATACTGATCTCTTGTCATGGTCCTTCTGGGATTTCCAATGGATGTAATTCTCCTACCTTCTTTTGGTGTTGGACTTTGTTCTGCTGACATTTGAAGCATCCTTGTACATATTTCTTGATGTCTTTCTTCAGACCTGGCCACCAGTAAGTTCTCTTGATCATTTCCAGCATTCTATGTTGTCCTAGATGTCCTATGTCTGCCAAATCGTGATTCTCCTTCAAAATTTCTTCTTTGATTTTCCTGTTGTTTGGTACATAGATTCTTCCTTCCATGTACACCACTCTGTCTTCTTCCCAGGTTAAGCCATCCTCTTTCTCCAATGCTTGGACTACTTCCTTTTCCCTCATCGTGTTCTTCTTTATTTCTTTGAGTCTTTCACTTTCTTCTGTTATCATCTTCCTTTGAATCATTATGATTTCTGCTGTCATCCTTCGTTGCCATAGTTTATCCTTCAAAAGTTGAACATCTTTATTGTCTTCTTTAGTGTTCACTTGATCTTTTCTTGAAAGGATATCTGCCTTTGTATTCGTCTTTCTAGGTATGTGTTTCAATGTGAAATCGTAGTCTTGCAATTTCAGATACCATCGAGCTTGTCGTCCATTTAACTTGTGAGGTTCCCTGAAGTATTTCAAGTTTTCATGATCTGTCCAGACTTCGAAAGGTTTCTTTGCATCCAACAAATATTGTCTCCACTTGGTCAGAGCGTCCACTATTGCCAATAGCTCTTTATCGTAGATTTCATAGTTTTGTTTAGCTAGTTGCATTGTTCTTGACAGGAAAGCTATTGGTTTCTACTTTCCTTCTTGTTCTTGTGACAAAACTCCTCCTATTGCATGGCCTGATGCATCTGTCTCCACTCTGAATTTTCCCACTCTTCTTGGTAAAGAAAGGACCGGTTGACTAGTGATTTTTTCTTTGAGTTCCTCAAATGCCTTTTGATGTTCTTCTTCCCATTTCCATTCCTTCTTGCCCTTCAGCTCATTTAATGGTCTTGCAGTGTGACTGAAGTTGTAGATAAATCGTTGATAGAAGTTGGCAAATCCAAGGAAACTCTCGACATCCTTGACCTTTGTTGGGGTTTTCCATTCCTTTACCACTTTTATCTTCTCCTGTTCCATCTTGACTTGTCCTTTTCCAACTACCACCCCTAAGATAGGGATTTCTTCCATATTAAAATTGCATTTCAATCGTTTGAAATACAAGTTGTATTTCTCTGCTATCTTTAAGAATCTGATTGTTCTTTCTTCCAGTTCCTTCATTGTCCTTGCTGGTATTATGAAGTCGTTCATATAGTTTGCCAATACCCCTTCATGAAGTAATTCCCAGAAAATGCTGTTCATCATCCTTTGAAATGTTTCTGGTGAGTTGCATAGTCCGAAGTATATCACTTGAGGTTCAAATAGTCCTTTATTGGTTAAGAACACCACCTTCCATTCATCTCCTTCTCTAATCCGCATATTGTTGTATCCCCAGATCAAGTCCAACTTGTTAAAATATTTCGCTTCTTTGAGCTTGTCAATTACTTCTCCAATTAGAGACAGTGGTGTTTTGTCCTTTATTGTGACCTGGTTTAACTTCCTGTAGTCTTGAACCAACTGTAATAAACCGTCCTTTTTCGGAATATAGAAACAGGGTGCCACATATCTTGACTTTGACTCCACAATGAGTCCCGCCTTGAGTTGTTCGTCTAGCCATTGATTTAAAGCTTTTTCCTCTTTTAAAGTTATTGCATAAGCCTTGGCATTCAACTCTTTGAGTGCTTCATCTGTCAGATTTATCTCGTGGTCCTATTCATATCTCTCTGGTAGCTTTTTGAATTTCTTCTTGTTAAACAGATGTGTGAATGGCCGAATGTATTCTGGTAACTCCTCTGGGTTTGTCTTGTCTGGTTCCTTTCCAATTTCTCCATTATCCTATTCCTGATTATCCTTTGTTTCCATTTCTTTGATTTGCCTAGAATTAAATCATATGTCCTTGTATGTCCTTGTGCAATTGCCTGGGCATCTTGTAAACTTGATGGTTCCATTTCTCCAGTTGACTTCTGGGTTGTGTTTAACCAGCCAGTCATGTCCCAAAAACATATCCGTTCCATCCAAGTCTGTTACTGCTGCTTCTAATATTTCCTTGTGTCCATTGATTTCAATTTCTAGAAGCGCTACCTTGGTCACCTCCCCATTCTTTGTTCCATCTGTATTGAATACTTTGAAAGAGAAATCAATTAACTTTGTTTGGATTCTCTTGTCTTTGACCAACTGTTTGTTAATTCCTGTGTGGGTGCATCTGGAGTCTACTAGTGCCTTCACTTTCAGGTTCTTGCTGTTCTTTGTTTTGACTTCTGCTTGCATGTTTAATTCCCTCTTTCCCTTGCTAGTTCGGCGATTCGGAATAATATATTTATTATTCTGGGATTTTATATAGGAGATCTCTTGTACCATGCCTACTTGAGATCTTCACCAAAACCCTGCTCTTCTTTGTTGTTGTCTTCATTGTCTGACTCTTCTTGAACCTTTCTCTTCTTCATTATTTGTTTCCCTTTGCAGTCTTTGGCAATATGCCCCTTCTTGTTGCATTTAAAACATGTTTGTGTTTCTCGTTCCTTCTTCTCTGCTCAGCACTCCTTTGCCATATGTCCATACTTGTTGCAATTGAAGCACTTAGGCTTCCCATCTTTGAAATTTTCATTGGACTTCCCAATATCCATTGGCTGTCCTCTTCCTCCATATGTCGTTCTGGTACTTGTTTTGTAATCGTGTCTTCCTTCTGTGGACTCATATCCTTGTCCTACTGATATGATTGTTACTTTTCACTTCTTGAGTGTCTCGGGCATTGCTATGGGTAGGTAACCCAATATTGTCTTGATGATATCTTGTCGTGTGTTCTTCTTTAATAGAAAGATAGCATGTAGCTCATCTGTATCTGCCTTCATGGCCAGTGCTTCAAATTTGATGATGAAATCTGCTGTGTTTTGTTTCCCTTGCTTGAACATTTCAATCTTCCATTCGGCATCTGCTGCCTTAGATTTATTGCTGAATGTCATCTTGATCTCTTTTACAAAATCATTCCAATCTTGGGTTCTTAGTTCTTCATCTAGCTTGTTGAGCTTCTTCTGTGCATATATTCCCGCTACACCTCCCCTGAGGCAAGCTAGGATTGCAGTGATCCTGTCATCGGTCTCGAGGACCCTGTTACTCTTGAGGAATAATCATATTCCCCTCCACCAGTCTTCGAATTTCGTTTGGTCACCATCAAACCATCCTGGGTCTGGAACTATATTCTTTGGCAGTCCTGCCTGGACGTTCTCGCTGTTTGCTACAGCTGCTGGTGCTGGTGCTACTGACATTTTTTCTGTAGTTGTCTGTTTGTACTCATCTGAGGCTTCTTCTGTAATCTGTAAGGATCCTAGTCATTCCGATAGTGCCTCTATCTTGTTTGTTCTTCTTGAACTCGTCTTGATTTCTCATAGCTACTGCTACACATGTTTTGTCCTCTCAACAGATAACACTGTCTTGTTTTGTCTGTAGGTTCGTCCTACTGCACCTCTCTTGCAAGGTGAGCTTGTTGATGCTTTACCAAATGTAATGACCTTAAGCTTGAGCTTAGATTGCAACTAAGGCAAAGACTTGAGAAAGGATAAGGGAAGTGTAGAATTGGTAAAGTGTAAGGATACAGGATTGTATCTACACTATATATACTTGTAGTTCGCAAAGTAACGAGGCATACATGAGGTATAAGATAATGAGGAGACAATGAGGATTAGGTCAGATTGTGGCACCTACTACATGAGGCGCTGACTGAGACAACTACAGCACAGCTGATCATGTCGTCATACCCTTTACCCTTATCCATGCTGTCTCCAGGAAGTATTGATCGTAACATTTGTCTTGGATTGTCAATAGCTATGAAGAATGGTTTGTATGGTGGTCTTTCTTGAAATATTGTTATTAGGTATCCATTTCTTAATATCTTAGTGTTGTGCTTTTCATCCACCAGTGTAGTTGCCACTTTTTTCCAAAACTCTGGATTTTGTTCTTTTCTAGATTGAAGTGACTAATAGTGGGGTGGTGGTTTGAAGAGTCTTGTCTATGTTAGAGATTGAATGAATTTCATATACTTCATGAGATTGTCGACTTCATTATTTATAAAGCTTAATTTTGTTGTTGCTAATGTCGTTGTTGATGATGTCGATTCTGGTATCTCATATAGTCTGATTAAAATAACTTCTTCTTCTTTAACTCTTTTTTTTCCCAACTCCACCTTGTTTTTTTTATCTTTGTATAGATCTTATATCTTTCAAATGTTATTTTTCACATATTGATTTCCTCATCTCTTATATGCATCTAATTCATTAGCTAACATCCTTTGAATTTGAAATACTTGGTCTTCCATATTGCTTTGGATTAGGTATTGTAAGTCCTCTGATATTTCTAGGATATTGGTAGCATTCATGGTCCAGTTATTGATGCTTGCCTTTAGAATTGTTTCCTCTATCTCCGTAATTGTCATATTGGTTTCTCTTGCTATCTTCATTATATCTCACACTTGTCTCTGCACATTGATCATTGTCTCTAACCCCTTTAACATCTTGTAATACATTCTTGTCCAATCATCTTGTTCTTTCTTCAATACTTGAGCTTTATCCATATTATTTAATTTTCTGATGATGTATGGATTTGGGAAAGTGGGAGCAGTCATGTAGTTGTTGTTTGTGATTTGGAAAGATATTTGTTTTTTGAAGTTCAAGTGATGTTTTGAACTGTTGAAATGGGATTTTACCCTCCTCTTTATAGGTTTTGACTTGAACACCTTGTCCAATAGTCTTTAATTGTCTCTTTTACATGAGGCAACCATGATTCTGTGATCCATTGATCATGCTCATCTCCATAACCTTTCCAATACACCAAGTATTATTTTTCTCTGCCTTGTTTCCCGTACTTCCTTACATATTCTTCTTTCTTATTAATAATTGTTGGTGGTGGTGCTAGCTCTACATGTTGTCCCTTGAACTGTGGCTCATTGCATCTTGTTAGCAGGTCTTCATTAAACACATTATGTATCATCTATCCTTCCAGAAGTTCCAGTTGAAATGCTCCTAAGCCAATGTCCTTTGAAATTCTAAAAGGTCTGTATCTCTTTTGATCCAGCTTCTTTGAGGGTATGTTCAAATAGATATTCTTGTTTTCCAACCACACATTGTCCCCAACCTTCAATCCTTGAAGATTTCTTCTTTTCTTGTTGTACTGCTGCTTTATGTTTTCTTATACTTCTTCCATGAATTTCTTAGCCTCTTCCTAGCTTCTTTGTAGCTTCATCAGAAATTCTTCCAGTTTAGGTATTTCCATTTGTATTTTGAGGTTTTCTTTCCAAAGATGTCTTCCAAAGTTCAGAACAAATGGCATTTATCTAGTCGCTACATGCTTTTTATCATTATAATGGAATTCTGCTACTGCAATCCATTCCATCCAGTCATCTTGCTGATAATTAACATAGTATCACAAGAATGTTCCTATCTCTTGATTGATCCTCTTGGTTTGTCCGTCTAATTGTAGATGATATGCTGTTGAAAGCATTCTTTTTGTTTCTAATACTTTTGTTAATTCTTCCATGAATCTTAACGTAAATTGTGGTCCTCTGTTGCTAAGAATTTTCTTTGGAATCCCATGTAACTTTCAAATTTCATCCCTATAGATCTTTGCTATCTCTTTTGAAGAAATGTTCATTGTTGTCACCTTTAGTCATATTATCTTTGTAAATCGATCTACTATAACCACTATGGCATCCATTCCATTAGATCTGGGCAATGGTCCAATTATATTGATACTGATTTCCTACCATAGTCCTTGTGGTATCTCCAATGGGTGAAGTTCTTCTGATTTCCATTAATGTTGAACCTTGTTCTGTTGACATTTTATATAACTCTGCATGTATTTCTTGATGTCCTCTTTGAGTTCTGGCTACCAATAATTCCTTTTGACCAGTTCTATCATCCTTTGTTATCTTGGATGACCAACATCCACAGAATTATGATTCTTCTGTAAATTCTGTAAAATCTGTTTCTTGAGCTTCTTGTTGTTTGGGATGTAAATTCATCCTTCCATATAAACAATTCTATCTTGTTCTAAGGTTAGCCCATTTTCTCTTTTCAATGCTTAATTCACTTTGTGTTCTCTAGTGTCATTTCTTTTTATTTCTTTCAATATGTCTAGATTGTCTGTCGTCTTGTTTCTTTTCAACATTGTTACTTTTGCTGTAGTTCTTCTTGTCTATAATTCTTCTTTGAGCAATTGAACATCTTTATTGTTATTCTTTGTATCCACTTGATCTTTTCTTGACAAAATGTCTGCTTTTGTATTTGTCTTTTCTAAAATATGTTATAGAATAAAATTGTAGTCTTGCAACTTCAGGTACCACCTAGCTTGTCATTCATTTAACTTGTGAGGTTTCCTGAAATATTTCAGGCTTTCATGGTCTGTCCAAATTTTGAATGGTTTCATCACATCCAACAGATATTGTCTCTATTTAGCCAAAGCTTCCACAATTGCCAATAGTTCTTTGTCATAAATTTCATAATTCCTTTCTGCTGGTTGCATCATTTTGGATAAGAATGCTATTGGTTTCCATTTTTCCTCTTGTTCCTGGGATAGTACTCTTCCAATAGTGTGTTCTAAAATGTCTGTTTTGACTCTAAATTTTCCTTCTCTCTTCAGGAGAGAGAGTACCAGTTGACTTGTTATCTTCTCCTTGAGTTCTTTAAAGGCTTTGTAATGTTCTTCGTTCCATATCCATTCTTTCTTTCCCTTTAACTTGTTTAGTGGTCTCGCCATATGACTGAAATTCTAGATAAATCTCCAGTAAAAGTTTGTGAATCCTAGAAAACTTTCTACATCTTTGACTTTTGTTGGTGCCTTTTATTCCTTAATAGCTTTGATTTTTTCTTGTTTCATTTTGACTTGTCCTTTTCCAATGATGACTCCTAGTATTGGAATTTCTTCTATATTAAAGTTGCATTTTAATCATTTGAAACACAGATTGTGTTTTTCTGCAATCTTCAAAAACCAAATGGTTCTTTCTTCAAGTTTCTTCAGTGTCTTGGCCAGTATAATGAAATCATCCATATAATTTGCCAATACTCCTTTATGGAGTAATTCTCAAAAGATGTTGTTTATCATCCTCTGAAATGTTCCTGGCAAGTTGCATAATTCAAAATATATTACTTGTGGTTTGAATATCCTTTTTTTGTCAGGAAAGTTGCTTTCTATTCATCACCTTCTTTAATTCAAACATTGTTGTACCCCCAGATGAGATTGAGTTTGTTGAAGTATTTAGCCTCTTTTAGCTTGTCAATTACTTCTTCAATTAGCAGTAATGGGGTCTTGTCCTTTATTGTGACTTGATTGAGCTTCATGTAATCTTGAACCAATCTCAAGAAACCATCTTTCTTTGGAATGTAGAAACATGGTACCACATATCTTGACTTCAATTCCACAATTAAACCTGCTTTGAGTTGTTCATTTAGCCATTGGTTTAACACTTCTTCTTCCTTGAGTATCATTGCATATGCCTTTGTATCTAATTCTCTTAGAGCCTCTTCTATTAGATTTATTTTGTAGTCCCATTTACATTGTTCTGGTAACTTCTCAGATTTCTTTTTGTTGAATAAGTGTGTGAAGAGCTGAATGTACTCTGGTAAATCTTCTAGATTCATTTTGTCCAGTTCCTTTCCAATATCACTGTTGTCCTGTGCCATAGTTTCTGTTGTCTGAGTTCTTCTAGCTTTAAACTCGATATCTTGATGTTTCATTTTGCAAATTTCTAGACATCTCATGAACTTTATTGTCCCATTCTTCTAATTAACTTCTAGATTGTGTTTGACCAACCATTTGTGACCCAAAAACATGTCCGTTCTATTTAAATCCATTACCACAGCTTCTAGCTGTTCTTTGTGTCTGTTGATTTCTATTTTCAAAGATGCTACCTTGGTTACCTCTCTGTTCTTTGTTCTGTCTGCATTGAAAACTTCAAATGAAAAGTTTATTGATTTGGTCTATATCTGTTTTTCTTTAACCAGTTGCTCATCAATTCCTGTATGTGTATATCTGGAGTCCACCAGTACCTTGACCTTGAGGTTCTTGCTATTCTTCATTTTCACATTTGCTTGCATGTTCAATTCTCTTTCCATATTACTTTGTTAGTTTGGAATAACATATTTATTCTGAAAATTTACAGAGGAGATCTCTCATACCATGTCTACTTAAGATCTTTTCCAAAACCCTGTTTCTTCTTGTCTTCTTTGTTATCTTTATCATCATCTGATTCCTCTTGAATCTTTCATTTCTTCATTGACTGTTTTCCTTTACAGTCCTTGGCAATGTGTTCTTCTTTATCACATTTGAAAAATTTCCTTATTCCTTTTTCTTTCTTTTTCCAACATTCCTTTGCTATGTGGCCAAACTTGTTGCAATTGAAGCACTTTGGCTTCCTATCTTTGAAGTTATCACTGTTTTTTCCAATATCCATGGGCTGTCCTTGTCTACCGTATGTTGTTCCCATTCCTATCTTGTAATCTTGATATCTTTCTGTAGACTCATACCCTTGTCTGACTGAGGTGATTGCTACCTTCTACTCCTTGAGTAACTCTAGTACTACAATGGATGAGTATCTCAATATTGTTTTGATGATATCTTGTCATACATTCTTCTTTAGTAAAAAGATAGCATGTAGCTTATCTGTATCCATCTTCATGGTTAAGGCATTGAACTCTATTATAGAGTCCACTGTATTCCATTTCCCTTGTTTAAAGGTCTTGATCTTTCATTCAGCATCTGCTGCCTTTGTCTTGTTGCTGAATATAGTCTTGATTTCTTTAACAAATTCCTCTCAATCCTGAATTCCTAATTCTTCATCTAGTTCATCTAACTTTCTCTGGGTGTAAATACCCACTACACCCCTCTGAGGTGAGCCAGGATTGCTGTGATTCTATCATTAGTCTCTATGACCCTGTTACTTTTGAGGAATAATCACATTCATCTCCACCAGTCTTTGAATTTTGTCTTGTTCCCATCAAACTATCCTGGATCTGGGACCATGTTTTTGGCATAACAGCCTGTTCATTTGTGTTTGTTGTCACTGGTACTAGTACTACAGACATTGCTTTGTCTGATCATTCTGTTATTTTGTCTGAGGTTTTGTTCATGATCTGTAAAGATCCTAGTCATTCTAACAGTGCTTTTATGTTGTCCATTCTTCTAGAACTCATTTTGGTTCCTCTTCATGGTCTATACCATATGTGTTTTATTTATTGTCCAGCAATAACTTTGCCTAATTTTGTCCATGGATTATCTACTATACACCTCTCTTGCAAGATGAGCTTGGTAATGCTTTACCAAATGTTATAACCTTAGCTCAGAGTTTAGGTTGCACTTAGGCAAAGACTTGAGAAAGAATAAGGGATTGATATCAAGTGGTAAAGTGTAAGGATACAAGATAGTATCTATGCTATATATACAGTTAGGCAATGAGAAAAGAGTTTGTAGTATATGAAGTGAATGAGTCATATGAATATGAGAATGGGGCAAGAATATGGCATCTACTACATAAGGTGCTGACTGAGACTACTTCAGCACAGCCAATCATATTGTTATTACTCTTTACCTTAGTTTATGCTACATTTATAAGGTATTGATTGTAACATTTTCTAAATTGTTAATTTCTTCTTGTATAAGGCTAGATTCTAGGATTAATAGGATGCTGGCTTTTGATGATATATCATATGGTTTGTACAGAAATATTTCTTTGTCTTGAACTACTCCTTCTTTTTGTTTTTCTTTATCCATAATTATTGGTTGAGGAATATCATAATATGATTTCTAGTATGTGTCTTGTATCATTTTGATATAATTCTCAACTCTTTTGTTTTCTTTGCCTTTACATCAATCTCATTCATTAGTAAGTAGCACTTGTATGTGGTGTACTTGGTGTTCTATATCTTTATGTATAATGTTTCTGAGTTTCTCTGATATGCTATAGATATCTTCTTCAATTTGTTTTTTTAATAAGCTTCTCTAGTTTGAAGTAATATGGTCTTGATATCTTCTAGTTGGTTATTTGCAACATCTGCCAGCTTGACTAGATTCTGGATTTGTAGTTGAATATTGGCCATTGTCTCAAATCTCTGAATCATCTTGTGATATTTCCTAGTCCAATCTTTCTTTTTATGGTCTAAGGTTACAATGATGTCCATGTTGTTAACAGTATGAGTGATGTAGAAGTTAGGGGAGGTGGGTGTAGTTGTGAATTGATAGGCTATTGTTTGAATTTCTCTGTGTTTGGTCTGCTTTGAGATGTCAACTTGGAGTTTTTACCCCCCTCTTTTATAGGTTTTTAACTTAAAATCTTCATCCAATAGTCTTAAATTGTCTCCTTGGCATGTGGTAACCAAGTTTCCACTGTCCATTAATCATGTTCATTTCCATATTTTTTCTAGTGAACTAGAAATTGTGTGCCATATCCTTATTTTCTGTGATTTTGTATCTCTTCTACTTTGTATTCTTCTTCTTTATTAATAATATCCAGTGGTGGTGCTAGATCTATATGTTGTCCTTTAAACTAGGGCTCCCTGCATTATGAATCACCCATCCTTCTGGTAATTTTAGCTGAAACACTCCTTGACTAATATCTTTCATAATTCTAAAAGGTCTATATCTTTTTTGGTCTAGCTTCTTGAAGGGTCATTTTGAATAGATATTTTTAGCCTCTAGCCACATATTGTCTCCTTTCAATCCTTGTAAATTTTGTTTTTTTTGTTAAACTGTTTCTTTATAGCTTTTTTTTTGCCATTTTCATCAATTTCTTTACTACTTTTTAACTTCTTTGTAGTCCTTCAAAAAAACTCTCCAGTTTTGGTAATTCTGTTTTTACTATTGGGTTCTCTTTTCATGAATGTCATCCAAAGTTAACTTCAAATAAGGTGTAACCTGTAGCCATATGTCTTTTTATTGTTGTACTAGAATTCTATTGCTGACAACCGTTTTGTCCAATTGTCTTGTTGGTAGTTAACATAATATCACAAGAACACTTTGACTTCTTGATTGATTCTTTCCATTTGACTGACTGTCTAATGATTATATACTGTAAATAGTATTATTTTTGTTCCCAATGCTTTACTAAGGTTTCCTATAAATCATGAGACAAATTAAGTGTTGTGGCAACCACTAGACCAATGTCCAATAGCAGCACAAGTGGTAAATCTCAAGGGCAGATATCTAGTGGGGAACATAAGTTGTGTAATTCACAAGAGAACTTGACAGAGAACCATAACAGTATTCTACCAACTATTTATATAAAGTTCTCATGGTCCATGCTATGACTATGCATCCTACCCTAATGTCCATACCCTGTCCTCATATCCATTAGTAATCTACCTCATGTTCTATTACTCATCCACCATATATCTACCTCAAGGCCAGCATATCATATTCATGTGTTCTGACATCATACTCTAAACCCTACTCTTAATCTCCGTCATCCATGTGTGCACCATGTGTACACCATGAGAAAGCCATACTGTTAACATGTTCCTTGATATCACTCTATTTCTAGACTCTTCCCGATTCTTTCAGACTACTCTAGGCCACTCTAGGCCCTATAACATATTGTCATGTAACTTTCGAGTCATGTGCCCTTTCTCTCTCTCATTGTAGACTAATAATATAACTATCTATAAATATCTCACTAAAGTCTGTCCACACTTTCTCATCTTATAACATTAAGGCCTTTTGTTGCTAAAAACTTTTCATAGTACTTTATGTATCTTCTATATTTCATCCTTTTGGTTATGTTCTCTGATGATATTACTATAGTTGTCATCTTGAGTCTGATCATATTGGTAAATTAATCTATTATAATTACAATCATGTTTTTGTTGTTTGGTTTGAGAAGTGGTCTAATAATACTAATACTGATTTTCTACCATGATTCTTTAGATGTTTCCAATAGATGAAGTTCTCCTGCTTTCTTCATGTGTTGTATTTTATTTTACTGGTATTTCTGGACATATTTCCTAATATCATTTCTTATTCCTGGCCACCAATAGTTTCTCTTGATCAACTCAAGCATTTTTTGTTGTCCTAGATGTTGTCATATGCAAGTCCACCTATCCAGAAATTACATCTCCATGGTGAAATTATCTCCAAATCATACAAGTCTGCCTTCCATAGCGGCCATCTTTCTCGCAACATATCTTATGACAGTGCTACAACTATCTGGGTATTTCATCTTCCATAGCGGAGATACTCCTATTCAACTCAGTCTTCCATAACAGAGTTACTCCTGTCAGTGTCTCAACACTGAAACCTCTGCTCAGGGTAATAGGGGTTTTACCACTAAAACCCCAAGCATCTCCTATACTATCTATTTGTATATAAGACTAGTAGTTACACTGTAATTCGCTAGTCTGATAATCGACAAAGATAACTCTTATTGAACTTAATCTCCAGTGTTCAACAGCAACACACCAATCAGCACTTACTTCCATCTTGGACTTCTTTCTATCATCTGGAGTTGTGACTACATAGCAGACAGACAGTGCAGTACATAAGCTGAAGCCAAGGTCATTTCACAAGTCCACTCATCTCCAAGTCCATTCTGTGGACTTCCACCCTGGTGTGAACCATGCCTAACAGATATCCTATATCTGCTAGTTCATAGTTTTCTTATAGGATTTGTTCTCATATCTTCTAGTTGTTTGAAACATATATTCTTCCATCCATATTGACTATTCCATTATTCTCCCATATTTGTCCATTATTTTTCTCTAACTCCTGCTACATTTCTTATTCTTTAGTGTTGTTTCTTTGACTTTTATCCAATAATGTGATTTCTTCTAAACACTATCACTTCTGCTTCTATATTGATTCTTCTTGTCCATAGCTCATTCTTGAGCATCTTGATGTCTTTGTTATTGTCTTTTGTGTCCACCTAGTCTTTTCTTGATAAAATGTCCACTCTTGTGTTTGTCTTTTCTGGAATATGCTAATGAAGTTATAATCTTGTAATTTCAAATACTATCTTGCTTGCTGTTCATTGAGTTTGTGCAGTTCTCAAAAATACTTGAGGTATTCATGGTCTTTCCAGACTTCAAACTTTTCCATGGCATCTAGTAGATATTGTCTTCATTTTGTCAAAGCTTCCACTGTAGCCTGTAGATCTTCGTCATAGATCTCATAGTTTCAGCTACTTGCATTGTTCTCAAGAAAAATACAATAGGTTTTTATTTCCCTTCTTGTTTTTGAGATAAGACTCCTCCAATTGCATGTTCTGAAGCATTGGTCTCTACTCTGAATTTTCTTTATCTCTTTAGTAGAATGAGTATTGGTTGACTTGTAATCTTTTTCTTCAATTTTTCAAATACCTTTTGGTATTCTTCTTCCCATTTCTATTTCTATTTTCTTTTGAGCTCATTAAGAGGTTTTGCTGTATAACTGAATTTCTTGATAAAGTGTCAGTAAAAGTTTGCAAATCCTAAGAAGCTTTCTACTTCTTTTATTTTGGTAGAGGTTTTCTATTCTTTGACAGCCTTGATTTTGTCATTTTCCATTTGTACTTCTTCTCTTCTAACTACTACTCCTAGTATGAGTATTTCTTTGGCATCAAAATTGTACTTAAAATGTTTAAAATAGAGATTATATTTTTCTGCTATTTTCAAAAACTGTATTGTCTTTTCTTCCAGTTCTTTCTTAGTCTTGATAAATATAACAAAGTCGTTTATGTAATTGGCTAATACTCCTTTATGTAAGAGTTCTTAGAATATACTGTTTATTATTCTTTGGAATGTTCCTAGTGAGTTGCATAACCCAAAGTACATCACTTTTGGTTTGAATAGACCTTTGCTTGTTAAAAATGCAGCCTTCTATTTGTCACCTTCTTTGATCCATATATTGTTATATCCCCAGATAAGGTCTAATTTGTTGAAGTACTTGGTATCCTTGAGCTTGTCAATTATTTCCCCCATTAAAGATAATGGCATCTTGTCTTTTATTATATACTGGTTCAATTTCCTGTAATCCTATAATAATTGTAGTAGTTTGTTCTTCTTTGGAATGTAAAAGCATGGTGCTATATATTGTGAACTTGATTGTAAATTAAGCAAAGAATTGAGTAAGAATGGGAAATGAGTCAATTGGTAAAGTATAAGGATATAGAATAGTATCTATAGCTATATATACCTAATGACTATGGTGTACTCTCAGAGATTTAGAAGTGATTTAGAAGTTCAATAATGATGACAATGATGACTAAGATCAATACAGATATCAATAATAATGAGAGATAATGATTAATAATAAATGATGTTATTAAGTCTGAAGTTTAATTCTTAGATACAGAAGTATTTATACAAAATAGTAATGGTCTGTATGCAAGCTATTTCTATCACATAATAAAATATCATGTCTAGTAGGGCTGTCATCTGTTATAGCAGATGTCAGGCTAATTTTAGAAAATAACTAATTTGTTATTATATTGATATGCTTATATCTCTATAAATATTAATCTCCATATAATAAATAATATATTATTAGAAACTGTTTGATGAGCACTTTCAAATGCAATTTTGATCATAGGAATCCATTTAGTTGTTTCTGAGATAATAGCCAATGAAAATTGTAGTTACTGGTAGTGTTAGGTGTGGTTTACACTGGGGTTGAAAGTCTATAAGATAGACTCAGAGATGTACAGACTTGTGGAATGACCTTGGCTTCAGCTTATGTGCTATGCCACCTATCTACTGCATGGTCACAACTTCAGATAATAGAAAGAGGTCTGAGATGGAAGTGAGTGCTAATTTGGTGTGTTACTATTGAACACTAGGGATTGAGTTCAATAAGAGTTTATCTTTGTCAATTATCAGACTAGTGAATTACAGTGTAACTACTAGTCTTATATATGAATTTCTACTATAGGAGATGCTCAGAGTTTCAGTGTT